>ERZ827156.1105-NODE-1105-length-34185-cov-3.545268_pt1 | contig 34185 bp, 28 predicted proteins | sample MGYA00519919_ERZ827156 | MGnify/ENA primary metagenome ERZ827156 (study PRJEB31778, sample SAMEA3449269) | human gut metagenome | biome: human gut; feature: human-associated habitat; material: faeces | place: United Kingdom | collected 2010/2012 ...
TGGGATGTTGACAGTCTGGACTGGAAAGACCCTACAGCAGAAGAAATGGTAAAAAGAATAAAGAGTAAAATAAAGCCGGGTTCAATCATATTGATGCATAATGGCGCTAAGAATACTCCTGAAGCACTTCCGAAAATACTCGATGCGATAACCGAAGAGGGCTACAATATTATTCCTATATCTGAGATAATATATAAAGAAAATTACACAACAGACCACGAAGGTAAGCAAAAACAGGTGAATAATTCTGATGCTCAAGCAACAGTAAATAATATAAAAAATGTGTTTAAGAGCTAAAAAAGAGATACACTATAAATTTATAGTGTATCTTTTTCTGAATGAAGTTTTTTAATGTGTTCGCTTATCATTGTGTATAGAACCGCAACCACTGGAACTCCGATTATCATACCCATAAAACCGAATAATCCGCCACCGATTATAACGCCAAACATAATCCAAAGACCGGATATTCCAACGGAGTTACCTAAAATTTTAGGACCTATTATATTTCCGTCAACTTGCTGTAAAATCAAGATAAATATAGTGAACCACAAAGCCTTAACAGGGTCAACGAGCAGTAATATAAGTATACTCGGCACAGCCCCGATAAACGGACCAAAAAAAGGAATAATATTGGTAACTCCCACTAAAGTACTAATAATCAAATCGTATGGAATACCAAGTACTTTCATTCCAATGAAACAGAGAATCCCAATAATTAGAGAATCCAGAACCTTACCTGCTAAAAAATTACCGAATGTGTTGTGGGATAGCCTTAAAATTTGATAAGTTTTATTTACGGTATTTTTAGGAATGTAAGTATATATAATAAGTTTAAGCTGATTAATAAGTTTGTCTTTAGACCCAATGAGATACATTGAAATAATTAATCCTATAGCAAAATTATATATGCCTAAAGTAAAGCTTTTGGTGAAGTTAAAAACACTTGGAAATAAAGTATCTGTAAAACGGTCTATGTTTCCTGAAACAGTGTTTAAAATTTTGTTGGTCTGTTCGTAAGTCAAGATGTCGATATTAAACCTTTTCTCGATAGAATCCACAAACTCAGACGATGATGTTATATATTGTGGAAGATTGAAGAAAAATTGCTGTAGACTAGAAACTATTTCAGGGACAATAATAAGCATTAAAAACACGAAAATTCCTAATATAACGCAGTAAGCCGACACCATAGACGATACATTAATAAGTTTTTTATTATTACGTTTGTTTTTAAAAAGAGGTTTAAAAATTTTGTCTTGAAAAAACTTGTAAGGGAAGTTTATTAAATAAGCGATTACAAATCCATAAATAAACGGAGCAAGCACCGCAAACCACTTATTTACAAATCCCCATATATACGAAGAATTAAGAAGAGCAAAACATAATAAAATAGCGTAAGTGATTAAAATGAAATGTCCCTTAAACCTTTGATTTACCATAGATATGTGACCTCCTTAAAATTAAAATGAACGGCTAGAAGAAAGACATTTGACTGCTAACCGGAAGATTTTTTAATACGTTAGCCTCTTTAAGAGTTTCGATTACGGCTTTAGTGACCTTAGCCCTAGATTGTAAATCTTCAATAGATAAATATTTTCCACCCTTTCTTGCCTCCTCAAGACTTTTAGCGGCAGAAACGCCAACACCTGCAAGCGAAGAGAAGGGGAGTCTGATTTTACCGTTTTCAACTATAAATTTGTATGAATCCGATTTATATAAATCAATCGGCAACAATTCAATTCCTCTAGCCATCATTTCATTGGCAATTTGAAGTGTTGCGTATGAAGAAAGCTCTTTAGCAGTAGCCTCCTTGCCCTTTTGCATAATTTCGTCCATTTTATATCTAACAGATTTTCTGCCTTGCATGGCAACCGCACCATCGAAGTCTTCACCACGCACGGTAAAATAAGCAGCGTAGTATTCAATTGGTCTGTGAACCTTGTACCACCCCAGACGAAGTGTAGAAATCATGTAAGCAGCGGCGTGAGCCTTAGGGAACATATACTTTATTTTCATACAAGAATCTATATACCATTGTGGAACGTTGTGTTCTTTCATAGCTTTTATATGTTCATCAGTCAAAAGTTTTGTCGCCTTACCCTTTCTGACGATTTCCATAATTTTAAAAGCCATTTTCGGCTCAAGACCTTTATACATAAGATAAGTCATAATACTGTCACGAGTTCCTATAACCTCAGATATAGAGCAAATACCTTTTTTAATTAAATCCTGAGCATTTCCAAGCCAAACGTCGGTTCCGTGAGAAAGTCCCGAAATTTGGAGTAAATCGGAAAAGGTTTTAGGCTGAGAGTCAATTAACATTTGACGAACAAAAGAGGTTCCAACCTCTGGTAAGGAGAATGTGCCTGTTTGAGAGTCAATATCTTCAGGGGAAACGCCTAAAGCTTTTGTGGAGGTAAATAAAGATATAACATCTTTGTCGCTCATTGAAACGTCCATAACCTTAATTCCGGTGTAATCCTCAAGATATCTGTAGATGGAGGGAACATCATGCCCGAGCTCGTCAAGCTTACAAATCGTATCATGTATTGAGTGGAAGTCGAAATGAGTGGTAATGTTTTCAGAGGTTTGGTCGTTAGCAGGACGCTGTACAGGACAAAAATCATATACTTCCATTCCTCTTGGCACAACAACCATTCCTCCGGGGTGCTGACCTGTTGTACGTTTAACCCCAGTACACCCTAAAGAAAGTCTTAAAGCCTCGGCTTTGTGTAAAGTAATGTTGTGTTCTTCAGCGTATTTTTTAACGAAACCCATTCCTGTTTTTTCAGCGATAGTTCCAATAGTTCCGGCTTTAAAAACGTTGTCTTTACCAAACAAAGTCTCGGTGTATCTGTGAGCATCATTTTGATATTCGCCTGAAAAGTTAAGGTCGATATCAGGAGTTTTATCGCCGTCAAATCCAAGGAAGGTTTCGAACGGGATGTCGTGACCATCACGTAAATAATCGGTTCCGCATTTTGGACATTTTTTATCAGGTAAATCGAACCCGGAACCATAGCTGCCGTCGGTAATAAATTCGCTGTTCTTGCATTTTGGACAAACATAATGAGGACAAAGTGGATTAACTTCAGATATACCCGACATAGTAGCAACGAAAGAAGAGCCAACAGAGCCTCTGGACCCAACGAGATAACCGTGAGCTTCTGAGTCGGCAACAAGCTTTTGAGCGGTCATATACAACACAGAAAATCCGTGTTTAGTTATAGATGATAGTTCTCTGTCTATGCGGTCGTAAACGATTTGAGGAAGAGGGTCGCCGTATTTTTGTTTTGTGCGCTCCCAAGTAATCCTGACTAAGTCTTCTTCAGCGCCATCGATAAACGGCGGGAAAACTCCCGGAGGAATAGGAGAAACCTCCTCGATAGATTCTGCAATTTTATTTGTGTTTTCCACCACAACCTCATAAGCCTTTTCCTCGCCCAAGTAAGAAAATTCTTTAAGCATTTCGGGAGTAGTCCTAAAATAAATGGGAGCTTGGTTATCTGCATCCTTGTAGCCTTGTCCCTCCATGAGAATTTTTCTGTATTCTGAATCTTTAGGGTCCATAAAATGTACATCACAAGTTGCAACCACAGGGATATTTAATTCTTCTCCGAGCTTTATGACGGTTCTGTTGAAGTCTTTTAGCTGCTCCTCCGACGACACAATACCTTCACGAATCATAAAATTGTTATTACCAATAGGTTGAATTTCTAAATAATCGTAAAATTTAGCAATGTCTAATAAGTCCTTCCACGGACGTCCGGCAACAATGGCTCTAAATAGTTCACCGGCTTCGCAGGCACTCCCGATTAAAAGACCCTCACGCAACTTGATTAACTCACTTTTAGGAATACGAGGTTTTTTATAGAAGTAATTGAGGTGAGCCATAGAAATTAATTTATACAAATTTTTAAGACCGACTTTATTTTTAACGAGAATTATCTGATGGTAAGACACTCCCTTTTTACAATCAGTATCAGACAAATTAGTATTTATGTCTTCAATAAGGTCAATTGCTTTTTCCTTTTTAATTATTTCAAGCATCTTAACGAAAATATTAGCAAGTGCAATAGCGTCATCAGAAGCCCTGTGATGGTTAAATTCGGGTATTTTAAGATAATTTCCAACTGTGTCAAGCTTGTGATTTTTGAGACCCTTAAACAAAGTCCTAGACATAGGTACAGTGTCAATAGAAGAAAATTTAAAGTTTATATTGTTGCGCTCAGAAGCAGCGATTATAAAAGAAGTGTCGAATGGAGCGTTGTGGGCGACTAAAGTGGGAGATTCCCCGCAAAACTTCATAAATTCTAAGATAGCATGCTTTTCGTCGGGAGCGTCTGATACCATGTCGTCAGTTATCCCCGTAATTTGAGTGATTTTATCAGGGATATGAACCTTAGGGTTCACGAAAGTACAAAAAGTATCTAAAATTTGTCCGTTTAAAACTCTAACAGCACCAATTTCAGTAATCCTGTCATTGACTGCGCTAAGCCCGGTAGTTTCAATGTCGAAACAAATAAATTCATCGCTGAAAGAATTTTTACTCTCGCCCTTAACTATTTGCACAGTATTATTTACAAAGTAAGCCTCAACGCCGTAAATTACCTTTATATTTCCACCATTTTTCTTAATTTTATTAACAGTATTCATAGCGTCAGGGAAAGCTTGAGCAACACCGTGGTCAGTCACAGCAATAGCAGAATGTCCCCATTCATAAGCTCGTTCTATTAAGTTTGAAACAGGCGTTACTCCGTCCATAGCAGACATAGTGGTGTGTAAGTGGAGCTCAACACGCTTTTTAGGAGCATCGTCAACAACCTTTACCTTACCGATTAAACTAATTGCTTTAGGTCGCATATTAATTTCACGGTCATATTTGTCGTAAGATATTTCCCCCTTAACGATGACGGTAGAACCCTTTTTTAGATTTTCAAAAACTTTAGCTTTTTCGCAGTTTTCTATAACTTTGAGAGTCATAGAGCTTGTGTAGTCAGTAATGTTAATTGTGAAAATTTTCTTGGAGCCATCTCGTGTGGTACGCTCGTCTATAGAGAACACATCGCCCCATATAACACAACTTCCTGTATCAGCGTTAATTTTTTTAATAGGAGTAGCTGTTCCCTTAACAACAGTTCCGTAAAATGGCTTTACAGAGGAGTAGTCCACAATAGGAAGAAGACTTTCCTCAGAGCGTATGTTAATATGCTTTAAGGTTTGAGGTAAAGCAATCGGAGCGGCAGACGCTTTATTCTTTTTTGGGGGAGGTGGGGATGCGTTAGTTTTTTCTGGAATTTGCTCGACTTTAACGTTACTAACGTCACACGAATCAACAGACAATACGCCCGTAAAATCTACGTTTATATTTGTTTTAAATTTGCTAAAAATTTCATTTTTAATCATTTTGTCGATTTTCTTGCCAGTAAGTAAATTGTGTCCACCGTGCTTTAGCTCAATCCTTAAATTATTGCCATCAATAGAAAAACCAGCATCTTTTAGTATGCCGTTAATACAGGTGTTTTTTTCGGCTATTTCCCCCACAACATTTTTAATAATTTTTTCATCAATACAAATATCCGTATATTCAGGAACAATACTAACCTTTTTTAACGACAACGGAGATGAAATTAATTTTTGTTCTGCGTCTACTATATCGGATGCGCCAATAAAGTTACAGAACGCAACAAAAACTTGTAACGTTCTGTTAGATTTATCAAGATTTAATGATTGTATCTCACCGCTTAGAATATCATCAGATAATTCAGAGGTGTTAATAAAGCTTTTAAAAATATTGCCAAAACTTTTCATAAGAAACATTCTTTCCTTAACTCACATTTTTTCAATTTCACTGATTAATTCATCTAGTAAATCAGCCTCATCAACCTTTTTAACAACAACGCCCTTTTTAAAAATTATACCAACTCCGTTGCCGCCAGTAATACCGATGTCAGCATCTTTAGCCTCGCCGGGACCGTTTACAACACATCCCATAATAGCAACCTTTATATTTTTTTTACAATCCTTAAGAGTCTCCTCGGCTTTTTTAGCAAGACTTATTAAATCAATGTTTGTTCTTCCGCACGTTGGACAAGACACAAATCTTATTCCATCATTTTTTAATTCCAAAGCCCTAAGTAAATCAATTCCATGCAAAACTTCCTTTTGAGGATTATCCGTTAAAGAAATTCTGATAGTGTCTCCAATACCGTCTAAAAGCAACGAGCCAATACCGCTAAAAGAGCGAATTACGCCTAATTTTTCAGTGCCAGCTTCGGTTATACCAACATGAAAAGGATAGCAGCATTCATGGGCAAGAAGTCTATATGCATCAACAGTGTTCTTAACATCGGACGATTTCATTGAAATGATGATATCGTTAAAATCAAATTTTTCAAGAATAGCTGCATGATGAAGAGCACTTTGAACCATTGCCTCAGGGCAAACCTTTCCATACGTACTTAAAATTTGAGGTTCAAGCGACCCTGAATTTACTCCTATTCTTATAGGAACGTTATGGTTTTTACATTCTTTAACAACAGCTTTAATTTTATCTTCGCAACCGATGTTTCCGGGGTTAATTCTAATTTTGTCAGCGCCAGCGCCAACAGATTCAATAGCGAGCCTGTAATCGAAATGGATGTCGGCAACCACAGGCATATCCACAGCGTTTTTAACAGCGAATAAAGTTTTAACGGCTTCCTTGCACGGAACGGCAATTCTTATTATGTCGCACCCGGAATCTTGAAGGAGGACCGCTTGTTTAACATTACCTTCAACGTCGTTCCACGGTACATTAAGCATAGATTGAACCGTGACAGGGAACTCTCCTCCAACAGGAACTTTTCCAACATAAACTGTTTTACATTTGCGTCTCATAAAAATTATTTACCTCCCAAACAATCGGAGAATATCGCTATACGTTATAGCAATCATTAATAATATCAAAATAATAAATCCGGCGGCGTGGATATAGCCTTCGTATTTGGGATTAATTTGTCTTTTGAATATTAGTTCAAACAAAAGGAAAACAAGCCTACCACCGTCAAGAGCAGGTAAAGGGAGTAAATTTCCAATACCTAAGCTGATTGTAACCAAAGCCATTATAGCCAGAACATTGTTTATAGCAGCCAAAATATTAACCTTAAGACCTTCTGAAGCACTGTCTTTAATAACGGATGCGATGCCAACAGGACCCGACATATTTCTTACACTGATTTTACCTTTTACCATACCGATTAATCCTGCGTAAGTTACCTTTATAGTAGAAACAGTTTCTAAGAAAGTTTGTTTTATCAAAGTGAAAAAGTTTTTGTCAATAGGTTGTACTTTAAAATCGAGCTGAATATGAGAGCTACCGTCCTCAGAGCTTACTGTGTCGAATTTAACATTTTCAATTTTAACTTTTTCGCCACCACGTTTAACTGTCATGTTAAACTCACTATTATTATACATAGTCAAAGCGAAAGCGATGTCTTTGTAAGTGTTTGTAGATAATCCGTCAATTGAAATAATCTCGTCGCCAACCTGAAGTCCGGATTGGTTAGATACGGCATCATCGGCAAATTGAGCGATAGTAGTTGACGCAAAGCGAGGCTGCTGACCTAAAATTATCATCATCATAACAAAGCCAAGGATTAGATTCATAATGGCTCCGGCAGCCACTATTATAATTCTTTTCCAAACAGCTTTGTTGCCGAAAGAGTTTGAATCGTTACTTTTTTCATCTTCGTCCTCTAAATCGCAAAATCCCCCCATAGGTAAAGCTCTAATAGAGTATGTGGTCTCACCACGCTTAAATTTTGCAAGTCTTGGACCCATTCCGATAGCAAATTCATTAACCTTAACGCCGAAAAGTTTAGCGGTAAAGAAATGTCCGAACTCATGGATAAGCACAACTAAATTAAAAAGTAAAACAGCAAAGACAATTAATATAATATTCAAAAACCACACATCCTTTTTAAACTAAACGTTTATTAACGCACTCATTAACGAACTCTCTTGCAGATTTGTCAATAACTTTTATGTCTTCAACGCTCTTAATATCGACAATCTTATGATTTTGATAAACAAGCTTAACAAGCTCTTGAATTTGCAAGAAAGAAATCTCCCTATTTAAAAACAATTTCACAGCCTCTTCGTTAGCTGAATTAATAGCAGTAGGCAATGATTTACCAATCTTAAAAGCGTTTACGCATATTTTTAAACACTCAAATGTGTCATAGTCGGGCTCAAAAAAAGATAAAGAACCGTAATCTGTGAGACTAAGAGGTTTTGCACACGATTTAACTCTTTTTGGATAAGTAATAGCATACTGTATTGGAATTTTCATGTCTGGAACGCCGAGTTGAGCAATCACAGAATTGTCAACATACTCAATCAAGGAGTGGATAACACTTTCCTTGTGGATAACAACGCTGATATTGTCAATATCCATATCAAAAAGCCAAGCAGCTTCAATAATTTCTAACCCCTTGTTCATCATAGTTGCAGAATCCACGGTAATTTTAGCTCCCATATTCCAGTTAGGATGAGAAAGGGTTTGCTCTAAAGAAACGTTTTTTAACTCATCTAAAGACCTTCCGAAAAAGGGTCCGCCGGAAGCCGTAAGAATTAAGCGCTTTAATTGTTTTTTGTCGTTACACCCTTGTAAACATTGGAAAATTGCGGAGTGTTCACTATCAACAGGAATTATTTTAACGCCAAATTTTTTAGCTAGATTTGTGACAATCTCACCACCGGCAACTAAGGTTTCCTTGTTGGCAAGAGCAACGTTTTTTTTCGCCTTTATTGCAGATAAAGTTGGTTCGAGTCCTGCAATACCCATAATTGAATTTAAAACCAGTTCAGCTTCATCACATGCAGCAACTTCACAAATTCCTTCATTGCCGGCTAAAACTTTAGTGTTTAAATCTTTTATGTTTACACGTAGTTCGTCTGCAGCCTTTTTGTCACTTACCGCCACCAAACGAGGGGAAAATTCCCTTATTTGTTCTTCAAGCAATTCGATGTTACTGTTAGCAGACAACGCCACAACATTTAATTTTAAGTTTCGAGCAACTTCTAAAGCTTGTCGACCGATTGAACCGGTTGAACCTAGTATAGAAATATTATGTATCATATTTATTTCTCCTTTTAAACGATTATAGGAATTAACTTTATAAATAGATAAGTGTAAGGAGCAACAAATATTAAGCTGTCGAACCTATCTAAAATACCGCCGTGTCCGGGGATAGTGTTGCCGAAGTCTTTAACATGACAATTCCTTTTAATAACCGAGAAACATAAATCGCCGATAACGGATATAGGCGAACCGATTAATCCCAAAAGGATTAACAAGAAGTAATTTATTTGATATTTTTCAGGGAAAATAAAATTGTTAAATATAAGACCTATAAAAACTAGCGATAAAACGCAAGACACGATTCCTCCAATTACCCCCTCGATTGTCTTTTTAGGGCTGACGTTCGGACAAAGCTTATGTTTTCCGTATTTTTTACCGCAAAAGTAAGCCCCAGTATCAGACATCCAAGCAGTGCCGAGAGCCAGTAGTACGTAAAAACTTCCATACTGTGCGTCAAAATCACGTAAAGCCACTAACCTTGAAAGTGAGAATGTGATTAATATAGCCATAGTGTATATAAAAGAAATGTCTTTAAGCTTTAACGTCTGATTTAAAATCAGCATCATAAATATAACAACGGTATATATAAACCAAGAAATTTCCCACAGTATTCCGCTTCCGAACATAGGCATTATAGCAACGAATATCGAGGTTGGAATTGTAACGCTTAGTAAATCTGAAATACCCATCACAGTAAAAATTTCAGATATAGCTAAAATGGTAACAAGCGAGATAATACTATTTATAAGCATAGGAAACGACTGGTTAAAAATAAGCACAGCAATAGCTAAAATTCCTCCGATAACCCCGGAAGTAATCCTCTTAGAAAGCAAAAATCACACACCTCCAAAACGTCTGTTACGCTGAGAAAATATTTTTAAAGCGAGGTCTAAGTCTTTACATTTAAAATCAGGCCATAATTTATCCATAAAAACGAATTCAGCGTAAGCACATTGCCATAATAAAAAGTTAGAAATTCTGTGTTCTCCGCTCGGGCGGATTATTAAATCAACGTCAGGTTGCCCTGAAGTGTATAAAAATTGGGAGAAGGTATCTTCCGTTAAATCTGAAACACACATATCTCCGTCGTTTATTTTTTTACCCACATTTTTAACGGCTCTTAAAATTTCGGCTCGACTTCCGTAATTTAAAGCGATGTTTAACACCATTCCGTCTTTGTTTTTTGAATTTTCTCTGACTTCGTTAATTAAAGACTGTAAAGTATCGCTAAAATGACTGGTATCTCCTAAAAAGCATACTTTTATATTTTCGTCTTTAAAATCGCGTAAAGCTTCCCTAAAGTAAGACTCAAACAAATTCATTAAAGAATTGAGTTCATCTTCAGGACGTTTCCAATTTTCGGTTGAAAACGCATACACAGTTAAATACTGTATACCAATATCGCTACAGTATCTAACGATGGTTTTAAAAGTCTGAGCGCCCGCAGAATGCCCCATTTTTCGAGGCAATCCACGTTTTTTTGCCCATCTGCCGTTTCCGTCCATAATGATACCTATGTGTTTTGGTAGTACAGTATTATTAGTAATATTTTTTTTAGATTTAAAAAATAATTTCATAAAAGCCTTTCTCTCTGACAGTAAAATGGTAATTTTAAATTACACTTCCATCACTTGTTTAGACTTACTTGCGCATAAATCATCAATTTGAGCACAGAATTTGTCTGTTATATCTTGAACTTTCTTTTCGCCTTGTTTCAAATCGTCTTCAGTGATTTCTGAATTTTTCTTCATAGCTTTAATTTTGTCCATAACATCACGGCGGATAGAACGAATAGAAACCTTAGCTTCCTCAGCCATTTTAGAGATGTCTTTAGCAATTTCTTTTCTTCTGTCTTCAGTGAGCTGAGGGAAAATTATTCTGATAATTTTTCCGTCATTTTGAGGGTTAACGCCCAAATCAGCCTTTTGAATAGCCTTTTCAACGCTGTTCACGATAGACATATCCCAAGGTTGGATAGTAAGGATTCTGGCTTCAGTAACAGAAACAGCCGCAACTTGATTAATGGGAGTGGGGGTTCCGTAGTAGTCAACCATAACCTTGTCGAGAACGGAAGGGTTAGCCCTGCCGGCTCTGATTGATATGTACTCTGAATTTAAAGAATCTATAGTTTTTTTCATACGAGTTTCAGCGTTTTGAAATACTTCTTTCATAAAAATAATTCCTCCTATAATTTATTTGACAACAGTACCGATTTTTTCTCCGTTCATGGCAGAGAATATATTTTCTGGGTCTTTAATACTAAACACAAGTATAGGAATTTGATTATCTCTGCACATTGATGCAGCAGTACTATCCATAACTTGTAAATTTTTATTCAAAACTTCTTCAAAAGATACGTTATCATATTTTTTAGCGTTTGGATTAGACCTTGGGTCAGAGTCATAAACGCCGTCAATATTTGTTGCCTTAAAGATTATCTCGGCTCCGATTTCAGCAGCACGTAAAGTAGCAGCAGTATCAGTAGAGAAAAATGGGCTTCCGGTTCCGCAGCCGAATATGACAACTCTACCTTTTTCGAGGTGTCTTATAGCTTTGCTACAAGAAAAAGGTTCAGCAACAGGGTATATGTCTATAGAAGTTTGAACTCTAACATCAAGCCCTAGTTGTTCTAACACGTCGGCAATACCAAGCGAGTTAATAACGGTTGCCATCATACCCATGTGGTCAGCACGGGTTCTGTCCATCTTGCCGCTGGTTCTGCCGCGCCAGAAGTTTCCTCCGCCAACAACGATTCCGATTTGTACGCCACAGTCAACACATTTTTTAACAACCTTACCGATTTGAGTAACGGTGTCAAAGTCTATTCCTGTTTTAGAATTTCCTGCTAAAGCTTCGCCGCTAATTTTGAGCAATACTCTATTATATTTAAGTTTCAAAGAACTAACACTCTCCCCAATATAAATTTGTAACTAATAATATTTTATAATATTATTTATGATATGTAAATACCTTAATTGACCTAAAAAATGTATTTATAAGGTATATAAAAAGAAGGCTGAATAATGATATAAATATAATTTAAAGTACGAAAATGAAGAAAGAGATTATAATATAATAGTTAGTGGGATAAAAAAATAATTGTATCTAAAACATGGTATGTGACCATATAATAATAGTGTTGGATAATTAAATGTTGAAAATTTTGTGGAAAGTGTGCAAAATATAAAAGTAATACATAGTTTAATAGGAGTGATATACTATGACATCATCGCTTATAAAAATAATAAGTGGATTTTTATTATTAATTATAGGTATGTCATCTGATGAATACAGCAAAATAAGGCTAATAGCATTTATCTTAGGATACCTTGTTTTAGGTTTGGAGGTATTAATTAAAGCTATAAAAAATATATTTGTGGGGAAGGTGTTTGATGAAAACTTACTTATGAGTATTGCCACGATAGGAGCCTTTGTATTAGGAGAGTATCCCGAGGGAGTGGCGGTAATGCTGTTTTACCAGATTGGAGAAATATTTGAGCATTATGCTGAAAACAAATCAAAAAAATCAATACAATCCCTTTTAAACATTCGTCCTGATTACGCAAATTTACTAGTCGATGGAAAACCAATGAAAGTATCGCCGGAAAAGGTTAAAATCGGAGACAGTATATTAATAAAACCGGGTGAAAAATGTCCGCTCGACAGCGTGGTTACAGACGGTAATTCATCTGTTGATATGTCTGTATTAACAGGAGAGTCAATACCAAAAAATATAGTTCCCGGAGATAAGATTTTAAGCGGGTGTATAAATTTGAGCGGTACGCTTATTGTGAAGGTTGAGAAAGAATTTGGAGAGTCAACGGTTTCAAAAATTTTAGACTTAGTTCAAAATGCATCGAGTCAAAAGGCACAAACGGAAAATTTTATAACTCGTTTTTCAAGGTATTACACTCCAACTGTAATATGTATAGCCGTACTTATAGCGTTTATACCGCCTATTTTTATTTCAAGTTTCGTTTTGAAAGAGTGGGTATATAAAGCATTGATATTTTTAGTAATATCGTGTCCGTGTGCATTGGTAATATCAATTCCGCTAACATTTTTTTGTGGAATAGGGTGTGCGTCAAAAAACGGTATACTTATAAAAGGAAGCAACTACATAGAAGCACTTGCGTCCGCAGCGACCGTCGTATTTGACAAAACCGGAACTCTGACAAAAGGAACATTTTCAGTAACTAAAGTGAAGCCTGTTGGTATGGACAGAGATAAATTTTTAGAGCTTGCAGCTCATGCCGAAATATATTCGCCCCACCCAATAGCGCTCTCGATTAAGCGAGCTTATGACAGGGAAGTTTTAGAAAGTAAAGTAAAAGATGTTAAAGAGCTTGCGGGATATGGAGTAAAAGCAAATGTTAACGGAAGTGAGATATATCTTGGGAACAAAAAATTAATGGATGAAATAGGTGTGGAATGTGCGAATGTAAAGCCTGTGGGGACGGTAAATTATATGAGTGTGAATGGTAAGTTTGCGGGCTACATGGTTATATCAGACAAAATAAAAGACGACACAAAAACAGCAATCAGAGGGTTAAGAAAGATAGGTATAGAAAAGATTGCAATGTTAACAGGGGACGCTAAAATTATCTCTGAAACACTTTCAAGTGATTTAAATTTAGATTATGTTGCATCTGAATTATTGCCAATGGATAAGCTTAAAGAGTTAAATTTACTTTTGGAAAAGACAGACGATGATGGTACATTAATCTTTGCAGGGGACGGAATAAATGATGCACCGGTGCTTGCAGGAGCGGATATAGGAGTAGCGATGGGAGCGCTTGGAGCAGATGCGGCGGTTGAAACGGCAGACGTTGTGGTGATGGACGATAAGCCTTCAAAGATAGTGGACGCTATAGTTATTTCAAAGAACACTGTTAAAATTACGAAACAAAATATAATTTTTTCTCTGGGAGTAAAATTTGCGATACTTCTATTAGGATTTTTTGGACTTGCGAGTATGTGGAGTGCAGTGTTTGCAGATGTTGGAGTATCTGTAATAGCAATAATAAATTCGTTAAGAGCGCTAAGTTACCATAAAAAAGAATATTAGGATAAAAATAAGACATAAATCAAATTTGATTTATGTCTTAAAAAAATTCATTATTTCATGTTCTGTTCGTATTCTTTAATCATTTTTTTAACCATCTGTCCGCCAACAGAACCGGCTTCTCGAGCTGTTAAATGACCATTGTATCCTTGCTTTAGGTTTACTCCAACTTCGTTTGCTGCTTCCATTTTGAATTTGTCAAGAGCTTCTCTTGCTTCAGGTACGATATTGTTTTTGTTTTTTGACATGTTTGTCACCTCTTTAAATATATTGTTCAGTGGATAGATAAGAATAGTAAAAATGTTTTTATACTATTCTCGATTATATTGTGTGAAATAAAGAGCAATATATTTATAGTAAAATGTGGAACTTAGATAATATTTTTAAAATTAATCAAGTGAGCGATTCCGGGAATACTTTCGCCCTGCTGTGAAGAAGTTGGCGACATTAATGCACCCGTAGCCATAAAAATTACGTTGTTTAATTCATGTTTTTGCATTTTACTGAGAATTAAAGAGCAAAGCACGGAAGCAGAACATCCGCACCCGGAGCCTCCGGCGTGTACATCTTGTTTCTTTTGATGGTATATCATCATTCCACAATCGTCATAATTTTTTCCGAGCGTTATACCATCTCGTTTTAAAAGCTCTTTTAAAAGCTTTCCACCAACTTCGCCAAGGTCGCCCGACAATATCAAATCATAATTTTCGGGAGCGGTTGAAGTATCTTTAAAGAAAGTCGACAAAGTATCAGCAGCGGCAGGAGCCATAGCAGCGCCCATGTTAGTAGCATCTTTTATGCCCAAGTCGACGATTTTACCAATTGTAACGTGGTCGATTAAAAGGTCCTTTTCGCCTTTGCTTACAATTGCAGCACCTGACCCCGTGACAGTCCATTGAGCGGTGGGAGTTCGCTGACCGCCATATTCTAGGGGGAACCTGAACTGACGTTCGGCAGAACAAAAGTGAGAAGACGTTACGGCAATACAATTATCAGCAATTTGAGATTCCACCATTATAGACGACAAAGCTAAAGTTTGAGCCATAGTTGAGCAAGCGCCGTATTGACCTAAGAATGGGACTCCAAGATTTCTAAGTCCGAAAGTGGAAGATATACATTGATTTAGTAAATCCCCGGCAAATATATAATTTACTTCAGAAGCGGTAACATTGGCTTTGTCTAAAGCTTTGTTTACGGCTTCTGATTGGAGTCTACTTTCAGCTTTTTCCCAAGAAGCCTCTCCTAAAGTGGTGTCATCGAAAGTGAGGTCGAAGTAGGAGCCGAGCGGACCTTCGGATTCTTTTTTTCCGCACACGGATGCGAAGCCTTTTATTGAAGGTTTATTTTCCATTTTTATAGTATTTTTACCAATTCTTTTTGCCATACAAACCACCCTAAAAAATTAATTTAGGAATATTATTAGCATAAAACGGAAAATTATTTATTTTAATTTATAAAAGGAGTAAAAGAATAAAAATAAGCGTAAAAAAATATTATTGTGTGATAATTTACTGAAAATGTTAGCCGGGGTTTACATTTTATACCGATAGTAGTAAACTATAACAGAGGGAGGAAAAATAATGAGATTGTTTAGTAAAAATAAAAAAAATCTTGAAATAAATAACGTTCAAAAACACGGAACTTTTCGTTTAAGTGATATGAAACCAAAAGAAAGCGCAGTTGTTGAGGCTGTGTGTGGCACAGGAGCAATCCGTCGCAGAATTATAGACATGGGAATAACTCCGGGAGTGAAAATTGAAGTAGTTAAACTTGCGCCTTTGGGTGACCCGCTAGAAATTAAGCTAAGAGGGTATCAGCTTAGTATAAGGAAATCTGAAGCGTGTGAAATATATTTGTCGAATAGGAATAGGGATGTCAGATGAATAATGTGATTTACACAGAAGATAAAACAAATGTTTTAAAAGCAAAAAACAAAGAGATAAAATGTCCTAAAGTGGCGCTGATAGGGAATCCGAATTGTGGAAAAACAACGCTGTTTAATCAGTTAACAGGGAGCTGTCAATATGTTGGGAACTGGCCGGGGGTTACGGTTGAACATAAGGTTGGGAGAGTAAAAAATTGGAGCAGCGATATAGACGTAGTTGATTTACCGGGAATTTATTCGTTATCTCCGTATTCGCCGGAGGAAATAGTCACGAGAAACTACGTTTTAAACGAGCATCCCGACATTATAATAAACATAATAGACGCAACTAATATAGAGAGAAATTTGTATTTAACAACGCAGCTAATGGAGCTTGACTGTAAAATAATAATAGCTCTTAATATGACAGACCTTTTAGAAAAGATGGGTAAACACATAGATTATAAAAAATTTGAAAAAGAAATAGGAGTGCCAATAATCCCGATTTCAGCAAGTAAATTTGTTGGGATAGATGAACTTTTAAGAAAGGTAACAGAAGTTTATAAAAGTGGCTATGAGTTTAAAAGGTCAAAAGCGCTGTATTCGATGGATGTGGAGCTTGCTATTAAAAATATAGAAAACATTTTAAATAATGAGATTAAGGATAAATCGAAAATACATAGCAGGTTTAATGCGGTAAAAATGTTTGAAGATGACCCTATAACAATGTCTGAAATAAAGCTTGAAGGAAGTATAAAAGAAAAGATAAATAAGCTAAAGAGCGGGATTCGTACGACGGCAAACATGGATAGGGAAATGATTATAGCAGACCAAAGGTATAAATATATATGTAAAATTTGTGAAAAGTGCGTCACGATGAATGCGATAGGAAAACGCATGACAATGACAGACGCCATAGATAAAATATTAACAGGACGTTTTACGGCGATACCATCATTTTTAATAATAATATTTTCTATATTTTTCGTGACATTCGGACCTATAGGTAACTTTTTAAAATTTGGAATAGATTTGTTTATCCGAAACGGAATAGGCGGAATGGTTGAAAATGTGTTAAATATATTAAATGCGTCGGATTGGGCAAGAAGTCTAGTAACGGATGCAATTATAGGAGGAGTTGGGTCGGTAATATCGTTTCTTCCGCAAGTGTTACTTTTGTTTACGCTGTTGTCGATTCTGGAAGACAGCGGATACATGGCAAGAGCAGCGTTTATAATGGATAAGCTTTTAAGAAGAGTAGGACTTTCTGGAAGAGCGTTTGTACCGCTTTTAATGGGCTTTGGATGTAGTGTTCCGGCGGTGCTCGGAACAAGAATACTCGAGAACGAAAAAGATAAGCGCCTAACTATATTTTTAATTCCGTTTATGTCTTGTAGCGCAAAAATGCCTGCATATTTTTTGTTTGCGTCGGCGTTTTTCCCGAATAATCAGGCTGTAGCGATTTTCTCACTTTACGTTCTGGGAATACTCATGGGGATATTAAGTGCTTATATTTTCAAAGATACTTTATTTAAAGGTAATGCAGCTCCGTTTGTTATGGAGATGCCGTCTTACAAGTTGCCGTCGATGAAAAACTTGGGTCTTCATGTTTGGGACAGAGTGAGAGATTTCATAGAAAGAGCCGGGACGGTAATTCTTGGAGCAACGATAGTCATATGGTTTTTACAATCGTTTGACTTGAGCTTAAAATATACAACAGACAGTTCAAGTAGTATCCTTTCGTCTATAGGAAATGTAATAGCCCCGATGTTTAAATTGTGTGGCTTTGGAGATTGGAGAGTAGCGGTATCGCTGTTTACAGGTATTATAGCCAAAGAGTCGATAGTAAGTACAATGGCGGTGCTTTACGGAGCACAAAACGTAGCGCAGCTTTCAGATATTATGGTAGCAAATTTTTTGCCGTATGGAGCTTATGCATTTATGGTTTTTGTTCTTTTATACACGCCATGTGTAGCAGCAATATCAGCCATGAAAAAGGAACTTAAAAGCGTTAAACTTACCATGATTTCAGTGTTTTATCAGCTGTTTATAGCGTGGCTTTGCTCAGGGTTGATTTATCAAATAGGAATGCTTGTAAGTAAAATTTTGTAATAAAGGGGTGCTTTCTTGATAGATTTTATTATTGGAATTTTAGCTGTTTTGAGTGTTTGTGTGTTTTTGAAGAGAAGTATTGACGAGTTTAAAGGTAAAGGGAGCAAAACTTGCGCAGGAAGTTGTGGGGGATGTAAGTTTAAAGACGGTTGCAAAGGGATAAAAAGGTGAGGATACTGCTATGAAGTGTTTAACAAATTCATTGGAAGACTACATAGAGATGATATACATATTACAAAAAAAATTAGGAGCGGTCAGGATAACAGATATAGCAAATTCTCTTAATTTAACAAAGCCGAGCGTTAATAAAGCGGTTAAAAATTTACAAAACGAAGGACTTTTAACTCACGAAAGATACGGGAGTATTTTATTAACGCAAAAAGGTCAGGAAATTGCGGAATCTGTTTATGAGAGACATAAAATTTTAAAAAATTTTTTTGTAAAGGTTCTTGGTATAGACCCCGAAATTGCAGAAGAAGATGCGTGTAAAGTTGAGCACGTGTTGAGTGGAGAGTCTATGAGTAAATTAACAAAATATTTTTCTAAGTGTGTGAAAGAAGAGAAGTAAGCCGGTATATCAGGGGAAAGAGTGTTGATTAACAATTCTTTTTCCTGATTTTGATTAATATGGAAAATATGTTATAATGTTATTAATCCGGTAAAAACTAAACAGGGAGATAGTTTATGAAAAGTGAAAATAATATGTCTGAAGGGATAGTAATAGGAAGAAATCCCGTTATAGAATTGCTCAATGCGAAAAAAAATATTGATTTTATTTACGTTGCTAAAGGTTGTCGAACAGGCTCTATAAGGGTGGCACTTGCGAAAGCAAAAGAAATGGGTATAACAGTTAAAGAAGTTGATAATTCTAAGCTTAATGCTCTTTGCGAAGGTCAGAACCACCAGGGAATAATAGCTAGTATGGCGTGTAAAAATTATGTGTCTGTTGATGATATAATAAATAATGCTAAAGAAAAAAATGAACCTCCGTTTATAATAATCGCAGACGGAATTGAGGACCCACATAATTTCGGGGCTATTATCAGGACAGCAGAATGTGTTGGAGTTCATGGAATTATAATTGCCAAAAGGAGAAGCGTTGGACTTAATTATACGGTGAGTAAAACATCTGCTGGGGCAATTGAGTATGTGAGCGTAGCAAAAGTAACTAATATAGTTTCAACGATAGAAGACCTGAAAAAAAGAGGAGTTTGGGTATATGGTATGGACATGGACGGTGAGACGTGGTGTAGCACAGACTTAAAGGGACCAATTGCACTTGTACTCGGCTCAGAGGGTAACGGAATAAGCAGGATAGTTAAAGAAAAATGCGATGGAATAATATCATTACCAATGCTCGGAAAGATAAACTCGCTTAATGTTTCAGTTGCAGCCGGATTGGGAATGTATGAAGTATGTAGACAAAGGATGGGATTAAAGACAAAGTAAGGTGATAAGTGTGTGGAAAAATAAAAAGGTAAAAAGGAGAGAAAGCGACGAGGTTAATTTACCGATTGAAGAATTTAGCGGAAAAAACGATATAAAAAGGGTAATGAAATATTTAAGAGCGAGTAAGAATAGCTTGTTTTTTAAAGCAATGTTGTCTTTTGTATGTGTTGTCTTATTGGTGACAGTAGGAGTTATTTTAGAAAACAGACTCGATATAGTTTATGGCAAAGGGATATTCTCAAATTTGTATTTATACCTTGTTATAAATATTTTGTCGGTGTGTATTTTGTGCATGCTAGAATACAAAGATATTGTCAGCGGATTTAAAAACACAATCAAAGGCAGACCAAATGCAAATATTTTGATTTTACTTTCGGGTATAGGAGCTGTTGTACAGTCTGGGACTGCGTTTTTTGTGACGAGCGAAATAGAAGCTGGTAATTTCTCGCTTTACACCCCTGTGTTTGGAATATCGGTATTTTTGGACTTATTAGGTAAATTTTACACCGAGAGTAAAAATAAAAAGAATTTTAAATTTCTATTGAAAAGTAAAGAGAGATTTTCAATAAAAAGAATCTGCGGCGAAAAAGATTTAAGACAAAACTTTGAAATTGAACTACCTAAAAAATCAGTGGTGGCGTGTGAGAAGAAGGTTTCTAAAATTAACGACTTCATAAAGCTTTCATACACTCAAAGTTCAAATGAGCGTGTAATCGGAAAAATAGCATTAATTAACGTCGCTATTTTGATTGTCGGGGTTATATTAGACGTAATTGTTGAGAAAAATCCGATTTCTGCGGTGCAGTCGTTTGCGATATTGTCGTGTTTATGTGCGCCGATAAGCAATATATTTATAGTAAGCAAGTGTATGTCGAGGTGCTGTAATAAGCTTGTCAAAAACGGAGCGGTACTATTAGGCTATGAAGGCTTAAATGAAATTAAGGGTATAACTCATATAAAAATAGGCTCGAGCCAAATATATCCTAAAGAATGCGTGAGTATAAAAGGGATAAGAGCGTTCGGAGAACAGCACATAGACAATGTTTTACTATACGCAGCGGCGGTAGCGGATAGTTTACCGGGTACATTAAACGGAGTATTTGAAAAAGCGTTTTCGAGCAAGAAAGTGACGATTCCACAAGCAAGCAGCGTGGAATACCGAGACCACATGGGTCTTGTTGGCTGGGTTAACGGAAAGAGAGTATTGGTTGGGAACAGAGAGCTACTTAAGGAATATAAGGTGTATCCACCGTCGCAGGTGTTTGAACATAAATGCTGTGCAAAGGGTCAACAAGCTGTTTACGTTGCGATACATCGTGAACTTTCTGCAATGTTTATACTGTCGTATAAACCAAATAAGAGTATTTTAAGCGACATTCAAAAGCTAGTAAAAAACGGAATAAAATTACTTGTTGGGGTCAATGATTCATGTATAACAGAGAAGTCAATATCTGATGCATTTTGTATACCCGGCAGTACAGTCAAAGTTATAAGAAGATTAGACAACATAGAACAGTCGAACGAAGATGAATCTTCTTATGATGAACCCGACAGCATAATAACATGTAATAAAAATGTGAAATCTTTTGTTTTAGGAATACTATCGTGTGTAAAACTAAGATATGTGGTTTCTGTAATATCAGCGATAGAAGTAACGGCATGTGCTATAGGATTAGTTGCAGCTGTAATTTTGATATTATCTTCGGGCATAATGCAAATAGGGACAGTCGAGCTTTTAATATTCACGGTTTTTTGGCAGGTAGCAATGTATGGAATTTCATATATTTGCGGAGTATGAATAATGTGGTAAATAAAGCTTGAAATTTTCTTGGTTATAATTTAAAATAATAGTTGAATAATTATTTGTAGGAGGGAAAATATGATATCAGCAGGAGATTTTAGAAATGGCGTAACTTTTGAACTTGACGGCAATGTAGTGTCGGTGGTTGAGTTCCAACACGTTAAACCGGGAAAGGGTGCCGCTTTCGTAAGAACTAAGATAAGAAATGTTATTACAGGGAGCGTAACGGAAAGAACGTTCAATCCAAATGATAAATACCCAGAGGCGTTTATAGAACGTAAGGATATGCAGTATTTGTATAAAGACGGTGATTTGCACTATTTCATGGATTTGGAAACATATGAGCAAATTCCGATTAGCTCAAAGGTTTTGGGAAGTAACTTTAAGTTTGTTAAGGAAAACATGGAGTGCAAGGTGTTGTCTTACAAAGGCAATGTTTTCGGCGTTGAGCCACCATTCTTCGTTGAACTTCAAGTAACGAAAACCGACCCGGGCTTTAAGGGTGACACAGCAACAAACGTAACAAAACCGGCAGTCCTTGAAACAGGGGCAGAAATTAAGGTTCCGCTGTTTATTGACGAGGGAGACATGATAAGGATAGATACTCGTACTGGAGAGTACATGGAAAGAGCTTAAGAGCAGAATAAGGAGGATATTTTTATGACATTACAAGAAAAAGCATCATATTTAAAAGGTTTGGCAGAAGGCTTAGGATTGGATAAAGATAAAAAAGAGTCAAAGCTAATAATGGCAATGGTTGATTTGTTGGACGACATGGCAATGTCTGTGACAGACTTAGAAGACGGTTTAGACGACGTATGTGACCAACTAGACGCTGTTGATGATGATTTGTCAGCGTTGGAAGACGATTTGTATGAAGACGAAGACGATGAATGTTGTGGTTGCGAATGTGACGATGACGACGAATTTTATGAAGTAAAATGTCCAACGTGCGGGGAAACAATTTGTTTGTCACAAAGCATTTTAGACGACGGAAAAATGGATTGTCCAAATTGCGGCGAAGTCTTAGAGTTTGACTTAGACGATGTTTGCTGTTGCGGTGAGGATTGTAACTGCGAGCCTGAATGTAATTGTTCTGAAGAATAATAATATAAATAAAAAATTTAGAGAGTGCATGATACAGTTATCATGCACTTTTTATTATGAGAATAATTGTCACGATAAGGAGCCTTTGGGACTCTTTTTTGTTTAGGAAAAATATTTGAAAAAAACTTACAAAAATACTTGACAATATATATATGTATATATAATATATATGTAATCGATTACAAAGCATATTATTTTAAAACGAAAGTTGAGAAAGGATGATTAATTGTGGAGAAGAAATTTGCAATAAGTAAACTATTAATAGAAATGATACGAAAGTTTCTAAAAGAAACTAAACAGGGCAAAAAATTATCTGTAATTTGTGTAGAAGGATACCGTCGTCGTGATGTGAGAGGACATGATATTCAAATAGCACTCAGCAATATCCCTGAAAAGAAATTCCAAGTTTCGTATGAACCTTTTGCTGTGCGCAATAATGAAAATGTTAAATTAGTAGAAAAAATATTATATGAGCTTAAAGTGGATATGCTCATTATGACGCCTGATGAATGGAAAGAATTTGGAAAAGTAACTAAGGACTCATTTAAAAAATATAAAAAAGGTGAAGATAAGGATCTAGATGAATTTAAATTGATAATGTCGGAATAGGTATAAAAAAAGAACCCTTTTAAGGGTTCTTTTTATTTTAATACATTCCGCCCATAGCAGGATTTGGAGCCATGGCGTTATTTTCAGGTTCTTTTTTGTCTGTGATTAAGGATTCCGTGGTTAGTACCATACTTGCAACTGATGCTGCATTTTGTAGTGCAGAACGAGTAACCTTGGTTGGGTCCACAATACCACAGGAAATCATGTCGCAGTATTCGTTTGTAAGAGCGTTAAAGCCATAGCCAACTTTGTTTTCTTTTCTAACGTTCTCTAAGATTACGGAGCCTTCAAGACCTGCGTTTATAGCAATTTGACGAATAGGCTCTTCGAGTGCTTTAAGTACGATTGTAGCACCTGTTTTTTCGTCGCCTTCTGATTCTTCAACAACCTTCTTAACGTCTTCGATAGCGTTAACAAGAGCAATTCCGCCTCCGGCAACAATACCTTCTTCAACTGCAGCCTTGGTAGCAGCTAATGCGTCTTCGATGCGCAACTTTTTCTCTTTCATTTCGATTTCAGTAGCAGCGCCGACTTTAATTACAGCCACACCACCTGCTAATTTAGCAAGACGTTCTTGTAATTTTTCACGGTCGAAATCAGATGTTGTGTCTTCGATTTGCTTACGAATTTGAGAAACTCTTGATTTAATTTCGTCTTGGTTTCCTGCTCCGTCAACGATTATAGTACGTTCTTTTTCAACCTTAACTTGATGTGCACGACCTAATTGGTCTAAAGTAACGTCTTTTAATTCCATTCCGAGCTCTTCTGAAATTACTTGACCACCTGTTAAAATAGCAATGTCTTGCAACATTTCTTTTCGTCTGTCGCCAAATCCCGGAGCCTTTACTCCTATACATGTAAACACACCGCGTAGCTTGTTAACAATTAAAGTAGCAAGAGCGTCGCCTTCGATGTCGTCAGCGATAATTACGAGCTTTTTGCCAACTTTAACAGCTTGCTCTAGTAAAGGAAGTAGTTCTTGAATGCTAACGATTTTTTTGTCTGTGATTAATAAGTAAGCGTCATCTATAATAGCTTCCATTTTATCGTTGTCAGTCACCATGTAAGGGGAAATATATCCTCGGTCAAACATCATTCCTTCAACAACGTCAGAATATGTTTCGGCGGTTTTAGACTCTTCAACAGTGATAACTCCATCAGAGCTTACTTTTTCAAGAGCCTCTGAAATGAGCTTACCGATAAACGGGTCAGCAGCGGAGATTGTGGCAACTCTTGCGATGTCGTCAGGACCGCTGATTTTTTTAGAATTTCTGCTCACAGCCTCAACAGCAGCGTCGACAGCCTTTTGTATACCATTTTTTAATATCATAGGATTTGCGCCTGCTGCAACGTTTTTCATGCCCTCACGAATTAAAGCTTGAGCTAGTAGAGTAGCAGTAGTGGTACCGTCACCAGCAATATCGTTAGTTTTAGTTGCAACCTCTTTAACGAGTTGAGCACCCATATTTTCGAATGGGTCGTCTAGTTCAACTTCTTTTGCGATTGTAACACCGTCGTTTGTGATTAAAGGAGCGCCGAATTTTTTATCTAAAACAACGTTCTTGCCCTTTGGACCAAGAGTAACCTTTACTGTGTTTGCTAATTGATTAATACCGTTTAAAAGAGCCTTTCTAGCTTCTTCACCAAAAATAATTTCTTTTGCCATAAATAAAATCCCCCAAATTAATTATATTAATACCGTTTTAATTATTGAAATAGCAAATTATTAAGAAACAACAACAGCCAAAACATCTGGTTGACGTAAAACGATTAATTCTTCACCGTCAAAGTTTATTTCTACGCCCGAAGATTTGTTGATAACAACTTTGTCGCCTCTCTGGATGTACATTTTTACTTCTCTACCATCAATCATACCGCCAGTTCCAACTTCGATAACCTTTGCAATTACAGGTTTGTCTTTACTTTTTCCGGCTAAAATAATTCCGCTTTTGTTTTCATCGGAAGATTTATCCACCTTTACAATAATTTTATCTAATATTGGTTTAATTCTTGACATAGTTAGTTCCTCCTAAAAATTCAAAATATCATTAGCACTCTTAGTTTATGAGTGCTAATGATATTTTATACTCTATCCTAAAAAAAATCAAGAGGAATTTTGCAAATAATAAAGAGAAAATAATTATTTTTATGTTAATATTTTGCTATAATGATTTAATTATAGTTCCCCCGCCAACAACGATATCGCCGTCGTAGAAGACGATAGCTTGTCCCGGAGTTACGGAACGCTGAGGTTCGTCGAATTGTATTTTAACACAATCGTTGTCAATAGGCGAGACCAAACAAGCAGACGGCTTAGCTTGATACCTAATTTTAGCTTCCACGTGAATGGTACTTTCGAGTTTGTCAAAAGGAATAAAATTAAGCTTATTTGCGATAGTAGCTTTTACGTATTGTTTACCTTCTTCACCGAGAGTAACGGTGTTATTTTCGGCGTTTATTTTAGTAACATACATATGTTTACCCAAGGATATTCCAAGTCCTTTTCTTTGTCCGATGGTGTAATTAATAATGCCCTTGTGAGTTCCAAGGATGTTATTATCGTCATCAACAAAGTTTCCTTTTAGAGGTTTTTTTCCTGTATACCTCTCAATAAAACCGGCGTGGTCGTTGTCATTTACAAAGCAAATCTCTTGACTATCAGGTTTGTTAGCAACAGGAAGGTCGTATTTTTTAGCGATTTCCCTTATACGTTCTTTTTCATAGCCTGCAACGGGGAACAAAGTATGAGCAAGTTGGTATTGCGTCATACCGTAAAGTACGTAGCTTTGGTCTTTTTTACAGTCAGCTTTTTTCAAAAGCCAGCGGTTAATCTTGCTGTCGAAACAAATGTTAGCGTAATGCCCTGTAGCGATAAAATCAAACCCCAAGGTCGAAGCCTTGTTGAGCATAGCATTAAACTTAATCTCCTGATTACAAGCTATACACGGATTAGGAGTACGCCCACAATTATATTCCTTAACGAAGTAGTCAATAACCTTTTCGGAAAAAATATCAGTAAAGTTCATGACTATATGGTCAATACCGAGTTTGTAAGCAACTCTTCGAGCATCATCAATGTCGTCTAAGGAACAGCACCCACCTTGAGAATTGTTTACCATGTATTTGTCTGGGCGAAGCTTAAGGGTCACGCCAACAACTTCATAGCCCTTTTCGAGAAGCAAGGCGGCTGCCACAGAACTGTCCACACCACCGCTCATGCCAAGTAAAACTCGCTTTTTTTTCAAATTAATCAACTCCAATAAAATTACTCTAATTAATATTTTATTAATAAATAAGACTAATTTCAATAATTTAATTCTATAATTATAAAGGATGTAATATTTTAAGGCATACAGATATATATTTTACAATTAATTTAAAAGTATAAGATTAATAAAATTTTTGCGTACCAAAGCCATTTTAACGATTTACATACTAAAAATTCTGTGATAATATTACATAATAAGATAAAAAAGGAAAGGGGCTGTTCAACTTGAAATGTCCATATTGCGGATTTGCAGAGAGTAAGGTAGTTGAATCGAGAGCCGCCGACGACGGAGAAAGAGTCAGAAGGCGTAGGGAGTGCTTTGGGTGCAACAGAAGGTTTACCACATATGAAATAGTTGAAAGTTTACCTATGATAGTAATAAAAAAAGACGGAACACGAGAAAATTTTAACAGAGATAAACTTCTTTCCGGAATGATAAAATCATGTCAGAAAAGACCGATATCAATAGATTCCATTGAAATGGCGGCAGACAAAATAGAAAGAAACTTACAAAATTCACTCGACAGAGAAATTCCATCGCAGTATATAGGGGAGTGTGTGATGTCGGAGCTAAAGAATATAGATGAAATTGCTTATATAAGGTTCGCCTCTGTATACCGACAATTTAAAGATGTTAACACGTTTATGGAGGAAGTAAAAAAACTGCTCGAATAAAAAATTTGTCGGGTAATTTTTATTATAATTTTGAATGGAGTGTTGAGTTTTATGGATTTGCCAAAAATTTTTGGAAGTATGGTGTTTAACGATAAGGTTATGAAAGAAAGGCTTCCAAAAGATACATATGAAGAATTAGTAGATTGCGTGAAAAAAGGAAAGAAACTAACCTTACAAATAGGAAATGTTGTTGCAAGCGCAATGAAAGATTGGGCAATAGAAAAGGGTGCGACGCATTTTACTCACTGGTTCCAGCCGATGACAGGTATAACAGCAGAAAAGCACGATAGTTTTATATCTCCAACCAAAACCGGCGAAGTGATAATGGAGTTTTCGGGTAAGGAGCTTATAAAAGGTGAACCGGATGCCTCAAGTTTTCCGTCCGGGGGACTGAGAGCAACATTTGAAGCCAGAGGTTACACTGCATGGGACCCAACATCTTATGCGTTTATAAAAGATGGAGTACTTTGTATTCCAACGGTGTTCTGCTCATATAGCGGAGAGGCACTCGATAAGAAGACACCTTTATTAAGGTCGATAAATGCGGTGAATAAACAAACTTTAAGGATTTTAAAATTGTTTGGCAATAAAGACGTTAAGAAAGTTGAAGCTACAGTCGGAGCGGAACAGGAGTATTTTTTAATAGACAAGAAAGCTTACGACAAACGAAAAGATTTAATTTTCTGCGGCAGGACATTATTCGGAGCAAAGCCGGTTAAGGGACAGGATTTAGACGACCATTATTTTAGAGCACTAAGGTCGAGAGTGTCGGATTTCATGAGAGATTTAGATAAAGAATTGTGGAAACTAGGAGTCCCCGCAAAGACGGAACACAACGAAGTTGCGCCGTCGCAGCATGAGCTGGCTCAGGTTTATGTGACAACCAACACAGCCACCGACCAAAATCAGATAACCATGGAAACTATGAGAACAGTTGCCGAAAAACATGGATTAGTATGTTTGCTGCACGAAAAGCCGTTTAACGGAGTAAACGGAAGTGGAAAGCACGATAACTGGTCAATACAAACCGATACGGGAGTAAACCTATTTGAACCCGGAACCTCACCGCGGGATAACGCACAATTTTTACTATTTTTGTGTGCAGTAATAAAGGGAGTAGATGAGTATTCCGACTTGTTAAGGGTGTCGATAGCGAGCGCAGGAAACGATTTACGTCTGGGAGCACAGGAAGCCCCTCCGGCAATAGTGTCTGTGTTTCTCGGAGATGAACTAATGGATATATTAGAATCTATCGAGAATGGCGTTGCTTACACAAGCAAAGGAAGGATAGATATAGAAGTAGGGGTAGATGTCCTGCCTTATATTCCTAAAGACGCAACAGACAGAAACAGAACTTCTCCTTTTGCGTTCACGGGTAATAAATTTGAATTTCGTATGTTAGGTTCGAGCCAGTCTATAGCGTGTCCGAACATGGCGATTAACACGATTTTTGCTGAAGAATTATCTCAGTTTGCAGATATCCTTGAGAAAGCGGAAGACTTTAATGAAACTCTAAACGACCTTCTTTCGAAGACGATAAAGGAACATAAGAGGATTTTGTTTAACGGAAATAATTACTCAGACGAATGGGTAAAAGAGGCAGAAAAGCGTGGATTACCGAATTTGAGAACAATGGCTGACGCTTTACCATATTATGTAAAGCAGAAAAATATAAACTTGTTTGAAAAGCATAAAGTACTTTCTGAAAAAGAATTAAGGTCGAGATACGAAATACAAATGGAAAAATATTGCAAGATAATTCATATAGAGGCTCTAACGATGCTAGACATGGCAAGAAAAGAAATAATTCCGGCAGTAAATTGTTATATAAACGAGCTAGCTCAAACGGCAGCACTTAAAAAGCAGGTAAAAGACAGCATATCATGTGAATTTGAAATAAGTATGATAGAGAAGCTTTCTTCGCTTAACTTAAAATTATATGAAAAGGTAAACGAATTGTCTGAAAAGGTGATAAAAAGCAAAAGTATAAAAAATGTGAGCGAAAGCACGTTGTATTACAGAGATACTATATTATTGTCCATGAGAGAAGTAAGAGAGGTTGCCGACAAATTAGAAATTATCACAGCCGAGAAATACTGGCCTTACCCAACCTATGGTCAAATGCTGTTTAGTGTTTAACATCTTTAGCAGAGGTGTTTAATTTCATAGATAGAGTAAAATAATTTTCGTATTGTTCTGTGGATAAACAGCCGTCATACTTTTTCAAAACAGCTTTTATATTTTTAATACCGAATCCATGATACATTTTATTTGACTTAGTAGTTTTAAAGTTTATTGTGGATTTGCTTTGTATAGAATTACAAACTGTAATTTCGAGTAAATCATTGTTATTAAAGACAGAAAGATTAATATATTTGTTTTTAGATGAGGGTATTTTAGAACAGGCTTCGATAGCGTTGTTGAGTGAATTACCGATTATTATGCATAAATCTAAAATATCGACGTTAACGGGACAAGATAATTCATTTTCAAAATCAAATTTAATGTTGTATTTTTTCATAGCTTTGACTTTTGAAGAAATGAGTTTATCTATACCGTAAATACCAATATATCTTTTATTGTTAACGTCGTGCATGGTGCTGCACAATGAATCGATATCTCGATTAGCCTTGTCGTAGTCATGTAAATACATATGATTAGAAACTGCAAAAGAAATATTTTTCAAATCATGAATAAACGCTAAAGTTGGCGATTCATTTGTTTCAGAAAGAATTTTTAGATAGTCTTTTAGTTGACTGTAAGTAAATTTATTGTAGCTGCTTCGATAATTTCTGATTTTATAGATAACAATAATTGAAACAGTGACCACATTAAGGATAATATTAAGAAAAGATGCTAAGTGTAAATTATAATTATATAAAAAATAATATTGAAGCAGGATAGCGGTTAGTTCTAGTAGAAACAGCAAGTCTATATATTTATGCTCTTGTTTTTTACAGACATACAAATCATTAGTTAAAAGGTTAATTGGATAATTCATTTACACACGCATCCTTTGTTTAAATTATGTTTTGTGAATTAAATTCACAAACCTATTTTACAACGATTTGTGGCAATTTTCTACACGTTTTTAAATTTCGACTAAATAATTAATAATTTTAATTTGGAGTGATAAATTATGTCATATTTAGATGAACAAATAAATAGAGTAATAGCGCTAAATCCCGGTGAACATGAATTTCACCAAGCAGTATACGAAGTATTAAAATCTGTGGAAAGAGTAATAGAGTCAGACAAAATATATCAAAGAGAAGGGATAATAGAGAGAATAACAGAGCCTGAAAGACAAATAAAATTCAGAGTTGCATGGAGAGACGACAAAGGAAACGTACAAGTAAACAGAGGCTACAGAGTACAATTTAACAGTGCCATAGGACCCTACAAAGGTGGTTTAAGATTTCACCCATCAGTGAATATGGGAATAATAAAATTTTTAGGCTTTGAGCAAATATTTAAAAATTCACTAACAGGTCTTCCGATAGGAGGGGGAAAGGGCGGCAGTGATTTTGACCCCAAGGGCAAGAGCGACACAGAGGTAATGGCGTTTTGCCAAAGCTTTATGACTGAGCTTTTCAGGCACATAGGTGCATTTACAGACGTTCCGGCAGGGGATATAGGAGTTGGAGCACGAGAAATAGGTTATCTTTTTGGACAGTATAAAAGGATAAAAAATGTTTATGAAGGCGCAATTACGGGTAAGGGACTTTCATATGGAGGGTCACTTACAAGGAAAGAAGCAACGGGATATGGACTTCTCTATATGGTAAAATATGTGTTAGAGCATTACGGCTATGAAATTAAAGGAATGAAAGTGTGTATATCAGGAGCGGGAAACGTTGCGATATATGCTGCGGAAAAAGCAGAACAAATGGGAGCGAAAGTATTAACAATGTCGGATTCGACGGGCTGGGTATACGACCCTGACGGAATAGATTTAAGTGTGGTAAAACGCATAAAAGAGGTTGACAGGCAAAGAATAAGCGAATACACAAAATATAGAAAAAATGCTAAGTATACCCAAGGAAAATTTGATTGGAGCGTACCGTGTGACATAGCTCTACCGTGTGCAACACAAAACGAGCTTACGGTTAACGAGGTTAAAAATATAGTAAAGAATAATACTAAGATAGTGGCAGAGGGAGCGAATATGCCAACTACGAATGAAGCAATAGAAATTTTGAAAAACAGTAAAACAATATTTGTGCCGGGGAAAGCCGCCAATGCCGGAGGAGTTGCAACATCGGCACTAGAAATGAGTCAAAACAGCATTAGAATGCCGTGGAGCTTTGAGGAAGTTGATGATAAGCTTAATAAAATAATGTATGGAATTTTCACAAATATCTCGAATGCAGCAGAGGAATACGGTTTTAAGGGAGATTATGTGATAGGTGCAAATATAGCAGGGTTTAAAAAGGTTGCGGACGCAATGATAGCTCAGGGAACACTGTAGGAGAGAATCTCACGACGTAATATAAAATGTCGTGAGATTTTGTATTGTTTATATTGATTTTCTGCTTTAAATATGTTAATATTACACATATAATATGTTGCGAAGTGTGGTGTTAATGTGTTTAAATTTTTTAAAAATATGAGTATAGGAACGAAACTGTTAATTATAATATTGTCTGTAAGCGTGGTGTCAGAAATACTTGTGGGCATATCTTCTTATAGCACTATAAAAAATTTAGGTACTTATTCAAAAGAAGTGGCGAACGACTTAGGAGCCAGAGTAGGGAGTAATACGGAGTTTGAGTTAAGGTGGCAGTCTGAACAATACCTTTCGAAGATTTCGGAGACATTGGCAGATAAATCGGATGGTGTTTTTAAGGAGCTTAGCAATGAGATAAATTCAACAGTGCTTGGAATTGAGAAGATATTTAAAGATACAAGCAAATCAGGAAACAACGCAGTAATGCCGAATTTACCTGAAAATTATACTGAAGGAAAGTCATTTAACAGAGATAATGCAACAATAAAAGCGTATATGGTAGACAGAGAAAGTAGCGATGATAATAACATATTTATATACAACAGCTCAGATTACGCTAACGAGAAGAATGTTTATAAAGTAGACAGGCAGACGTTTGATTTATTAACAGATGAAGAAAAAAATAATTTAAAAAATAATTATATAATAGTCTCAAATAATGAGATTCCAAACAGTACAAAATCAGAGATTAGCAAAATTAATAATTTTGAAAATTTCATGGAATCGTTGTATAAATCAAATAATGTTATATCCTCGATTTACATAGGAACAGAAAGTGGAATAGTGTATGAATATTCTCCATACTCAGCGAAAACGAGGTTTGACCCCAAAACAAGACCTTGGTATAATGACGCAGTAACAGCTTATAAAAACGATAATAAAAATCCGGTTTGGCAAAGCAGCTATTATTCGATAAATACGGGAAGTTTATGTATAACGGTGTCAAAGGCATACACAGACTCAAACGACAATATAATAGGCGTAATTGCCATGGACGTTTATTTAAGCGACCTTCAAAGTCAAATAGAAAAATTTAAGGTTTCAGACACAGGTTATATATTTGTTTTAGATAACGAAGGTCAAATAGTGGTGTCGTCTGAGAAGGAGGACGAGAAAATTTTTTCGTCCCATCCTTTAGAAACAGAGATAGACGAAAGCTATGAAAATGTACTAACAAAAATGTTATCGGGTAGCAGCGGAGTTCAAGAAGCTTTAATATCAGGAAATAAATATTATGTTGCATATCATCCCATGGAAACTACGAAATGGTCGATGGCGATTATGAACGAAACAGAACAAATTTTATCGCCGATAACGCAGGCTAATAATTTTACGCAAGAAAAAATATCAGAGTCTAAGGAAGTAATAAATCAGCAGATTATAAGCGTCATATTTAAATACATGGCAATACTAATTTTATGTTTAGCTTTGGTGGTGCTTATCGGAGGATGGATGTCTAACGAGATAGTTAAGCCGCTAAAACGCTTAAAAAAAGGCGCAAGGAAAATAGGAAAAGGAGATTTATCGGTTAGATTTATGGTAGAGTCCTCAGACGAAGTAGGGGAGCTTGCAGCAACGTTTAATAAGATGACCCACAGTTTGCAAGACTACATAGATAACCTAGCTAAAACCACGAAGGAAAAAGAGAAAATACACAGCGAGCTTACCATCGCAAAAAAAATACAACGTAGTATGTTGCCATGTATATTTCCGGCGTTTCCGGAGAGAACCGATTTTGACATTTATGCTCTCATGGACCCAGCAAAGGAGGTTGGCGGAGACTTTTACGATTTTTTCTTTGTTGATGAAGACAATATAGCGTTAGTCATAGCAGACGTGTCGGGTAAAGGAGTGTCGGCAGCACTGTTTATGGTTATAGCGAAAATACTCATAAAAAATCAGATTATGGAAGGAGTATTGCCGTGGGAGGCTTTAAAGATAGTAAATAATCAGCTTTGCGAAAATAATGATGCCGGTATGTTTGTAACGGCGTTTTTGGGCGTTTTAAACATAAAAACAGGAAAATTTTCTTACAGCAATGCAGGTCACAATCCTCCCGTTATATACAGGTCTAAAGAAAACTCTCTTGAGTGGATAAAAAGCTCACACGGTTTTGTTTTGGCAGGAGTGAAAGATATGGAATACAAAAAAGGAGAAATACATTTATCCTCAAATGATGTTTTGTATCTTTACACCGACGGCGTAACTGAAGCCCAGAATAGCGACGATGAATTTTATTCTAAGGAGCGCTTAGAAGAAACATTAAAATTAGCGAATGTAAATGAAATAAGCGTTAAAGATTCTGTGGACTATATAAGACAATCCATTGATAAATTCATAGATGGGGCGGAGCGCTCGGACGACATAACAATATTGGCAGCAAAAATTTTACCGTCTAAAGGAGACAATAAAGAAGATTAATAAAAAGCATTCCACATTATTTGTGGAATGCTTTATTTAGATGTTTTAGAAGTGTATTGCGCTAATGACTGAGGTGTTTTAGATTTATAAATATTTATAAATTTTTAACCCTCAAAGCTCGTATGGCATTTAAGATTGCAAGAACCGTTACTCCAACGTCAGCGAAAATGGCGCCCC
>ERZ827156.1106-NODE-1106-length-34178-cov-6.142397_pt1 | contig 34178 bp, 32 predicted proteins | sample MGYA00519919_ERZ827156 | MGnify/ENA primary metagenome ERZ827156 (study PRJEB31778, sample SAMEA3449269) | human gut metagenome | biome: human gut; feature: human-associated habitat; material: faeces | place: United Kingdom | collected 2010/2012 ...
TAGCCTGACGCTTTGCAACCTGACCGACCAGACGGTCGCCGGTCTTGGTGAAGCCGACAACAGACGGGGTGGTGCGTGCACCCTCAGAGTTTGCGATAACAACGGGCTCGCCGCCCTCCATGACAGCCACGCAGCTGTTGGTAGTACCAAGGTCGATACCAATGATCTTACTCATAATGAAAACTCCTCTCGAAAGAACAAATCTTGTTTATGTGATGCTCAAGTTTTTGCTTAGCGGATGGTATATTCAAAACTCCCTTGCGGAAGTTCAGGCGTTGTTATTCAGCCACCACAACGGTCGCATGGCGGACGATCTTGTCGCCCAGCTTGTAGCCCTTCTGGTAAACGGTAACCACCGTGCCGCTCTCTTGGCCCTCTTCTGCGGGGACCTGCTGCACGGCGTTCATGATGTTGGGATCAAAGGCCTTGCCCAGTGCTTCGATCTCCTCCACATGGAGGGTATCCAATGCCTTGGCGGCTTTGTCCAGCGTCATGGTCACGCCCTTTTTATAATTCTCGTCGGTGGTGGGGGCGTTGGCCGCCATCTCCAGCGTATCGAGGATCGGGATGATCTGGTTGACCGCGAAGGAAATGCCGTCGTTGAACTTCTGATCAGCCTCGCGGGCCGTGCGCTTGCGGTAGTTGTCGTACTCGGCAGCCATCCGCAGCAGCTTGTCTTTCGTCTGGCCCGCCTCCTGCTGGGCGGCTTCGAGCTTCGCCTTCACGGCCTCTAGCTCATGGGTCTTTTTGTTGAACCAGCCGTCCTTCTTGCCGTCCTTTTCCTCGGCGGCGGGAGCAGCCTGTTCCGCAGCCGCTTCCGGTGCGGCCTGTTCTGCGGTCTTGGGCTCCGCAGCGGGCTGTTCCTGCTGCGGGGTCTTCTTGGTTTCTTCGCTCATTCGAGATCCTCCTTATAGATCACAGTCCGCCGGGGTGCGGCTGCCTGCGGGGTATCTTTTTGTCGGCCGCTCATTCCCTCGCCCAGATGATCGGCAAAGGCGTGGAGCAGCGGCATCAGCTTCTGGAACGGCATCCGGGTGGGTCCGATCAGTGCCACCGAACCCCACAGCCCGCCGCCGACCAGATACCGGTCGCTGACGATGCACAGGCCGGGGATCTGCGGCTCAATATCCTCACCCAGCAGCACGCTTTCCCTGCGCTCTGCAGGCGGTGCGATGAGCCGGGCGGCCTCTTCCTCGTCGTTCAGCAGCGAGAGGATGGAGCCGACCTTTCCTTCCAGCTGGGGCCAGTCGAGCAGGTACTGCTCACCGCCCAGATAGACATGGGGCGTGGTGGAGTCCTGCAGGATCGCCGCCGCCGCCGAGACCACCGGCACCAGCTCCGGGCCGATCTGGCTGCACAGCTCCGCAAGGAGCCGGGGCGAAAGATCTACGGGAGCCACGAAGGTCAGGTTCCGGTTGAGCAGAGCGGCCAGCGCCGCCGCGTTCTCGCGGGAGAGGCCGGTGCGGACCCGCGCCACACGGGTGCGGACGTAACCGGCTGTGGTGACGGCCAGAACCGCCGCCGCGCTGCGGCCCACCTGCACGACTTCGTAATGCGCGATGCACAGATCCTCGGCACAGGGGGTGCTGATGGCGGCCGTGCAGCCGCTGATGGCGGCCAGCGCCTTCGCCGCGCCCTGCGCGAGCTTTTCAGGCTCATGGTCAAGGCTGGCGAACACGGCATCCACCCGTGCACCGGTCACACGGTCCAGCGGCTGATCGTCGGTCAGCAGATTATCCAGATAATAACGGTAGCCCTTGGCGCTGGGCACGCGGCCCGCGCTGGTGTGGGGCTGCTCCAGCAGACCCAGCTTTGTCAGCGCCGCCATCTCGTTGCGCAGCGTCGCGCTGGAAACCGCCATGTCAAAGTAGTTTGCCAGCACACTGCTGCCCACGGGCTCACCTTCGAGACCATACAGCGCCACGATCGCCTGCAAGACTCGCTGCTTGCGTGCATCCATCGTCATAGCGCCTGCCTCCTTTGTTTGCTTTTCGTTCTTTAGCACTCCATCTTCCTGAGTGCTAAGACCATTATATTCAATTTTCCGGCGCTGTCAATAGGTTCGCAGAAAAGTTTTGAAAGATTCACAAATTATACATCTCTCTCAAATTAAAATCGGCCAAGCCGGAAAATCGGATCAGCGTTTTGCGCCCCACTGGCGCACCGCCCGATTTTCCGGCTTGGCCTTCTTCCTTTATAATGTTATTCTTCCATTTGTTTGGCCAGAAACGCCGCCGCAACGGCTATCGCCTTTTGCTGGGCCGCGTCTGGCTGGGCGCTCTTGTCCTCGGTCAAAAGCCCCACCGCGCCGGTCACATCCCCCGCCGCGATGATGGGGCTGACGCAGAGCAGCACCCGCTGGGCCCCCTCGCAGGGCAGCAGGGTCTTCTCCGCCTCGCCCTCGCTGGCGTAGGGCTTGCGGCCGTCCATCAGCCTTTCCAGCGGCTGACTGACGCTGCGGTCGATGAGGTCCCGCCGCCCGGCACCGGACGCCGTGAGGATGCGGTCCCGGTCGCAGACGAAGGCCGTCAGTGCGAAACTCTTGCTCAGCGCATCGACGTACTGGGTCGTCACGCCGCTCAGCTCCCCCACCGGCGAATACTTTTTGAAGATGACCTCTCCCTCGCCGGTCGTGAAAATTTCCAGCGGGTCGCCCCGGCGGATGCGCTGGGTGCGGCGGATCTCCTTGGGGATGACCACCCGCCCCAGCTCGTCGATGCGGCGCACGATGCCTGTCGCTTTCATAGCACATTCTCCCTTTCTCTGTTCGGCGTTTCCTTTGCTCCCAGATTTCGTTTTCTGTGGTTATTTTGTGGTAAGAGAAAGAGAATTATTCAATCTCAGATTTTCTGCTTGATGCTCCGGCTGCTCCCAGTTTTTTGTTTGTCTTCATACATCCGCTGATCGGCAAGGATGCGCAGCTCCCGCACGTCGGCGCTGTCCGCCGGGTAACAGACCACGCCGCAGCTGGTGCTGATGTCGATGGTCTGCCCCTCCAGCACATAGGTCTGGCGGATGATCGATTTGATGGTTTCCATCCGCTGCGCACACCATTCTGCGTCCACTTCGCCGTTGACGATAAGGGCGAACTCGTCGCCGCCGATGCGGAAGGCGTAGTCCGTGTTCCGCACACAGCTTCGCAGCCGGCCCGCCACCGCTTTGAGCAGTTGGTCGCTGACGTCATGGCCGTAAGTATCATTCACCGGCTTGAACCGGTCAAGGTCGAGGTAGAACAGCGCAAAAGGCTCGCCCTGCTGTTCCTTTTCTTTCAGGGTCTTGTTGAAGCACCGCTCGTTGAACAGGCCGGTCAGGCCGTCGCTGTTGGCAAGGCCCTCCATCTTTTTGCGCTCGCTGGCCTCCGCACGCAGGGCGTGTTCCTTTTCCTCCACTTCCTGCCGGGCGTTGATCCGGACAAACCGCACCAGCGTGAACACAATGCCCGCCATCAATGCGATCAGCAGCAGGATGGTCGCCGTCTGGATCTTCCGCATCCCGGCGTCCACCACGCTCCGGTCCACGATGCCGACGATGCTCAGGCTCTGAAAACCCACCGGCTGATAGACCAGATAATAGCTCTTGCCCTCATAGCGGTACGCCACACTGCCCCGGCCGCTGTTCTGCACGTCTTCGCGCATCTTGGCTAAGGCATTGGTGTTGATCTGTGCGTTCTGCTCCAGAAAATCAAACAGGTTTTCCATCCGGGGCTCGATCTCACTCTTCGGCTCTTCGGAGAGCATGATATCACCCGACGGATAGATGATGTAGCAATCGCTCTGGCCGTTGTAGGCGTGCCCGCCGATCATTTCTTCCAGCGTCTCGTTGTCGTAGCTGACAGCGATGCAGGTGTAGGTCTCGCCGTCCACTTTCACCGGCTCAATGGGTACCGTGAACACGACCCGGCGCTCCCCGTTTTTCATGGTATAGCTGCCCACACAGGGATGTCCGGTGGTGTACATTTCGGAAAATGCGCCCCAGATGTGCTTAGCCGAGCCATGGCCGCTCTCGGCATCCAGATAGGTGCAGTCTTCGTTGAACAAGTACAGGCCGCTGTATTTCCATGTAGGCTTCTGTTGGTTGAACAGGCTCAGACTGGCCCGAACCGCCTCCCCGTCGGCGTCCTCCTGCAGGTTGCTGCCCCACTCGCTCAGCACGTTCCAGTTCCGCTGGGCGAACATGGTGAAGGTCTTGTCCACCTGCTCATAGGTCTCCAGCAGGTTTTTGGTGCTCTCGGTGTAAAACTGGTGCTGGACATAGATCATATACCCCACGATGCCCACCACAAGCACGGCAGCCAGCAGGATCGACAGCGTGATCTTCTCTTTGCTCCTCTTCATATTCTACGCCTTCTTTTGCGATGCTTCGTTTATTTTTTACTTCCTCAACTTTTTCTCGAAGGGCGGCTAAGATTTCTTTATCGTTTTTTCAATAAAAATTTACCAAAACCAGTGATTTTTGTCAATGGCATTTTTCCTGTTTTCCCGAAGGGACTGGTCGTTTTTTTCGGTTTATGCTATACTGGGATCGAATCCGGGACATCCCCGAACCAAGGAGCGTTTCATGCAACAGATCGCAATTTTAGGCGGCGGTGCTGCAGGTATGGCGGCCGCGCTGGCGGCGGCACAGGCGGCGGGCAGCACGGCCCGCATCACCCTGCTGGACCGCAACCCCCGCTGCGGCAAAAAGCTGCTGGCAACCGGCAACGGCCGCTGCAACCTCGACAACACCGGCATCGCGCCGGAGTGCTATTTCACCGCCGACCCCAAGGCGCTGACCCCGCTGCTGGCGGCGGTGGAGCGGAGCGCCCCGCTGGAGTGGTTCCGGGCGCTGGGCCTTTACACCCGCACCGACGAGGCCGGGCGGGTCTACCCTTACTCGAACCAAGCCGCCGATGTGCTGGCCCTGCTGGAAGGGCAGATGGCCCGCCTCGGCGTAGAGGTGCGGACCGGCTGCACCGTAAATACCATCAGCCAGAACCGGAACGGTTACACCGTCCTCTTCGACAGCGCCGAGCGCAGTAACGAGACCCTCCACGCCGATGCCGTCATCTGTGCGCTGGGCGGCAACGCAGGCCCTCAGTTCGGCACCGACGGCTTCGGCACCAAGTTCGCCGCCCAGTGCGGCGGGAAGCTGGAGCCGCTCTACCCCTGCCTGACCGCCTTACAGGTGGCAAAACCGAACCGATCCCTTGCGGGCATCCGGGCCAAGGCCGCAGCCTCCCTGCTGGACCTCGACCGGCACACCACCCTCGCCGCCGAGACGGGCGAGGTCCAGTTCACCGAATACGGCCTGTCCGGCATCTGCATCATGCAGCTTTCCGGTCTGCTGGCCCCCAAGCGCGGGCCCAAGCGCCCGGCCGTGGAGCTGGACCTCTTCCCCGCGCTGGACGAAGCGGCCCTGACGGCCCTGTTCGCAGGGCGGGTGTCCCTGCTGCCCGGCAAGACCCCCTCCGATTTCTGGACGGGGCTGCTGAACCCGAAGCTGGGCAAGGCGCTCTGGGCCGCAGCCCATCTGCCGGACAAGCCCCTGAACACCCTGCCCGATGCCGCGTGGCAGGTGCTGGCCAACACCGCAAAGCACTGGCTCTTCGAGGGGCTGACCCCCTGCGGATGGAAACAGGCCCAGACCACCGGCGGCGGTCTGAGCCTGACAGAGCTGGAACCCAGTTTTCAATTCAAGGGCTGCCCCGGCCTCTACTTTGTGGGCGAAACGCTGGACTGCGCCGGAATGTGCGGCGGCTTCAACCTCCACTGGGCCTTCGGCAGCGGCATCACTGCCGGGCGGGACGCGGTGCACTCGCTGTCAGCGGCGCGACATCCCGCCCATAAAAAACGCGGGCAGCGTAATTCCGGGTGATCCGTGCCACCGTGCCGGAAAGCCCCGCCACGCCCACGAGGTTGGGCAGCATCATCAGCCCATTGAACGTGTCGGACAGGTCCCACGCGAGGTCGAGCTTCATCACCGCGCCCACCACGATGATCCCCACGAACAAGGCCTGATACGCCCCGCCGGCCCGCGGCCCCAGCAGGTAGCTGACCGCCTTGGTGCCGTACTGGCTCCATCCCAACACTGTGGAGTAGGCGAACAGTAAGATCGACACCGCGATGAACTTGGGCCCGAAGCTGCCGAAGACGGTAGAAAAGGCTTCGCCCACCAGCGCGGAACCCACGACCCCGGCGGCGGCGCGGCCTGTTTCCAGATCCACCAGACCCGACGTCAGGATGACAAGGGCTGTCAGGGTGCAGACCACAAGGGTGTCCGCAAAGACCTCGAACAGCCCCCACATCCCCTGCTGCACCGGCTCGGTGACGTTGGAGGACGAATGCACCATGACCGACGCGCCGAGACCCGCTTCGTTGGAAAAAGCCCCCCGCTTGAACCCCCACGTCACGGCGCGGGCCACGCCGCAGCCCAGCACCCCGCCGCCTGCCGGGGCCAGCCCGAAGGCCCCCCGGAAGATGGCCGCGAAGGCCGCCGGGACGGCAGAAGCGTGGACCAGCACCACCACCAGCGCCCCGCCGAGGTAGAACAGGGCCATCAGCGGCACGACCCGCTCCGCCACCGCCGCCACCCGCTTGAGCCCGCCGAAGATCACCGCCGCCGAACATCCGGCCAGCACCACCCCGGTGGCCAGTTCCGGCACCCCGAAGGCGGCGCGCAGGTTCCCCGCGATGGAATTGATCTGGCTCATGTTCCCCATGCCGAACGACGCCAGCACACAGGAGGCTGCAAACAGCACGGCCAGCACCCGGCCCAGCTGCTTGCAGCCTTTTTTGCGCCCCAGCCCGTCGGCGAGGTAGTACATCGCGCCACCCTGCCACGCGCCCTCCTCATTCTTGTGCCGGTAAAAGATGCCCAGCACGTTTTCGGAAAAGCTGGTCATCATGCCGAGGAGGGCCATGACCCACATCCAGAACACCGCCCCCGGCCCGCCGCTGAGGATGGCCGTTGCCACCCCCACGATGTTGCCGGTGCCGATGGTGGCCGCCAGCGCGGTGCACAGGCTCTGGAACTGGCTGATAGCCTGATCGTCGGTGCCCGTGTGGGCGGTCACGCTCCGGTCGGTGAAGATGGCCCCGATGGTCTGCCGCATCCAGTACCGGAAGTGCACGAGCTGGAAAAAGCCCGTCCGCACCGAGAGCATCACCCCCGCCCCGAAGAGCAGTGCCAGCCCCAGCGGCCCCCACACGACCCCATTGACCGCGCCGTTGACGGCAGTAATGGTCTCCAACATCGCAAGATCCCCCCTGCCACACTGTATGGCAGAGGGGATCGTTGTATGCGCCGGGATCGTTTTTTGTATAATCCGCCCTTTGCCGGGCCATCCTTTCGGTATCATTTGCAAAAAGGAGGGCGCAGGATGCACAAGGGAGGTTGGAGGCCGTTCTGGGCTGCGCTGGGGGCGGCGTTGCTGGTGCTGCTGCCCCTTGTGGGCGGCACGGTGCTGCTCACCCGCCGGATGCTGCACACTCAGCTCCTTGCCCAGACCGCCGAACCTCAGCAGGGCGTGCCCATCATGCTGCCCAAGGAGGACGACCGGATGACGGTGCTGCTCTGCACTGCCGGGGAGCAGCCGGGCTTTCTGCTCCTCTACCTGAACGCCCCGCAGAACGTCTGCGGCCTCTTGGCCGTGCCGGGGGAGCTGACCGTGCCCTTCGGGGATGGGGAAGCGTCCCTCACCCGCTGCTACGCGGCGGCGGGCCCGGCGCGGTGCCGCCAAGCCCTGCTGGAAACGCTGGCCCTGCCGGAGGATACCTTTTATCTGGCTCTTTCCCCCGCCGTGCTGGAAAAGCTGGCGTCCCGCTATGGCGCCGTGCGGGTGGGGTTCTCCGGGGCATTCACCACCGAAGAGCTGGCCGCCCTCGGCCAGACCGGCAATGTCCAGACCCTCAGCGCGGGGGAAGCCTCCGCCTTTCTGACCAGCCTCGACGAAGCCGGGCGCATCCCGCCTGCCCACCGGGCCGCGGCACGGGCCGCAGTGTGGGATGCCTTTTTCCGGCAGGATCTCGAACTGCTCCCCGCCTCCCTGCCGGACGCCCTCCGGGCCCAGAGTTCCGCCCTGCTGACGGACTTCACCGCGCAGGACTACGCCCGCCTCGGCGAGATTCTGGAGTTCCTCGCCAACCGCGCAGCCCCCATCCGGGCCGACGCCCTGCCCGGCGCATGGAACCGGGCCAGCGGCACTTATTCGGTCACGGAAGCCTCCCGCGCGGCGGTGCAGACTTTCCTCAACGTTTCGCCCACCGACGAACAGGCATCGTCCGCCAGCGAGCCGTAGCCCAGCACGAACGTTCCCGCAAGGCCGGGCGTTTCGCCGGTCAGGTCAAAATCGCTCAACAGACTCAGCCGCACCCCCTGCTGTGCCGCCGCTACCCGAAGGGCCGGGTCCGGCGGGGCCTGCTTCACCTCAGCCAGCAGGTGCAGCCCCGTGTGCAGCCCGGCTAAGGTCAGCTCACCGGGGGCAAAAGCACTGTTCAGCGCCTTGGTCAGCGCGTCCCGCCGGGCCTTATAGGCCACCCGCTCCCGCGCCAGATGCCGGGTAAAGTACCCCTCGGTGATGAACCGGGCCAGCGTCTGCTGCTCGAACCGGCTGACCGTGCTGGAATAAAGCCGGTAAGCCGCCCGCCACGCCGGAAGGAGCTGCACCGGCAGCACCATATAGGCGATGCGGATGCTGGGGGCAAGGCTCCGGGAGCAGGTGGAGAGATAGATCACCGGGCCGTCGGCCCCGGCCATCCCCTGCAAGCTGGGCAGTGGGCGGGTGTCGAACCGGAACTCGGAGTCGTAGTCGTCCTCGATGATGTACCGCTCCCCCGGCTTGCGGGACGCCCAATGGAGCAGCTCCGCCCGCCGCCCGGCGGGCATGGTGACCCCCGTGGGGAACTGGTGGCTTGGGGTGACGTAGCAGACCGCCGCGCCCGACCGGGTCAGTGCCTCGATGGACAGGCCGTCCTCGTCCACAGGCAGACAGCAGCAGGGCACGCCGTTGTTTTCCAGCACCCGCTTGGCGCGGGGGTAGCCGGGGTTTTCCACCGCCGCCGCACCGGGCAGCAGCGGGGCCAGCAGCCCCAGCAGGTATTCCAATCCGGCTCCCACCACGATCTGTTCCGCGCTGCACCGCACGCCCCGGTATTCTTCGAGGTAGCCGGCCAGCGCCCGCCGCAGTTCGAGATCGCCCTGCGCGTCGCCGTGGGTCAGCAGCTCCGGCGAGGAATAGAGCAGCTCCTTTTGGAGCCGCGCCCATGTCCGGAACGGGAAGAGCGCCGGGTCCACCCCCCGCGTGGAGAGATCATAGCGGACGGGCCGCTCCGGCTGGGCCGCCGGGGGCATCGGGGCCGGGGCGGTGGGCGGGGTCTCCGGCCGGACGGGCAGGGCCAGATACTCCTGTACATAAAAACCGCTGCGCTCCCGCGATTCCAGATACCCTTCCGCCGCCAGAAGCTGATACGCGGCGTCCACCGTGTTGACCGACACCGACAATTCCGCCGCCAGCCGCCGCTTGCCGGGCATCCGAGTGCCTGCCGGGATGGCCCCGGTGCGCATTTCCTCCGCAAGGCTATCGTAGAGCTGTTCGTACAGCGGCACCGCCGAGGCCGCATCCAGCGCTGTTGTCAAGTGGAACACAAAACCCCTCCTCTTTTTGGGCAGTCTCCCAAACTGACCCCATAAAAAAACTCCATTCTGGGTATTTTCACGGGTTCAGTTCTGCGTATAATAAGAGCATACCCGCCGAGGCCGAAAAAGTCAATCGGTTTTATGGGTTTTGTGAAAATGGAGGGAATACATCATGTCAACAACCGCAATGTGGCTGCTGCTGGCAGTCGTCGTCATCGTTATCCTCTTTGCCAGTGTGCTGTATAAGCGCACCTTTACCGTGCACGAGCTGGCGCTCACCGGCGTCATGGCCGCGCTGAGCCTTGTGGCCTACCTGTTCTTCCGGGTGCCGTTCTACGGCGGCTCCTCGTTCCATCTGGGCAACACCTTCACGGCCCTGACCGCCCTGCTGCTGGACGGCGTGTCCGGCGGTCTGGCCGGTGCCATCGGTCTGGCGCTGGCCGACATTCTGGCCGGTGATCCGGGTTACGCCGTCACCACCTTTGTGCTGAAGTTCATCATCGGCATCACCTGCGGTGCCGTGGCACACAAGGCCTTCAAGCTCCGCGACCTCGACCGCCACAGCGCCGGTTACCTCGTCAAGGTCATCGTGGCTGCCGGTTCCGGTCTTCTGCTGAACGTGGTCACCGACCCGTTCCTCGGCTACTTCCGCAACGTTTACATCTTCGGTCAGGAGTACACCGTCGCACAGGCTCTTTCCAAGATCGCCGGCGGCGTCACCTTCGTCAACAGCGTGGCCTCCACGGTCTGCGCTGTCATCCTCTACCTCGCCCTGCGCCCGGCGCTGGAACGCGCCAATCTCCTGCCCAAGGGTGAGAAGAAGCACTAAGCATTTCTCGAACCTCTCCACAGATCTCTGACAAAACAAAATGTCCCGGTCTGGCATTCATTCGATGCAAACCGGGACATTCTTTTATTCTTTCTCAAACACCAAGAACCGGAAGGCGATGTCCGTCGTCAATTCCGGGAGGGCGGCGAGGCGGGCCGCGCCGTCGCGGGGCGTCTTCCAGTAGTAGGGCGTCATGGCGAAAAGCGCTTCGAGCTGGGCAGCGGGCACCGTGATGGTGCCGGAGACTTCCCGCTCTCCAATGGAGCGGAAGCCCTCATAGGCCACCTGCTGCACCGGATTTTTGTAAGGCGTATCGTAGAGGATCGCCTTCATCTGGTACAGATGCTCCGCGCCGGGCACGACATAGATCATCCGCCCGCCGGGGCGCAGGACGCGGAGGAACTCCTCCCGTGCAAAGGGCGAGAAGCAGTTCAGCAGCAGATCGGCCCAGCCGGTGCGGACGGGCTGGGCAAAGCTGGACGCCACGGCGTACCGAGCCGCAGGCAGAGCTTTGGCGGCCCAGCGGACCGCCGGTTTTGCGATGTCGAACCCGGCCAGCGCCAGCGGCTGTTCCGCCGCTTCGAACTGCCCGGCGATGCACCGGTCATACCAGCCCTCGCCGCAGCCCGCATCCAGCAGGTGCAGCGGCGCATCCGGCGCGGCGGGCTGGCCGTATTCGAGGCAAAGCTTGCCCAGCGCCTGACCAAAGATGCCGTAGTACCCCCCGTTGAGGAAGGCGCGGCGGGCGGCGACCATCTCCTTGCTGTCGCCGGGGGCCTTGGTGCGCATACTCTGCACCGGCAGCAGATGCCAGTAGCCCTCCTTGGCGCGGTCAAAGCAGTGGCCGGAGGGGCACTTCAGGTCCCGCTCACCGGTCAGCGGCCCGCCGCACAGCGGGCACTGCCACGGCTCACATTTCATCGCTGTGATCCTCGATGGGGGCCGTTGCACCGCCGTGGGCGTTCATATACTCCTCGAAGTTGGTGAACTTCTGCTGCGGCGGGCGGCGGCTGATGAGCACAAGGCCCGGATCTTCGTCCCGGCTGGGGGCAGCGGCACGGCCGCGCCCGCGGGAGGTCTCCTGCTTGGGGGCGCGGGGCGCACGGGCGGGCTGGCTGCTGCGCTCACTGCGGGGTTTGCCGCTCTGGGCACTGTTCTGGGCCGGGCGGGCAGCGCGGTCGCCGTTACGCTCCGTGCGCTCATTGCGGCTGCCGCGGGCCGGGCGGCTCTGGCCGTTCTGGCCGTTCGGCTGGGCATTGCGGCGGTTCTGGCCGCTGCCCTGTTCGCTCTTGGCGTTGTTCGCTGCCGGAGCGGCCTTGGCGGCGGGCTGAGCCGGGGCGGCCTTCTTCACAGGGCGGAGCGGCGTTGCCTCCGGGGCGCTCACGAAGTGGGGGTCAAACTTGGGCTGCGCATTGCTGCCTCGGTTGGGGGCGGCGGCACCGTCCTCGCGGCGGGGGCGGTTATTATTGGAACGGCGGTTTTCATTGCGCCCGCCGGAAGTTCGCTTCTGATTTTCGTCCATGGATGGTTCCTCTTTCGGTTGAGATTTCAACGGCTGCTTTTCTGCGGCCGGTTTTTCTTTTTTGGGTCTGGCCGGTTTCACGGCCTTGGCGGGCTGTTCCGGCTTGGCAGCCGGGGCTTCGGCTTCCGCCTTGGGCTTTTTGCCCCGCACCGGCGGCTCCTTCTTGGCGGGGGCGGGCACGCCGTCCCACGGGTGGCCGGACACCACCGGGATCTTCTGGCGGTTCAGCTTTTCGATGCCGGCCAGATACTCCTGCTCCTCCGGGGCGCAGAAGCTGACGGCGGTGCCGTCTGCGCCCGCGCGGGCCGTGCGGCCGATGCGGTGGACGTAAGTTTCCGGCACTTCGGGCAGGTCGTAGTTGAAGACATGGGACAGCTCGCTGATGTCGATGCCGCGGGCGGCGATGTCGGTGGCGACCAGCACCTTGGTCTGCCCGGCCTTGAAGCCTTCCAGCGCGGCCACACGGGCGGACTGGCTCTTGTTGCCGTGGATGGCGGCGGCAGGGATGCCCTGCTTGTTCAGGTCTTTTGCGATCTTATCCGCGCCGTGCTTGGTGCGGCTGAAGACCAGCGCGTTCTGCACCGGCGGATTCAGGTTCTGGATGAGCCACGGCAGCAGGAATTTCTTGTTGCCCTTCTCAACGAAGTACAGGCTCTGGTCGATGCGGTCCACCGTGCTGGACACGGGGTCCACCTTGACGAAGGCGGGGTCGTGCAGGATGCCCGCCGCCAGCTGCTCGATCTCCTTGGGCATGGTGGCGCTGAACATCAGGTTCTGGCGCACTTTGGGCAGCTTTGCGATGACCTTCTTCACGTCATGCACAAAGCCCATGTCCAGCATCCGGTCGGCCTCGTCCAGCACGAAGATCTCGATGCTGCCGAGGTCGATGAGCCCCTGCCCCACAAGGTCGTTCAGGCGGCCGGGGCAGGCGATGAGGATATCGACGCCCTTTTTGATGGCTGCCACCTGCGGGGCCTGACTCACACCGCCGAAAATGACGGTGCTGCGCAGGGAGAGGTACTTGCCGTACATTTCAAAGCTCTCGCCGATCTGCAGAGCCAGCTCACGGGTGGGGGTGAGGATCAGGGCGCGGACGGCCCCTTTCTTCTTTGCAGGGTTCGCGGTCAGGCGGTCGAGCATGGGCAGCGCAAAGGCTGCAGTCTTGCCGGTGCCCGTTTGGGCGCAACCCATTAAGTCCCTCCCGGCCAGCACCGGCGGGATGGCCGATGCCTGAATGGGCGAGGGGGATTCGTAACCCGCCTCCGCAACGGCACGCAGCAGCGGGGCGGACAGATTCAGTTCGTTAAAAGTCATGGTTCTCCTGTATCAATAAAATGTTTCCCTCTTTGCCAGAAGCTCCCCCTGCTGGGGGAGCTGGCATTTCGTAACGTTTATTCTTTGATCTTACGGCACTCGATGTAGTACCGCTTTTCCTCCGCATGGCCCATGCTGAAGGTCTTGCGGGGCAGCACGCCGCCCATCACGATGCCTTTGAACAGGTCGCTCTTTTCAAAGGGCGGCAGCAGGAAGGCCACGCCGCCCTGCTGTTTGCACAGGGCACGGACGGCGGGCTCGTCGTGGACGTAATCCACGCGGGCCTCGATGTGGCGGGCCATAAAGTATTCGATGAAGGTGTCGATGGTGCCGACGGTCAGGGGCGCGATGGGGCGCTCGAAGCTGAGCACGTTGGCAATGTGGGGGCCCGCCAGCGTAAAGGACTGCTGCTTGGCATCGCCGAAGCAGATGCCCGCGTTGTTGGAGTCGCTCCACGCGATGAGGGCCAGCAACACCGCGCCGCAATCCACATTGAACAGCACGCGGTGGATGGGCTCGATCTCAATGGCCGGGGAGTGGATGTTGCACACCTCGGCAAGGCACCACCGGGCCGGGTGGTGTTCCCGCTGCTCCGGGGTCAGGGTGGGCTTCAGCTCCTCCCAGCAGGCCTTGGCGGAAGCCAGCGAGTGATTGCCGTCGCCGACGGCCAGCGTCAGCGGCGCGGCCCCCTTGGCCTCCGGGTATTTGGCGTCAAAGGCTTCCTGACTGCCCAGTTGCTGCAAGGCGGCGTCGATCTGGGCCAGCAGCGCCGGGTCCTCCACGGCCCAGCCCGCAATGTGGCCGCCGCCCAACATCAATTCGCCCTCGTAGACTTTGCGCAGCTGCGCCTTTTTCTCACCGATGGGCTCGATGAGGGTGCAGTCCGGGTCGTCGGCCAGCATCATGATGTGGGGCGTTTCGAGGCTGGCCCCCCGCCGGACGGCCATCCGGGGCGGGATGCGGCTCTCCACCGTGTGCTCGCTGGGGCGGATGTCCGCCTTGGCGCCCTCGGCGTAGCTGTAGGCTTCGAGGTCGATCTTGCCCACGAGGCCCTGCCGCACCCGGCCGCTCTGCTCGGTTCGCTCCACGTAGATGAAGCCGTCCACGGCGCGGGTCAGCACCGACTGGGTGTATTCGTCCATGGCCGCATGGATCGTTTCGACCTTCCGGGGGACATCCTCGTCTTCCAGATACACTTCCGGCAGGATCAGGTTCAGCGCACTGGGTGAACCTGCCGCTGCCCATTCCGCCTTTTCCCAATAGGAGCGGTCGCTGGTGAACTGGTCACAGGCCACGCAGCCCCACTGCTCCAGTTTGATCTGCTCCGACGGCAGCAGGATATGTGCCGGGGAAAAGCAGGATGTTTTTTTCATATCACATTCCTCCCTCTCATGAAAGGGTTTCGCAGGTTCATTCAAAAATTCCAGCCGTCGGGTCCCACACGACGACATGTTCCGCACCCGCCTCGGTCTGGCTCTGGATAAGGGCGGTGTGCTCCTCGTCGGCCATGGTGGAAGCCGAAGGCACCCGCACCAGCAGATTCTTCACGCCCAGCTCCACCGCCGGGACGCCCAGCGTCGGGGAGGTGCCGGTCACCTCGGCCAGTGTATAGCTGTACCAGAGAGTCACGCTGCCGCCGAAACGCTGTTCCCACGCGGTGATGTCTGCCGTCAGCTGGTCGGCGCGGCCCACACCGTTGGTGGAGCCGTAGTCCTGCTTGCTGCTGGTAGAGGAGGGGAACTGGACATTTTCCAGCACAATCTGGTCAAAGCCCGCCGTGTGCAGCTCGTCGATGAGGTCGCCGATGTACTGCACCGCCTCGGCGGCATAGGGGTTCAGCCACGGATTGCCGCCAGCGGACGCCTTATTGTCCAGCCAGAGGTACTCCTGATTCTTATACCGGATGGCCATGGCGTGATCCACGCGGGCACCGGCGGGGTCCCGGAAGGCGGCAAGCTTCGCCACCGGGATCAGGCCCTCGTCCTTGAAGATGGAGGCCACCTTGGCCGGGTCCACCGTCACGCCGGCAGGGCTGGCCGCTGCGGCGGGCACCTGCGAAGCGTAATAGACAACGCCGACGGCGTCCTTCAGGGTGACGACCGCGTACTTCGCGCCCTGCGCAGCGAGCTGCTGGGCTGCGGCGCGGATGGCGGCATCATCGGTCAGGGTCGTGAGGTCGGCCTCTGCCCAAGCGCCCTCCACGATGGCGGTTCCGTCCACAGCGGGCGTCACCACCTCCGGCTGGGCCTCCGAAGAAGCTGCCGGTTCCTCTGCCACGGACGACGCCGTGCTCTCGGCTGCGGACGAAGCGCTCCCGCCCGCCGGGGAGGAGGCAGAAAGATCCCGGTTGCGCACGACGGTATACCACGTATGGGTCGCCCAGTCCAGCACATGCGGCGCGGCCACCCATGCAGCGGCCAGCACCACGAGGACCAGCACCGCGATGCCAATGCCCTTTTTCACCCGCATCTCGCGGCTGTAAAAGCTGCGCCGGTAGCGCTTGACCTTCTGGCGTTTTGGATATTTTGCCATAATGAACCACCCTCCCTTGGGGTCTTTACAAGATCACGGAATGGCCGGTAAAGCCATAGATGGCCAGCGCCAGCACACCGATGTAGATCAGCGTGATGGGCAAGCCGCGAAACGCTTCCGGGATGGCCCGGCTGCGCAGACGATTCTGGGCTTCCGTCACCAGCATGACGGCCAGCAGATAGCCGAGGCCGCTGCCAAGGCCGAAGCCGATGGACTGCTCCAGCGTAAAGCTCTGGGTGCGCTCGACCAGAACGGTGCCCAGCACGCCGCTGTTCACGGCGGCGATGGGCAGGATGCGGATGAGCTGGCCGCTGCGCGGGCCCTTGGCCAGCTTCAGGACCACCAGCTCAAACAGGCAGACCACCGCGATGCACGCAAGGTACACCACCGGGCGAAGCTGGGCGCGGTTGGGCAGCGGGGCGAGGAGGCGGCCCGCATAAAAGGCCAGCGGAGCCACCAGTACCTGCGTGATGCAGAGCATCAGCGCGAACCACCAGCTGCTGGTCCGCTTGTCGCCGACCAGTTGGACAAGGCGGGAAACGCCGAGGCCGCGGGTGAAGATGGCATTCTGGGCAAAGATGGCCAGCACCGCGTAGCTGAAGAACACGCCCACAAGATGCAGCACTTCGCTCATTCTTCCTCCTCCTTCCCGCTCTCTTGGCTCTGGGGATGCACGGCCAGATAGCCGCGCGCCTCATTTTTCAGGTATTCGCGCTGTTTGCGGGCCAGCGCACGCCAGACGGCGCACACCACGCCCAGCACGATGAAGCCGCCCGCCGGCATACTGGCCATGGGCAGGATGGAGCGGCTCAGCTCCACGCCGAACACGGTGCCGAAGGCCAGCCACTCGCGGACGCAGCCAAGAATCAGCAGGAGCAGCGCGTAGCCCAGCGTGACGCGCAGACCTTTCGAAACAGCCTTGTGCATGGACTCCTGCACCCGGCCAAACCGGTAGGTCAGCAGCGGCTCCACCACCAGCATGGGCAGGTAGACGCCCATCGTCAGCAAGTCGGTGCCGAACAGCATGTTCAGGATGGGGTAGGCGGCGAGGTAGACCACCGCCGCACTGCCGCTGTACACAAAGGCACGGGGCAGCAGCTTCTTTTCCAGCTCCTCCGGCTCCGGGCGCTCGTCCCGCAGCGGGCACAGGCGGCTCAGAAGGCACGCCAGCATCCGGGAAGGCGTCAGCAACAGGGCCACGGCCACCGCCAGCATCACGGCGTTTTTGCCCGAAGTGGCAAGGACCACCAGCGGAGCCAGACCCATGCCCTGCATCACGACAGGGTTGTTTTTGAAAATGCGGTCATGGTGCGCGAACTTTTCAGGGTCGCGCGCGATCGCTTCGGCAATATGACGTCTCATTCCGCATCCTCCTTCCGGTTCAGCAGCCGATAGAGGCGGGTCTCGGTGCGGTCCAGCCAGCCGGAAATGCTGTTGACTGTAAGCAGCGCAAAGCAGACGCCCGTATCATAGACGCCGAAATAGCGGAACCCCATGGTCGCGGCACCCACCAGCACGCCGTACAGGATGCGGCCGATGCGGTGGTGGGCGCAGGTGTAGGGCTCGTTGAGCAGGAACACCGCGCTGAAGAGCATCGCGCCGGTCAGCAGCTCGTCCCGCACACACTGCAAACGGGAGAGCAGACCTGCCGCGAAAGAGGCGTCCATCAAACCCACCTGACGGGGGAAGAAGAAGGCAATGAGGGCGCTCGTCACCAAGAAACTGACGGTCGCGCTCAGGCGGGTATCCTTCTGCAGCCAGAGGAAGAACCCGCACGCCAAGATCACCAGCGCAGCACCGGTGCCCATGGGGGCGGCGTACTCGCCCAGCCCCAGCGACAGGGAGCCGATGTTCAGGATGCCGCCGCTGCGCAGAGTCTGGGAGACGGTGTCGGACACCGGCACGCCGGAAGCGTCCCACAGCGGGATGTTCGTGTAGGGCTGCGGGTAGCGGAACACCTGTTCCGGCCACGACACCGCCGCCACCGTGTAGCCGAGAGCAGCCGGATTGAAAGGATAACTGCCGTAGCCGCCGAAGACCTCCTTGCCGATGAGGACACCGGCCAGCACGGCGGCGATGAGGACGTACCAGTCCACCGTCACCGGCATCAGCAGCGCGATGAGGAGGGCAAAGCTCTCGTTGGAGCAGTCCTTGGGTTGGTAGACGCGGCGGCGGAGCAGCGACACCAGACGGTCGCAGAGGTTGCCGGTCAACAGGGCCGCGCCGCAGAGCAGCAGCGGCCGCAGCCCGTACAGAAAGCAGGACACGCACAGCAGCGGCACCACCATCCAGCAGAGGTGCTTGTAGTAATGGCCGGTCTTGGCCAGCTCCCGCTCCTGCGCACGGATCAAAGTTTCATCCATGGTGCGGCTCCTCTCACAGAGCGGCCAGACGGCGCACAGCGGCCGCCGGGTCGGCTGCGCCGAAGACGGCGCTGCCCGCCACGAGGATGTCGGCCCCCGCTTCCACGCAGAGGGGCGCGGTGGTGTCGTCCACACCGCCGTCCACTTCCAGCAGGAAGTGAGCGCTGCGCTTGGCCCGCTCTTCCCGCAGCCAGCGCAGCTTTTCCAGCGCCGAGGGCATGAACTTCTGCCCGCCAAAGCCCGGCTCCACGCTCATCACCAGCACAAGATCCAGCTGGTCGAGGTAGGGGCTGAGGGCCTCCGGGGCGGTGCCCGGCTTGATGGTCAGGCCCACCTTGCAGCCCTGCGCCTTGATGGCGTCGATGGTGGCTTGGATGTCGTCCTCGCATTCGAGGTGGAAGTTCTGCAAGGTGGCACCGGCCTTGGCGAAGGGTTCCGCGTAGGCCAGCGGATGACTGATCATCAGGTGGACATCGTAGAAGGCGGCGGGCATCCCCTTGTGGAGGCTTTTCAGCACCGGCACGCCGAAGCTGATGTTCGGCACAAAGTGGCCGTCCATCACGTCGTAGTGCAGCATCTGCGCTCCGGCGTCCAGAACCATCTGGCAGTCGGCACCCAGCTTGGTAAAATCAGCCGAAAGGATCGAAGGACTTACAATCGTCATGTTCGTTTGTACTCTCCGTTATTTTTACGAAAAATTTTGCTATTTGGCCCGGTTCTGTCGTTCCTGTGCAGACAGAATTCAGGGTAGACATAGCTATTTTTATTTTACATGAAAACACGCAAAAAATCAAACCCACAGCCGTGTTTTTCACGGAAAAGACGCAAAAATCCATTTCACGGCCCCGGCAATACAAAAAGCAGCCAAGCCGCTCCCGGATGCGGAGCAGCCTGACTGCGCAGATTTTAATCGACCGGTTTCATGCTGGCGGGGTCTTCCACCGGCACCGGGCGGCCCGATTCGTCCGGCAGACGCTTGATCTCGCCGGGGTTGGGTGGGCAGGTGGGCAGGGTGAAGACGAACTGGCACCACTCGCCCTGCTGGCTCTCGACCCGGATCTGGCCGCCGGACAGGTTGACCAGCACCTTGCAGATATTCAGGCCGAGGCCCGCGCCCCGCGCATGGAGCCCGCGGGACTTGTCTTCCTTATAGAAGCGCTGGAACACATGGGGCAGCGCCTCCGGGCTGATGCCCTGCCCGGAGTTCCAGATGGAAACTTCCACCTCCGGGCCCAGCTTCTCGACCTTGAACTTGATGGTCCCGCCCGCCGGGGTGAACTTGATGGCGTTATCCAGCAGGTTGTACGCGACCTGATGGATCAGATCCGGGTCGGCGTAGACGAGGACTTTCTCGTCCATGGTCAGGCCCTCCAGCTCGATCATGCCGTCGTTGATCCGCTGCTCGGCCGAAAGAGCCACGCCGGTCAGGGTCTCCCAGATGTTGAACATCCGGGCGTTGACCTGATATTCGCCGCTCTCCAGCTTGGACAGATCCAGCATGTTCTGGATCAGCCGGGCAAGGCGGCCCGTCTCCTCCGAGACGAGCTGCAAATAGTGGTTCTGCATATCGGGCGGGATGGTCCCGTCCAGAATGCCGTCGATGAAGCCCTTGATGGTGGTCATCGGGGTGCGCAGCTCGTGGGCGATGTTGCCCATGAACTGCCCACGGGAGTTGTCGTTGGACTGGATGTTCTCCGCCATCCGGTTGAAGGTGTTGGCCAGATCGGCCACCTCGCCTTCGCCCTCCACGCCCTCGACCCGGACGGAGAAATCGCCCCCGCCGAACCGCTGGGCCGCATCGGTGATCTTCTGGAGCGGGTCGGTGAGCCGCCGCATCAGGAAGGAGGTCACCACGCTGGCGCAGAGCAGCATGATGCAGGCCGAGAAGAAGAAGTTCGACCCGAACTCTTCCTTGAAGGCCGTCAGCCGTGCGCCGGAGGAGCAGAGGAACAGATACCCGCTGCACACGCCCTGCGCATCCCGCGTCTGCCGGACGGAGACGTAGCTCTTTTCGGTCAGCACGCCGTCCAGCGTGCTCAGCACATGGTAGGGCTTATCCTCCCCCACCTTGGCTATCAGCTCTTCGGGCACCGTCTCCTTGGCCAGCAGCTCCGGATTGGACGTGATGAGAACGCTGCCGTCCTCATCGGTGAAAAAGAGGTAGGCCTCCGCGCTCTCGCCGATGATCACCAGCTTGTCGCTCAGTGCGGCCAGCTCGTCGCCGCCGGGCAGCGCCGCCTGCTGCACCACGTAGTCCGCCGCCCGCTGGGTGACCTCGGCCACGCTGTCCAGCGTCTCGTAGCGCTCCTGCGCGAAATAGCGGTTGAACAGGACCCATTCCGAGAATCCCATCACCGCCGTGCCCAGCACCAGAAGGGTCGCCACCATCGAAAAGAAGGTGACGGAAATACTTTTGCGCATTACTGACGCACCTCGAACTTATAGCCCACGCCCCAGACGGTCTTCAGCTCCCACTTGTCGGAGGCGCCGGACAGCTTCTCGCGCAGACGCTTGACGTGGACATCGATGGTGCGGCTGTCGCCGTAATACTCGAAGCCCCAGACCTCGTCCAGAAGCTGATCGCGGGTGTAGACCCGGTTGGGGTGAGATGCCAGACAGTTGAGCAGCTCCAGCTCCTTGGGTGGAGCCTCCACCACCTTGCCCTTGACCCGCAGCTCATAGCTGTTCATATCCAGCCGGAGGTTGTCGAACTCGATGACGCCCTCTTTCGTCTCGGTCTGGGTGGAAGCGGTGCAGCGGCGCAGCACCGCCTTGATGCGGGCCACGACCTCTTTTGCATCGAAGGGCTTGACCATATAATCGTCGGCGCCCAGTTCAAGGCCCAGCACCTTATCGAAGGTCTCGCCCTTGGCCGTCAGCATCATGACGGGGGTGTTGCCCAGCTTGCGGATACGGCGGCAGACTTCCAGACCGTCCATCTTGGGCATCATCACATCCAGCAGCACCATGTCGGGCTTGACCTGATTGAACTTGTCCAGCCCCTCTTCGCCGTCGTTGGCGATGGTGACCTGATAGCCCTCCTTGGTCAGATAGAGCCGCAGCAGCTCGCAGATATTCACGTCGTCATCCACGACAAGGATCTTTTCGTTTGCCATGAGTGTTCCTCCTGTATCTCGACTCGTTCGTCGTTTGTGATCGTCTCTTAAAAAGCGTCCCACGCACCGGGACGGCTGTTTCCAATGAATGCCTATCTTCTATTATACGGAACAGTTATGACAAAATAAAGAAGGTTTTGTATGATTTTTCACATTTCTGGTGCCAAAAAAGCGGCACCAACATGGTTTTGTTCCGTCTTCTTCCTCAAAATTATGGCCGCTCATGGATCAAGAAAAGATTTCTCTTTCCATCAGCGGCCATTCTTTTTTACCAGATTATTCGCAACTTTTTATCGGCAAAATTCAATTTTACGCATTTTAAAATTTGATTTCTTGCCGATAAAATGGTATAATTATTTTACTGGGAGGTGTTTATATGAAGTATCTTTCTGTCGCTGATACGGCAAAATCATGGAATGTTTCAGAGCGCACGGTCCGTAACTACTGTGCTACCGGCAAGATTCCGGGGGCAGTCCTTATCGGCAAGACATGGAACATTCCGCAGGATGCAGAGCGTCCAGAACGTATCAACAAAAAGCAACAAGCACCTCGTACTCTGCTTACTGTTTTACAGGATGAAATGGCCGGACATGTCAAAGGTGGAATCTATCACAAAATCCAGATCGACCTTACCTACAACTCCAATCACATTGAGGGCAGCCGTCTGACCCACGACCAGACTCGGTATATCTACGAAACCAACACCATTGGCATGGAGAACGGTGTTATCAATGTAGATGATGTAGTCGAAACAGCCAATCACTTCAAGTGCATTGATATGGTCATCCGAGATGCCAAGAAGCCCATCAGCGAAGCTCTGATCAAAAAGCTGCACTTCACCCTAAAAAGCGGCACCAGCGATTCCCGCAAGGACTGGTTCGCTGTCGGCGAATACAAAAAAATTCCGAACGAAGTCGGCGGCAGAAGCACCACCGCTCCCGAACTGGTTGCCCCACAGATGAAAGAGCTTTTATCTGCGTACAATCAAAATTCCGCCAAGTCGCTGGAAGACCTGCTGGAATTTCACGATGCCTTTGAATCCATCCATCCGTTCCAAGATGGAAATGGCCGTGTCGGGCGGCTGTTGCTCTTCAAGGAGTGTCTGCGGAACAACATCGTGCCATTCATTATTACGGATGACCTCAAAATGTTCTACTATCGGGGGCTCCATGAGTGGAAGTCGGAGCAAGGATATCTGCTGGATACCTGCCTGACCGCGCAGGATCAGTTCAAAGCGGTCATGGATTATTTCCGGATCCCCTACTGACACTTTTGCAAAACGAACCCACCGAAGCTTTTTCTACCTCTTGCGCTCCCTTCCCGCTTTGCGTATAATGATAGATGTATTGTTATGTTCTGGACCCTCTCCGTCACGGCCCTGCCGTGCCGCCTCTCCCGAAGGGCGAGGTCTGAGTGGTTTTATAGATCGAGAACGTGTAAGGAGCGTATTTGATATGAAATTAGGTATCGTCGGTCTGCCGAACGTCGGCAAGTCCACTTTGTTCAACGCCATCACCTCCACCAAGAACGCGGAGGCGGCGAACTATCCGTTCTGCACCATCGAGCCCAACAGCGGCATCGTGGCCGTGCCCGACAAGCGGCTGGACAAGCTGGCCGAGATCTGGCAGACCAACAAGAAGACCCCCGCCATCGTGGAGTTCGTCGATATCGCGGGCCTCGTCAAGGGTGCCAGTCAGGGTGCGGGCCTTGGCAACAAGTTCCTCGGCCACATCCGCGAGTGCGACGCCATCGTGCATGTCGTGCGCTGCTTCGACGACGACAACATCATCCATGTCGTCGAGGACGTGACCAAGGCCGAGGCCGTGGACCCCATCGCCGACATCGACGCCATCGACTATGAGCTGATCCTCTCCGACCTCGAAGTGGTCCAGAACCGCGCGGGCCGGATGGCCAAGGCCGCCAAGAGCGGCAACAACAAGGGCGCTGCCGCCGAGGCTGCTTGGCTGCAACAGCTGGCCGACCACCTGAGTGCCGGCAAGCCCGCCCGCAGCTTCGACTTTGACGAGAGCGACACCGAACAGCAGACCGTGCTGCACGAGATGGGTCTGCTGAGCGCAAAGCCGGTCCTGTACGCCTGCAACGTGGGCGAGGACGACCTGATGGAGGGCATCGAGAACAACAAGTATGTCCCGCTGGTGGCTGCCCGCGCCAAGGAAGAGGGTGCCCGCTACATCCCCATCTGCGCCAAGACCGAGGAGGACATCGCCGATTACTCCCCCGAAGAGAAAAAGGCCTTCCTCGCCGAGATGGGCATCGAGGCCAGCGGTCTGGACAACCTCATCACCGCCAGCTACGACCTGCTGGGCCTGATCTCCTTCCTGACCGACGGCAAGAAGGAATGCCGCGCTTGGACCATCCGCAAGGGCACCAAGGCTCCTCAGGCCGCCGGTAAGATCCATAGCGACTTCGAGCGCGGCTTCATCCGCGCCAGCGTCATCGGCTACAGCGACCTCGAAGCCAACAACTTTGACTACGCCGCCGTCAAGGCCAAGGGTCTGCAGCGCACCGAGGGCAAGGAATACGTCGTCAAGGACGGCGACGTCATTGAGTTCCTGTTCAACGTTTGATTGCCCTCTCAGGCTCACTTCGCTCGTCGGCTCTCCCAAGGGGCCAGCTTACAAGGAAAAGGATTTCAACTATGATTATCGGAATTATGGGCGCAATGCCCGATGAAGTCGATCAGCTGTGTGCAAAGCTGGAAAACGTCACCGTGGAGCCCTACGGCGGCGTGGATTACCACAAGGGCACGCTGGCCGGCAAACAGGTGGTGGTGTGCTGTGCCGGCATGGGCAAGGCCAATGCCGCCGCCACCACGCAGGTACTCATCACAAAATTCGGCGCGGAGAAGATCATCTTTTCCGGCATCGCAGGCAATATGACCTCGAAGATCGGCATTGGCGATGTGGTCATCGGCAAGACCGTGCTGTACCACGACGCCCAGCTGGACATGATCTGCCAGAACCCGCCGTTCCTGAAGGAATACACCGGCGACCCGGAGCTGATCGCCGCCGCCGAGGCCGCCTGCAAGGCGGCTGGCGTCAAGGCGCTGACCGGCAAGATCGCCACCGGCGACCTCTTCGTGGGCGACAGCGAGACCAAGGCCGCCATTGAGGCCAAGTGCGCCCCCGACTGCGTGGAGATGGAAGGTGCCGCCGTCAGCCAGATCGCGGCCAAGAATGGCGTTCCCTGCGTCATTCTGCGCGCTATGAGTGACAACGCTGACGAAGACGGCCACGAGGTGCTGGTCGTCAAGAAGTTCAGCATCGCCGAGTACGTCGCCACTGCGACCAAGATCGTCGCCGCCATGGTCGAATCGCTCTGATTTTACCCCGATGCGTAAAAGGAGCCGGGCTTGCCGCCCGGCTCCTTTTTTGCTTACAGGAACTGTTCCAGCTTGATGCGGTTGTCCTCCTCGAAATCCTGCAGCCGCTGCATCAGCCGCTTGGAGCCGGGGGCCGCGTCGGGGTAGTCCTTCTGGGATTTGATGCAGTCCATCACGCCCTGACTGCTGCCTTCGGAGAGCATTTCGGCCAGATTCCGGGTCGATTTGTCGGTCAGGGTCTTCATGCCGATGCCCATCTTGGTGTTCAGCTTCGCCATGGCGCTCTGGCCTTGGGCGGTGCCGCCGCAGGCCTCGATGGCGGTGTGAGCCTCCTGATTCAGCTGCCGGTAGATGTTCCGCTCCCGCAGCAGCTCGGCCTTGAACGGAGCATCCTCCGTCATGGGTACGATCTGCTCCAGCGTGTTTTTGCCCATCTCGGTATTCTGCACCACGGCTTCCAGTAAGTTGAGGTTGTCGTTTTTCTGGTTTTCCATAACAAAAATCCCCCTTCTGGCACTTAGCGTATCCAGAAGGGGGATCGTTTATCCATGGGGATTACCCGGCGCAGACCTGATCGCCGCCCGCCGTTTTGGCTGCGGCCAGCCGCTCTTCACAGAGCTTGTACAGTGCATCCCAGTTTTTGCCCCGGACTTCGCCGGTACAGGCACAGCCGATGGACTGGGTGAACGCCACCCGGCGCATCAGGCCCACCGAGGCCACGCACTCGCGGGGCATTTCCGCGTAGATGCCCCGCAGCTCCTCGGCCAGTTCCGCGCAGGTCTTGTCCGCGCAGCCGATGGCAAACAGCGTATCGGTCAGGCGGCAGACCACCCGCTCGTCCGGGCGGTCGTAGTGCTTTTTCCACTGGTTCGCCACAAAGCAGACCAACTGGTTCATCACGGCGTCACCCTGCTGGGCCAGCAGCTCGTCGGCCTTGTCCAGCTCCACCAGCGCCAGCGAGGCGCAGCGGTGGGCGTCGGTCCAGTCGTCCAGCCGGGTGCAGAACTCGATCTCAAAATAGCGGCGGTTGAACACGCCCGACAGAAAATCGTGGTTCATGTCGTCGCGGCAGAGTTCCCGCTCCCGCGGGGTCATCCGGTCCTCCGGCAGGTCGTTGCCCGCCAGCGGTGCCGTCATCTGCAGCTGCCATACCTTGCCATCTGCCACAATCTGACGGCGCAGCACGCAGTCCACTTGCCCGTTGCGCAGCTCATAGTCCACCATCAGGCCGTCATCCTGCCAGCTGCGGGCCGACTCCTCGTCCGCCTCGGTCAGGGTCACGTCCTCGAAAGCTGCCTGTGCGCTGCGTACAAATACGCGCAGGTCCTGCTCGGTCCATTCTTTTTTCATGCATTTTTCCCCATCATCGTGGTGCCGGATTCTCCCTCCCGGCACCCTTTTCCACGGGACCGCCTTTTTACGATCCTCGATTTACAATCGATTATACCACTCCGGCGGGCGACTTGCCAGCAAAACGCACAAATTTTAGCTGATTTTTTCACAACTTCGTCAATCTGCCAAAGATGTCCCGGTTTTTCCGGTTTTTATGCACGGCAGACCACCTCGCACTCGCCCCGGATCTCCTTGGCCAGCGCGGCGGTGTCGAACCCGGCGGCGGCGCGCCATGTCCAGTTGCCGCCCAAGCGGCCGGGGGTGTTCAGGTGGGCTTCCTCGCCCAGCCCCAGCCAGTCGCCCATGGGGATGATGGCACGATCCGAAGCCGAACCCAGCGCCGCCCGCAGCAGGGCCACGCGGGCGGTGTCTGCCTTGACCGCGGCCACTTCCTTGGCAGTGGGGCGGCAGGGCACCAAGTGCAGGTAGGCAGCCGCCATGGTCTTTTCCTTCTCGGTGGCGCTGTTTTCCCACCAGTCGTTCAGGGTGGTGTTGTCGTGGGTGCCGGGGTAGACCACGCTGTTCTTGATGTGGTTATGGGGCAGGTACTCGTTGTCGCCTCCGCCGAAGGCGAACTGCAGCACCTTCATGCCGGGGAAGCCGCTCTCAGCCAGCAGCTCACGGACGCTGTCCACGATGTCGCCGAGGTCCTCCGCGATGATGGGCAGCTTGCCCAGCGCCCCTTCGAGGGCGTGGAACAGCTCCATCCGGGGGCCGATCTCCCACTTGCCGCCGCGGGCCGTCGTGCTGCCCGCCGGGATGGCCCAGTAGGTGTCGAAGCCGCGGAAGTGGTCGATGCGGAGCAGATCGTAGATGCCCAGCGCGTGCCGCACCCGCTTGATCCACCAAGCATAGCCGGTCTCGCGGTGGTAGGGCCAGTTGTACAGCGGATTGCCCCAGAGCTGGCCGTCGGCGGCAAAGTAATCCGGCGGGCAGCCGGCCACGCGGGCAAAGCCGCCGTTGGCGTCCAGCTCGAACAGCGGGCCGCCCACCCAAGCGTCCACGGAGTCCGCCGAGACGTAGATGGGGATATCGCCGAGGATCTGGATGCCCTTTTCGTTGGCGTAGGCTTTGACCTTTTTCCACTGGGCCGCGAACTCGTACTGCAAGAACTTCCAGAAGCCGATCTCTTCCTCGTTTTCGGCGCGGAAGCGCTCCAGCGCACCGCCGTCCCGCAGACGGTACTCGCGGGGCCACTCGGTCCAGCTCTTCATCCCGTTGGCGGTCTTGAGCGCCATGTACAGGGCGTAATCCTCCAGCCAGTCCTCATTTTCGAGGGTGAAGGCGTAGTAAGCATCCGGGTAGTAACGGGCACAGCCGTGCAGCCCTTCGCACTGCTTGCACCATGCGGCGTAAGCGGCCCGCAGGATCTTGTAGCGGCTGGTGTACAGCGTGCCATAATCCACTGCCAGCGGGTCTTTGCCCCAAGGCTCGGCCTTGAGCTGGGCCGCCGTCAGCAGCCCTTCGGCCTTGAGGGCATCGAGGTCGATGAAATAGGGGTTGCCCGCAAAGGCGGAGCAGCTCTGGTAGGGGCTGTCGCCGTAGCCGGTGGGGCTCAGCGGCAGGATCTGCCAGATCTTCTGGCCCGCAGCGGCGAGAAAATCAACGAACTTTTCAGCTTCCTTTCCGAAGCAGCCAATTCCATAAGGGCCGGGCAGGCTGGACACCGGCATCAGAATTCCACTTTCACGCATGATGTACCTTCCTCATTTCGTTCGGATTTCGGTTATTTCCTATCATAACATAACCGCAGACTATTTTCCACAGGCAAAAAACGTGGTATACTAGAAAAAACTGTTCCGTCGCCGCTCTGCGCCGCCGGAACAGTGAATGCTTTTTGGGAGGATCTATGCAGCCCACACAAAAATACTACGAGGCCGATGCGTACCGCCGCGAAGCTGACGCCGTGATCCTTGCTGCCGAACCGGACGGCCGGGGCGGCGGGAAGCTCGCGCTGGATGGCACGGTCTTTTACCCCGAAGGCGGCGGCCAGCCCGCCGACCACGGCACCCTGACCCTGCCGGACGGCGCCCGGCTCACCGTCACCGATGTCCACGAACAGGGCGGCGTCATCTGGCACAGGGTGGACGCCCTGCCCGATACCGCTGCCCCCGGCACCGCCGTGACCGGCCGCATCGACTGGGCATGGCGGTTCGACAAAATGCAGCAGCACACCGGCGAACACATCCTTTCCGGCATCCTGCACCAGATGTTCGGGGCCGAAAATGTCGGCTTCCACATCGGCTCCGACGCCGTGCGGATGGATACCAGCGTGCCCATCTCCGCCGAGGGGCTGCGGGAGGCGGAACTTGCCGCCAACCGCATCGTCTGGCAGAACGTGCCGGTGCTCATCACCTACCCCACCCGCGAGGAACTGGCCCGGATGACCTACCGCAGCAAAAAGGAGATCGAAGGCCAAGTGCGGATCGTGACCATCCCCGGCGCGGACGTCTGCGCGTGCTGCGGCACCCACACCGCCGCCACCGGGGCCGTGGGGCAGATCAAGATCCTCGCCGCGGAAAACTACAAGGGCGGCGTCCGGCTGAGCATCGTCTGCGGCGAGCGGGCCCTGTTGGCCGCACAGGCCATGCGCCAGCGTCAGGCCGACATCGGGGCCTTGCTCAGCGCCAAGCCCAGTGAAACGGCCCACGCCGTCCACCGGGTGTACGACGAATACACCGCCCTGAAATTTGCCCACTTCGGCCTGTGCAGCGAACTCTTCGACGCGCTGGCCGCGCAGGTCGCCCCCGGCGCGGACGCCATCCGCATCGTGCCGGGGCTGGACCCCGACGGGCTGCACCGGCTGGCCGCCCGGCTGAGCGAGGCCACCACCGGCCTGTGCGCCGCCCTGACCGCCAACGAAAAGGGCACCGGCTACTGTCTGGCCCAAGCGGGCGGCGACGTCCGCGCCCTGACCAAGGCCCTGAACACCGCACTGAACGGCCGCGGCGGCGGCAAGCCCGGCATCTGTCAGGGCAGCTGTGCCGCTGCCCCCGAACAAGTTGAAACATTTTTGAAGGAGAACCACACCGTATGAGAATGCGATTCAAACCCTACGCCCACGAGGAATTGATGGCCGCCGATTTCCACGTCCACGACCCCTTTGTCTGGGGCGGCAAGTGGCACGCCCAGTATGCCCGCCCGGAACAGCCTTTCGTACTGGAGCTGGGCTGCGGCAAGGGCGGCTTCCTCTCCCAGCTGGCTTCGGCCCACCCGGAGAACAACTACCTCGGCATCGACATCACCGATAAGGTGCTGATCCTCGCCAAGCGGAAGATCGAGGCCGCCTATCAGGAAGCGGGCCGCCCCATCGACAACGTGAAGATCATGAGCGCCGACATCGAGCGCATCCGCAACGTCATCACGCCGGAGGATACCGTCCGCCGCATCTACATCAACTTCTGCAACCCATGGAGCAAGAACGCCTCCTCCAACAAGCACCGGCTGACCTACCCCCGCCAGCTCATCCAGTACCGCGCCTTCCTCGAAGATGGTGGCGAGATCTACTTCAAGACCGACGACGACGATCTGTTCCGGGACAGCCTCGAATACTTCCCCGCTTCCGGCTACGAGATCACGTGGAAGACCTTCGACCTCCACGAGAAGGAGCCGGAGTGGAACATCCGCACCGAACACGAGGGGATGTTCACCGAGATGGGCATCAAGATCAAGGCCCTCATTGCGAAAAAGCTGCCCGGTGACGATACCGTGACGTGGATCGAGCCCAAGGTGCTCAAGAAGATGGCCGCTGCCGCCGAAGCGGCCGCAGCCGAGGGAAAAGCCGAATAACGGAGGTGATTTCATGGTTGCCTTTTTTACCGATACGATGATCTGCGGGTTTTCGCTCTACCAGATCTTCGCGTACTTCCTCATCTACTCCTGCATCGGCTGGTGCCTTGAGGTCGTTTACGCCGCCGTTTCCACCGGCCAGCTGGTCAACCGCGGCTTCCTGAACGGTCCGGTCTGCCCCATCTACGGCTTCGGCATGATCATCGTCCTCTTCCTGCTGACACCCTTGCAGCACAGCTTGCTGCTGCTCTACATCGGCGGCGTCATCCTGCCCAGTACGCTGGAACTGGCAGGCGGCTGGGCGCTGTACAAGCTCTACCACACCCGCTGGTGGGACTACAGCGATTACCCCTTCAACATCGGTGGCTACATCTGCCTTGAGTTCTCGCTGCTGTGGGGCGTGGGCACCCTCATCGTGATGAAGATGGTCCACCCGGTCATCGCCGGGCTGATCGAGATGATCCCGCCGCTGGTGGGCCTCATCCTGATGATCCTGCTCTACGCCATCTACGCGGCGGATACCATCGCCACCGCCTTTGCGGCCTCCGACCTTGCCCGCGACCTCGATGCGCTGGAAAAGGTGGCCGACAGTATGCACGCCGTCAGCGACGCCATGACCGAACTGCTGGGCACCAACGCCATGGCCGTGGATCAAAAGATGGACGAGAGCCGCTTGCAGTTCAAGCTGGCCGCTGCCGAGGCCCGCGACAGCGCTTCCAGCCTGTCCGCCCGTGACGCCGCCAACGTGATGCGCGCCAAGGCCGACGAAGCCATGGAGGCCGCCAAGAAAGCCTCGCAGGACGCCAAGCTCAACGCCGAGGAAGCGGCCAACGCCGTCAAGCTGGCAGCCAAGGGCACAGCCGAGCGCACCGCCGAGCTGCTCCGTCTGGAACAGTTGGCCGAGGAGCTTCAGGTTCGCAGCGAGGAGTTCCGCGCCCGCACTCAGAAGGCCACCCCGCATTTCGGCAAGCGCCGTATGCTCCGCGCCTTCCCCAAGATGAAACATGGCGAACACAGCCGCTCGCTGGACTCCCTGCGGGAACAGCTCAAGCGGAAATAAGAGACAAAAAATGGGGCTGCTGCACATCGTTTTAGCTGAAAGTGCAGCAGCCTCTTCTACGTTGTAATGTTTTCAGCTTATCACGCCCACAGATCTTCCGGGTACAGGCCGTCCTGCGTTTTCTGCGCGATGGCGGCCACCACGGTGGGCTTGTCCTCGCGGTAGGTCACGCCGTACCACTTATCGCGGCTGTGGAGGATCTTGACCGCCGCCTTGCCCTCGTCGATGAGCTCGCTGACCACGAGGGGCAGGAAGTACTCACACTTGAGGGGGTTCTGTTCCAGATGCTCGGTCAGCCAGCCCGCAAAGCGGCGCTCAGCCTCGTCGAGGAAGCTCTTGCCGAAGCCCCACAGGTTCATGCTGACGGGGGCATCGGCGGGCAGGTCGTGCCAGCTCTCGCCGCCATCCTCGGTGTAGTGGATGCCGTTTTCATAGGTCTCGATGCGGGTGCGCTCGGTGACGCTGCGGAGGGTGCCGTCCTCGTTTGCCACGCAGACGCCGCGGGCCACGCTGCCGTTTTCGGAGACGGTGTTCTTCAGCAGATAGCTGACCATGCAGTAATCATACACAGTGCCGTCCGCGTGGGTGGAGAGGTAATCGTAGATGACCTTGAAAGCCTCCGGGCCGTAGTAGTCGTCCGCATTGATGACCGCAAAGGGGCCGTCAATGAGGTCCTTGGCCGCCAGCACCGCGTGGCAGGTGCCCCACGGCTTGACCCGGCCCTCCGGGATGGCAAAGCCCGCGGGCAGCTCGTCGAGCTGCTGGAAGGCGTACTTCACCTTCATGACCTTGGCCACCCGGTCGCCGATGGCGGCCTTGAAGGTCTCCTCGATCTCATGCTTGATGACGAAGATCACGGTCTCGAACCCGGCGCGGCGGGCATCGTAGAGGGAATAATCCACGATGACCTGCCCGTTCGGGCCCACCGGGTCGATCTGCTTCATGCCGCCGTACCGGCTGCCCATACCAGCCGCCATGACCACCAATACCGGTTTGTTCATTTTCTGCTACCTCCTGCACAAGTGCGTTTTCTCCGCTCCATTATACTCCAAATGCCGGGCGGCAACAAGTGTCGGTTCGCAGCGTGAAAATTTTCATGGATTCTGCGATTGGGGTGTGTTAGAATAAACGTAGGAAAAAGCAATGAAGAATTGAGAAAGGACAAGCCATGAATACAAAAACCGTCTGGATCACCGGCGCATCCTCCGGCATCGGGCAGGAGTTTGCCCGCCGGTACGCAAAGCTGGGCTTCCGGCTCATCCTGACCGCCCGCCGGAAGAACCGGCTGGATGCCCTTGCCGCCGAACTCTCGGCCAAGCACGCCATCCCCTGCCGCGTCCTTGCCGCCGACCTTGCCAGCGATGCAGAGTGCGACGCGCTCTGCGCCGCCCTCGCCGACGAGCGGATCGATTTCTTCATCAACAACGCGGGCTTCGGCGCCTGCGGCAGCTTTTTGGAGACGGACCCGGAAAAGGAGCTTTCCATGCTGCGGGTCAATGTCCTCGCGATGCACCGGCTGTTCAAGTTCGTGCTGAAAAAGATGGAGGCGCAGGGCTTCGGGGCCATCCTGAACGTGGCGTCCTCCGCCGGGCTGCTGCCGGGCGGGCCTTATATGGCGGGCTACTACGCCTCCAAGGCCTACGTCGTCAGCCTGACGCGGGGCGTGGCCGAGGAGCTGCGGGAGCAGCACAGCCCGGTCTACGTCTGCGCCCTCTGCCCCGGCCCGGTGGACACCGAGTTCAATGACCGCGCCGACGTGGTCTTCGCACTCAAGGGCATTTCGCCCCAGCTCTGCGTGGACGAGGCCATGCGCGGGATGCTGCGCCACAAGACCATCATCGTGCCGTCGGCCCTGATGCGGGCGGCCACCACAGCCCAGAAGCTCGTGCCCACCCCGCTGCTGATGCCCATCATGGCCCGGCAGCAAAAGCGGAAATTGGGGAAAGACACCGTCCACCGTTGACTTTTCCGCCCCGACCGGATACACTAAACCCAGCAGTTTCTGACGCGCTCCGCCGTTTTCCACTTTATTTTGGGAAACGGTGGAAAATCCGAACACTCTGAGGAGGAATTTTCCATGAAGATCGCTCTCATCAACGAAAACAGTCAGGCCGCCAAGAACGGCATCATCGAGGCCGCTCTGAAGAAGGTCGTGGAGCCCATGGGCCACGAGGTCGTCAACTACGGCATGTATGCCGCCGACGACAAAGCCCAGCTGACCTATGTGCAGTGCGGCATTCTGGCCGCCATCCTGCTGAACAGCGGCGCAGCCGATTATGTCATCACCGGCTGCGGCACCGGCGAGGGTGCCATGCTGGCGCTGAACAGCTTCCCCGGCGTCATCTGCGGCCATGTGGAGGACCCCGTGGACGCCTACACCTTTGCCCACGTCAACGACGGCAACGCCGTGGCCATGCCGTTTGCCAAGGGCTTCGGCTGGGGCGGTGAGCTGAACCTTGAGTACTGCTTCGAGAAGCTGTTCGGCTTCGGCCACGGTCAGGGCTACCCCAAGGAGCGGGTGGAGCCGGAGCAGCGCAACAAGAAGATCCTCGACGGTGTCCGCGCCGCCACCTTCAAGCCGCTGATCGAGTGCCTGAAGAGCATCGATCAGGATTTGCTGAAGGGCGCTGTGGCCGGTGCAAAGTTCAGCGAGCTGTTCTTTGCCTCCTGCAAGGATGAGGAGCTGGCAGCATACGTCAAGACCCTGCTGTAAGGGGATGCCGCTATGGGATGGCTTTATCATCTGAACACCGTTATCACGGAAGTTCTGGAAGGATTTCTGGTGACGGCGGTGCCCATGATCGCGGGTCTGGCCGAAGTGATCGGACTGTTCATCATCATTACCAGTCTGGCCAAGGCGACCTACCACTATATCCGGACGATATTCTTCAACGATCATCATGATTTCCACCACGAGATGAGCAGCGGCCTGACCACGGCGCTGGAATTCCTGATGTCGGCGGAGATCGCCAAGACCTTCCTTTTGCAGAATCTGGAGTCGGTGGTGCCGCTGGCTGCCACCTTTGCGCTACGCGCCATGATGAGTCTGATGCTGCACTGGGAAATGCAGGGCGGACACCGTTCCGGTCACAAAAAAGCAGAAAACGACACAGAAGCGGAAAAGAATGACTAGGGTGCGGCTGAAAACAGAGTTTTGCCAAACTTTTGCCGCATTCCTTTTCTTCGTGTTGTGAAAAACGTAAAACCTTGACATGAGCCCTTGACACTTTTGCACAAAGGGACTATACTCTTGCCATCGAAAGCAAAGGCGCTGACGGAAGAGATTCCGCCAGCGCCTTTTGTTTT
>ERZ827156.1107-NODE-1107-length-34170-cov-4.143134_pt1 | contig 34170 bp, 38 predicted proteins | sample MGYA00519919_ERZ827156 | MGnify/ENA primary metagenome ERZ827156 (study PRJEB31778, sample SAMEA3449269) | human gut metagenome | biome: human gut; feature: human-associated habitat; material: faeces | place: United Kingdom | collected 2010/2012 ...
GATGAGTGATGAGTGATGAGTGATGAGTGATGTGATGTGATGAGTGATGAGTGATGTGATGTAAAAACTCTTATAACTGTGACGATTGCGCCACACAACACCTCTCACCCCTCCAGGGCCTACATGAACCCCTTCTGCAAGTTCTCCTCCGACGGCCACTCCTTCACCTGCAATATCTGCGGCGCCACCAACGACGTCCCCTCCTTCTACTACTCCACCGTCGACGCGCAGGGTCGTCGCTTCGACGCGCTCGAGCGCCCCGAGCTCTCTCACGGTACCTACGAGTGGAAGGTGGGCGCGGACTTCTGTACGCGTCCGCCGCAGCAACCGATCTTCGCGTTCGTGGTGGACATGACGAAGAACGCGCGGGTGAACGGCGTGTTCGATGCGGTGCTGAGTTCGATTCGCGCGTGCGTGGAGGTGCTGAAGGAGAATCCCCGCGCGAAGGTGGGCGTGTGCGTGTTCGACACGGTGACGCACATGATTCTGATGCGAGTGCGTGAGAAGGAGAAGAATCATGTCTAGAACAACCACATCCATGAGGTGGTGATGAGTGACTCCGATGATGCCTACGCCGTCGTGCACGCCTCTCAGTGGCTCCTGTCGCCGGCGGCGCAGTCCGAGCAACTGACCGCTGTGTTGGACTATGTCCAGAACACCTACGGGAACGCGCAGTTCGTGCCCCAGGAGCACGCGGCGACGCTGTGTGCGGTGAAGACAGCGGCGGGCGCGCTGGCGACGAGTGGCGGGCATGTGATTGTGGTGGAGTGCACGCCGCCACTACTGGGCATCGGGAGAGTGAGCTCGCAGGAGAACGTGGCGTTCTACGGAACGGATGACGAGTCGCAACTGTGAGTGGCGTGCTTGTTGTGTGTGATGAGTGATGTGATGAGTGATGTGATGAGTGATGAGTGATGTGATGAGTGATGGGATGTGATTTACAATACTGTGATGTGACAATTGTAATGACTGTGACGACTGTACTGCCTGATAGAGGCATCAGCACATACTCACCTCTCAGCTACCTCTCCAGCCAGGACCAGTCCTTCTACGACGAGCTCGGCGCCTGCTGTTGCTTCAGCGGCGTCAACGTCGATCTGATCGTCGCCTGCCGCGAGCACGTCCATCTCGCCGAGCAGCAGATCCTGCCCAAGCACACGGGCGGCTCCGTCTATCTCTGCAACGATCTCGGCACGCCGTACCATAACGCGGCGCTGTCCCAACTCCACGCGTACATCCAATCCCTCATTCTCGAAGAACACTATTGGGATTGCGTAATGAAACTCCGCGTCAGCGGCGAGATCGGCATCGAGTCGGTGTGTGGTAGTGTAAGCACGAACGAGGACGAAGATCCCATCGCTGCGATGATGAACTCCCACTCCACCGTCGAGTTCTGCCTGGATTACCCCAAGTACGTGGAGAGCGACGCTGTCTTCCTCCAAGCCGCGATTCTATATCCTGTGTGTGGCGTGCATGCACTCCTTCACCGACACCTTCACCTCCGACCAAGGCGACCGTCGCATCCGCGTGTTCAACCAGCGTCTGCAGGTCACCGACGCCTACCCGCGGTTCTTCAAAGGCATCGACGGCAGTGCAGTGGCGCTGTCTCTGGCGCGCACCGCTGCCTTCCAGACGGATACGGTGTCGCTGCCGGAGATCCGCGAGAACCTGCAGAGCACGGTGGAGGACATCTTGCTGCAGTATCGTAACCAGTGCAGCGCGTCGTCGTCTACCGGCCAGCTGGTGCTGCCCGAGAACGGGAAGCTGTTGCCGCTGCTGCTGAACTGCCTGCTGAAGTCGCCGCTGCTGCTGGTGAACGAGGCGAACAAGCGGGAACTGATGAACGTGTACCCGCGCGGCGACTTGCGAGCGTGGGCGATTCAGGTAGCGGTGAGAGAGGGCGTGAAGGATAGTATGTGATGAATTGCGACGCGGTGCAGTTCATGGACTTTGCGTACCCGTCGCTGTTCAAGCTGGATCCCGCCAAGGCGGGCTGGGGCGTGGTGGACGAGGCGACGGGCTTCGTGAGCAAGCCGGAGTACTGCTTCCTGACGGCGTCGGCGCTGGAGCTGTCGGGTGTGTACCTGCTGACTGGCTGGATGGGGTAGGCGTGATGAGTATGTAATGAGAATAGGCTGATCATCGTGGTGGGCAACCAGGTGGCGCCCGAGGTGCTGGAGCAGCTGTTCGGCGTGCAGGCGGTACCGGACGCGTACACGGCGGCGCAGTTGGCGCTTCTGCCGGAGGGAAGCAACGCGTTGTGCGATCGTGTGAATGTGTTGGTGGGAGATTATCAGAACCGCTTCGGATGCTACCTGCAGGTGAGGAGCGGGGGAAGGAAGTGAGGCGTAGCCGAGAGTGGTGGTGCGGGGAACGACGGAGGCGAGCCGTGTGATCGAGATGATGACGGAGGATGTGCAGCGCAATACGCCTTCCTTCTCGGACCTGCTGATGCAGGTGCACTCCAACATCATTGCCAGTGTGTGATTCTTCTGTTGGCTTGTTTGTTTGAAGAGCAAGGATTCCGTTTGCAGAGAGGATGTTCCCTCGGAAGTGGGCCATTCTCCTCCTCCTGTACGTGGTCACGCCCTTTTTATCGATCCTTGTGAGGTATCCTTGGAAGGAAGAAGAGAAGGTGCGGAACGCCTATTCCCTCATTGCGAGCAACGAAGAACTCTACGTCCTTGACATTCTGACTGTGGGCACCGTGTCTACACTTCTCGGAGGCGTATTCCCTGGTGAGCAGGTATTCATGCGTAGAAGCGGTTTTATCAGATTCTCGATGTGTCATCCATGCACATGACCGAGGTAGTATCCGTCCGTGTGTATCAGCCGTAGTTCTCGAATACTCTCAGAGAGTGCGCCTCTCTCTTCCTGCTGTGCGTGTTCTTGGTGTGCTACGTGGCTCTGTATTCCCTTAAACATGACGAGTCTCCCTTTTCGTCGCTGCGAAGGAGTTTGTTTCCAAAGTCCCCGGGTGACCGCGTGATCGTGATGTGGATCGTCGGCGTGTTTACAGTCACCCTCTTCAATGCGATCACAACGGCTGTCTACTCCAATTCCTCCAGTCTGGAGTCCCAGTTCTGTGCGTCGCACTCCTCCGACCGCTTTTCCTGTTGCACTCCCTCATTGTCTTCAATCGTAGCTTGGATTGCCTTCACCGTGTGCAACGAGGTCTGCACCACGTACGATCCACTCCTGCTCTTCCTCACCTCCCTTCTCTACCTGAGCTGTCTTGCATTCCTCTTCCTGCTCTCCCACTACAAGCAAACCAACCCATCCGCGTCCTTTCTCCCTCTCTTCTTTCTGTTCGTCGCCCTCGTCCTCTTCTTCCCCACGTTCCTCCGTTGCTGCTACTACCTGCTTCCCTCCATCCATCTCTTCTCTTCCGCCTTCTCCTTTCCATTCGTTCTCCTCTTTCATGACCTCTTCCCCTCCAACGTCGTGTTCGTGTTTTCCCTCGCACTGAAATTCCTCCTTTTTCTGGACTCGGCGCAATTCGTATCCCCTTTTTCGTGTTTTGAGACATAGGCGTTACGGTCGTTGCGACGCACAACACGACTTGTGAAACGGCTTCTGTTTCCCTCGGGCTTGCCCGTTACGAGCACCATGCAGAAGCCGAAGCGTGATGCGCATTCGTTTCCGCTGCTCTGGTTTCGGCTGTTTTTCATCCTTGCCGAGAATCCAGTTTCCGTGGGGATTTTGGCTGCGATCGCAAACAAGCGTGCTTTCGGCAGCTCCTTCTCCGTTCTCTTCTTCCCGCTCGTGTTTGTGGAGGTGTCCTTGTACTCCGTTTTCCACAAACAGCTCCTGCCCCTTTTCGACTGGTTTTTTGGAGTGAACGAAGCGGAGCAGGCGTCAGAGGAGAGACAGCCGGCTGTTTCGCATCGCCTCCAACGGCAGAAGGAAATGGCGGGAATCTGGTCCACCTCGTTTTCGTCGGATTCCGTGTTGCGGGTCGTGTGGCAGTGGATTCATTCACTCAATCGCTCGTTGTGCGCCATTCCGGATGCAGCGTATTTGGCCCTCCTTCTGTCAGCAGAGTTCATCCTGCACTTCCAGAACACAATTCGGGGAGTGACCGTAATCGTGGGGATTTGTGTCGTGTTGTGTTACACCGTCGTGTTGCTGAATATATCCTTGTCTATTCCTCCTGCCTCCTTCACTCCCACGCCATGCATTTCCGTCGTCTGTATCTCGTTCTTCAGGTCCTTCGATGGATTCACTTCACTCCACACACCTCCCATACGCTCCTCAACCTTCTCTTGCTTCTCTATCAAGCCGCCATCGGTGTGTTCTCTTCTTCTCACTCACTCGCAGACTATCTCGTTCTCGACGGCACTCACCTTCTGCTCAACACTCTCTACGCCTTCGCTGGCATCTACCTTCTCATCTATCTCGCTCAGTGGTTGCATCGTTTGTTTGTTCGCCTCTCTCCACCGTAGCCTATGTACGGCGGTGGAGTTTCCAAGACACGGTGTACTCACTTGTCACCACGAATAGCGTGATTGACGTGGTTTTCATCACCCTCATCAAGTATCACTGCATTGTCGAACTCGTCGATGTGTTGATTTCCCCGCGGTTCCAGTCCCTTCGTTCTCCCGCCCTTACGACTAGAGTGACCAGCGGCTTTCTCCACGTTGAATACGCCATCAGCTACCGACTTGGGATCCCCACGTTTCTGTGTTATTGGAGCGTTGAGTACATTCTCCAGCACTCCGACATCCGACCGTTCCTTCTGGGAGATTGGAAGACGGAGAAGAGTTGTGAGTGCGACGCGGTGGCTGTTCCGTTGTCGATGCCTGTCCTTGGTTATCATGGAATTCCCATCTTGGCGGGAAGCGAGGAGAAGAAGCTGAAGAAGCTGAAGGAGGAGAGGATCATGTGTTTGTGGCGAAGCAGTCAGAGAAGGAGAGGGAACGAGAAGGAGAAGGTGTGTGCGAAGAAGGAGAAGCCTGTTGTGCCAGACTGGGAGATGGGCGAGCCGAGAGAAAGGGAGGACGAGAGGACGATGATGAGGGTTCTGGGTGATGAGTGTTGCTGCTCCCATTACTCCGTGTTTGTGGGGAGAGAGGAGGTGGAGGAGGATAAGAAGTCTGTTTAGTTTGTACCCTATTTCTGTTGTGTTTGATACAGTCTTGATATGAGTAGTGGCGGCAGTTTCTTGATATCTGGCAGTGTCATAAAACACAGGGGTGTTTGGTTTTATATGAGGAAAGGGCTGCAAAGCAGGGATGTGATTCAGGTGATCGTGAGGCATGTGACTAAAACCAACAAATCATACTGCTGTTGAACATGGCACCTCATGACAATTACTATGAGTGTCCCGTAGAACTTATCAGAGGAGTGATCAATGGCTTTCAGTAGAGTGAAACTGATCTGCTTTATCCTCATTTTCTTTTATCTCTGAGCATTTGTTATTCACACTATGATCGGTTTTCTTGCTTGGATAATTGGATTTGCGCCTATTGCCAAAAACTCCATTGCGGCACTTCTAATGAGTTGGGTGTGGAAACATCCCTTCTTTATGCCTCTGTATAGTATCCTCCAATCCGCAGCAGCTCTATTCGGTAACTGGCTCAGCGCGAGTGTTCTCTTGTTATAATTTAGCTCATTTCCCTGTTTCATACAAACACATGCAACTCTAACACTCAAATCCAAATCCTCATGCCATTCCCCCTTTTCCGGCAAATGCATCTTCCAATATAGAGACACTCTTCCCGCTCATTGCAACCCCACCCAGCTCCTTCCTTCGGGTTTGTACCCCAACCCCCATTTAAAAATCCGGTCTCTTTCTTCTCTTTCCAAAAGGAGGCGGAACCCAAGGTTTTCTGAGCATTGAATACACCATTTCATACACAACTATCATACACAATCACTTCTTCCATTCAAAACAAAACCACTTTCGATTCCAATAGAAGCCCGTGAACCGTTTGCACTTCTAATGGTAGTACTGCATTCGCAGCACTATCGAGACTCACCAACGGGCACTTCTTTCCCTTTCAGTGATGATTCGACAAACACGAGTATGGCGAGAATGGAGACATCCTAACGATTGGGAATCGACAGGCGTGGTCGAAAGTGTGGTTCTTTTCGGGGCAGCTGCAACACACGGTGGAAACGCAAAGCAGCCATTTCATTGGCTGGCAACGAGAGGTCAGCTTTTCTCATTATTTATTATCGTCTTTTGTCCTGAGGTAGTCAGCGATGAATCCTAAGGGGCTCAGAACTATCATCGGAGGCATTTTGATTCACATGTCCATTGGCACGATCTACACTGCCTCCAACATGATTACTTACATTATTTCGTACATCCACAACTGCCTGGGTAATGCTGTGAGTGGCGGTATGGTTTGTTCACGCGATAGAGCATTACTGCCAACATGTCGGCGTGGTTGTATGCTATTAGCATCATGGGTCAGGCCGTGTCGATGATGTTCGCTGGTGGTGTCGAGGCCAAGGTCGGCTCGAAGAAGTGCACTCTCATCGGCTGCATTGGCTTCCTGCTCTGTGTGGCATGCAGCTACTGGGCGGTGTGCAACTTCTACCTTCTCATGTTCATTTATGGCTTTATGTTCGGTTTCTTCCTGGGCTTGGCCTACTCCGCTCCCATTTCCATGGGTACGCTTTCTGACCTCATTGTCACCCCTAGTCATCAAGTGGATGCCCGGCAAGGGTGGTCTGGCTTCTGGTATTATTGTCGCTGGCTTCGGCTGCGGTTCTCTGATTTTCAACCAGGTCCAGTCCAAGCTGATCAATCCCAACAACATTGCTGCCGTTGTGGATCCTAAGGATTCCAACCACGGCAAGTACTTCCCCGTCGAGGTGGCACAGAACGTGCCGCGCGTGTTCCTGATTCTGGCGGGCATTTACTTCGTCATGCAGCTGATCGGTTACCTGCTCCTCGTGGAGCCCTCGAAGGACGAGATGGAGACCCTGAAGGAGAAGCACCTGCCCATCGGTGTGGAGAACAAGAGTGAGTGCTCGCATCGCGCATCACGTGTAGCTAGAGCGACCGGCTTCACTCCTCGTGAGCTCAAGCAGCCCGTGGACGCCACGCCCCGTGGCATTCACGCGGTGACGGTGGGCGGCCAGACGGTGGACCACCCGTACAAGCCCAACGAAGCCATGCGCACGGCGAAGTTCTGGGAGATCTGGGGCACCTTCCTGATGGTGGGCCTGACCACGACCTTCATGTCCTCCTACTGGAAGCCCTTCGGCCAGTCCTTCATCAGCAACGACAAGTTCCTCGCCTGGGTGGGCTCCGTGTCCTCCGTCTGCAACGGCCTCTTCCGTCCCGTCTGGGGCACTCTGGTGGGCGTCGGCGGCGGGCGTGACGCGTAGATGGACAAGTGGACGTATCCGCGCGCCATGCCGTTCCTGTGCACGGTGACGGCGGTGCTGATCGGCACGCTGTCGCTGACGGCGAAGCTGCACGAGGCGTTCTTCTTCCTCTGGGTGTGCCTGATCTACCTGTGCATCGGCGGCTTCTACGCCATGTTCCCCGCCTACACGTCCATCTCCTTCGGCAACTACTACCTGACCGCCAACTACGGCTGGGTCTTCACCAACCAGTTCATCTCCGCCTTCGTCTCCGCCTTCTTCGTCAACCTCTTCATCGGCACGCTCGGCAACACCGGCGTCACCCTGGCGCTCGCCTTCATGCTGCTGCTCGCCGCCGGCCTCTCCTTCTTCGGCAAGAAGTGGGATTACCACGTCGGTCGTCGCGAGCTCCAGAAGAAGGTGGGTTCCGCCACCGTGCCCAGCACTGTCGTTCTGCCGCCTGAGATCGCTGCTGCTGCCGCCGCCAAGAAGATCGACATTCTCCCCCCTCTGGAGGAGACCGCTGAGAAGCCCGTCGAGAAGCCTGTGGAGGCTCCCAAGCCTGTGGAAACGCAGACGCCTGAGGAGATCAAGGTGGACATGCCTGCTGCGGAGATGGAGGCGAAGCCTGTCGAGGCCCCTGCTGCCCCTTCCGTTCCTGCTAGTGCCTCCAATTAGAGCAAGGTTGTTTAGTGATCGTGTTTGTGGCAAACAGAAGAGGTCGCCTTGTGCGATAGGTCTATGTTCACGGCTTCCTCAGGCTTGGTGGAGGAGGCAGCCAGATGATTCATGGACTCTCCCAGCCACGCAGTGTTATCGATTCGGTAGGCCTCCCGGTAGTAGTCCATGAGCTCCGTGTGCTTCTTTAAGGAGTCGCAAATCGCCTACTCTTCATCCCTTCCTCCCGTTTCTACGTCAACCGTTTTCATGTAGTCTATAGTCAGCTTTTTTGAGGCGGAAATGCGCTCTTCTGTGGGGAGGTCCGTATTCGACAGCTCTTCAGTCAGCTGCTTCACAATTTCGAGGACGTGCAGCAGTTGCTACAGCTAACCAAGATATAGAATGCACGCCCACTTCTTCCGTCTTTTCCAAATCGCGGATATCTTCCTCGATGGTCGTTTGCTGCGCTTTGTCCTCCATTCCAGAATGCAATTTCAAAAAAAGCGCAGGTGATGAAAGAAACAAAGTGACAGCTAACAGACTACGCTTGGTTCGGATCCATCATCACGGACACAATGTCCACTACAGGAGGAGACACTCGCTCGTTCGGCTTCAGCTTCCTTTCCTTCTTCTCGCAATCAATCATCCCCGTCAAGAACTCCGACATTCCGCAGAAGAAGCACCCCTATGTGTCATTACAGCATGGGTAAAGCTACGATTTGGTTTCTCGGAATGCCGCGCGATTGCCTTTCATTCATCTGATTCACGATGATGAGGATGTAGGAGTCGATCTTGCTCGCAATCGACATGTCGATCGCCTGATCGTCACAACCATCCGCCACCCAGACTGTCGTTTCGCTCATCTTCGCATCATCACTCTCCACGTCCTTGTCCTTCACAACCACCTTCCTCTTCTTCCATTTCAGGTACACACTCAAAAACTGACGACCCTCTACGATCAACTCCATCACCAATTCCCACCATCCGCCACACGGGTGAAACCCCCGTTCAAACACTTCATTCCCTCGTTGATGCGGTCCTCGTCCAGCAGACCGAACACGCGATCACTCGAGAAGGCGGGAAGCGAGAACCGCGGGGAAAGGATGCATTTGTAGAGGAGGATCAAATGGAACAGAAACCGCGTGTTCTTGTCCCAGTGACAGAAAAGCCGCTGGAAATTGGAGTTCAGGATCACCGCGGTAAGGAACTACTCGTCACCTCACCTCTCCTTCTCCACATCCTTCCGATGCTGTCCGATGAACAGATCCGAGTGGTGGTACACGAACAACAAACCCTTCTTCAACACCAACAATTGGTCCTGGTTCAACACGACCTGCAAAGCGCGGAACAAGAGCGAGTAGCAGAAGGCGGTGGGGAGTTTCATCACGGGCGTTTCATCGATCTCGAACCCGTCCAAAGCGTCACTGTCCAGGAAAAACAGATCGTCGTCGGTGGGGTTCAGAATGCCTTGCGAAGTGAGTGTGTTCCACAAGTACTCTCCCTCTTCCTCGTCCGCCACGTAATCTGATTCGTCAGAGTTCCCGCCAACGCCCACTCTTCGACAGAAGGTGCGAAATCGCCTCGTTTTTGGTCGTCGTGTTGGTGTCGCGAGAAACACATTTCTCCAGTTCTTCCACGATGGTTCGCAGCGAAGGCGTTGGGATGGAGGGAAAAGGCGGGTTCCGCAATGCGTCCATCCACAGATCGAGGTACTTGAAGCCTACGATGTGAGCAAAAACGGGGGATCCCCCAGCCCCTACAGATGTTGACGTCCGTCACCACAAACACATTACAGTGACACAGAATCATTTCCACCAATTGCGTCGCCCAGTTCGGAGAAGACAGCAGGAAGCAACTACGCGTGAACTCGAGTCCTTGGGGCCACCTCGCCTTCATGCCGGATTTGATGTACTCGGTGGGCGTAGGCTGGCCCTGTCTGCGAGCCAGGCCGCAGGACAACTGCTGGAGGATGCTGTGGTGAACGGACGGCAGTAGCGCGTGGATCTGCAAAAAGTACAGCGGGAACAGATCGAATGCGAAGAAGGGTTCGGTGGCGTGGTGTGCGTGGTAGCGAGCCTGACACACGGTGAGGAACTCGAACCAGGAGCGGATGAGATCGAAGAGGAGTCCGTCGCACATGCTGAGGCTACGGTGAACAGAGGGAGGGAAAAGTACCGTTCCCGCCACCACACTTCTCCCTCCAACCCCGGCACCGCCACCTCGCCCACCACTTCCCGCCAGAAAAAGAGCGTGGGAAAAGCCGCCACCATGGCGTCGTGGCGCGCGCGGTTGGCGGGGTCTTGGCGGGAACGGAGACACACGCGATCGATGGTGCGACGATAGTCCTTGACACGAAGGGAGTGGGAACACACCTCCTTCTCGGACACCTCAGGGACGTTCACCTCATCCAACTCGTCCATCTCAGACATGCCGTCCAGAGAAGGAGAACTCTTGGGAATGGGCGAGAAGGAGTTGGGGGCGAAGAGGGGAATGGGCGAAGGAGAGGGAGTTTCGGAGGAGGGAAGAATTGTGTCTCGCGAGAAGTCGATGACGGTTTCCCGCGATTTGGAGTCCGCGTCATCGGAGAGTGCGTCATCGTCATCAATAGAGGCGAAGTCGGCGGAGAGATTGCGATGCGCGGACATGTCCAATAGACTGTGGGTGCGTGGCATCGGCTTCTCTGTGACCTTCAGCAGCTTGGACGTGGCGTCGGGAGGAAGGTAGATGTCTCTTCGGAGATCGAAGGTGATGAGGGAAGATGGCGGGAAGCGAGTGACGATGACGCCGTTGATGGTGGCGTCGATGGCAGGGAGGAAGAAGCGGGAAATGGAGAGTATCTTGGAGGCAAACAGGACGGGAATGGCCGATGTCGTGCATCGGATGATTTCCTGGCAGAGGACGCACGTCTTGCTCAACAGCTCGGTGTACTTCTTCAGCAGAGGCAGGCGGGACGGAAGGACAGACATGGTATCGATGGAGAATCCGTTGGCCTCCTATGGCTTATCGCCATCTTCAACAGCCCACCAGGAAGAACTCCTGGCGAATGATGATTTTGGTGATTATGCGGTAGATGACGCATTGGTCGCGCGTGCGCAGCTACAGTTAAGACGAGGATGCAACAAAACCTCTCTCACATTCTCCATGATCAGCTCCCACGTTCCGAGGAGATATTTCATCCCTAAGACGCGATTCGCTTCCGTGTCGTAAGCTACAGCGTGAAACGATCGACTCAAACTGGTACTGAACATGCTCACGTCAAAGAGCTCTTCCATGTCTTCCAGCATTCCCACTCTGGCAATTACCGTCGCTGGAACCTCGATCAGGTTGTGGAATTTCCGTTTCAGATTGCGGTTGAACTTGATTTCGTTCGCTTGAGTCATATTTCAGGGGTCAGCAAACAGAAACAGCGGATTGGCAAATAGCAGACACAGAAAGATGCACCAGTTTTGAAGATTGGAGGAGACTGTGAGAATAAACCAAAAACTCTGAGCGAAAGCAGGATCTTCCACGAGAATCAGCGTCGAGGAGTCTTTGCAGAGCACGCGGCCAGATTGGGGCCATTCCCGCGTTTTTGCTGGTTAAGAATCTTCGCTTTCTGTAGCATGATTTCGAGCCCTATGAGGCTTCTTTTTGGGTGTTTCATTTCTGTATGCTATGCTATATGAGGTGTTCACTCCCCTTCCACGAGATCGGATAGAGTGGGTTATACTGCTCTTTTCGTGTGGATATTGCATCCTATCACAGTCCTTGCTTTTGGCATGCACACAAGCACCTCAATACTCTCGAAAGAGCTGATTCGACAGTTCTCCTATTGGAAGTGTGGTTATACTCCTATTCTCGCGTATGTAGTCCATCGCAGGTGGTTGAAGACGGCAATACGCCGCATTTCATCTCTCCAGTTGTACGGGCTTACTCTTCCGGTAATTCGATGATGCTCCTCTTTTGCATCCCAATGACATCCCCATTGTGGCGTTTCCGCACCCGATTCCTCTTCATTTCCCTGCTTGTCTCTCCAGCCACTTGCACTCCCAGTGGACGTTTGGGCCGCTCCCGCTCTGACTTCCGCATCATTTGTGTTATTCTCAATACTCGCTTCCACTGTTTGTTCAGTGTGGCTTGATTCCTATGGTGGCGGTTTATTACTATGCGGCGGAAGTCATGGAAACGCCTCTGTCAGGAACGCCAGCAGTATATTGTTCCCTTTTCATCCACTAAATCAATGAATCGGATCCTTGTGCTGTTTACCCTTTGTCTCACCGCACTCTCCATCCAGTGCGATGAAGACAAGATCTACATCAAGGTAATCAAGGAGAGCGTCAACGACTGCGAAGAGGAGTCCTTCCAGATCAAGAACCAGGGCCAGGAGGTGGTTCGCAGTCCGACATTCGCGGAATGGGAACGAGAAGAGTTTGAGTACTGTCTTCCTCGGAACGCGAACTCGCAGTACAGTCTGATTCTGCGAGACAGATACGGCGACTCCTGGTCTGCCGGCTCGTACATGGAAATCCGAGGTATTTACGGAAACCTCTTCTTCAAGAACATGATGACGGAGGACGAGGAGGAGGAGTACACGCTGTCCCTTTACTACGCCATCGCCAAGAATGCGGCATGGAAGATCACCAACTCCTTCTCCGCCAACTGGAAGGACTTCTCCTTCGACGACTCGGCCTGGTCCGCGATCGCCTTCACGCCCACGGCGGTCACCGGCACGCAGTACCTGCGCAAGCAATTCATCGGCCTGTCGGACATGGCCGCCTACGAGACGCGCATCCTCTATCAATGGGGTATCGTGGTGTACGTGAACGGCGTTGAGGTGTACCGCGACAACATGCCTGCCGGTGAGGTGACCAGCGACACGCCCGCTACGGGCGGCTATCCCAACTTGGACTACCACGGGTTTATTCGCCCGGGGCTGGAGGTGGCGGCTGCCAACGGCGTCATGGCGATCGAGCTGCACTTCATGCAGGCCACCGCGACGCTGGAGTTCAACGCGTTCGTGGCGCTGCTGGCGCCGACGGCGGAGGACACGTCGTGCTTCATTCTCTCGGAGGGCATCGCCATCGACGCGGAGGTGGCGAACGCGGAGCGCGTGCTGGACTTCGACAAGGAGACGTTCGCGTCGCAGCACGTGTCCGAGAGCAGTCCGCTAGATGTGGTGTTCTCCTTCAGCCAGACGAAACCCTACGTGAACGGTCTGCGCATCTGGCCGTCGACGGAGGCGGCCCGCGCGCCGTCGAGCTTCACCTGGTCGGGCAAGAACGGCGAGGAGGCGTACCACGAGGTGATGAACATCGTAGACGCCACCTACGCCGCCGACACCAATCACTACGCGTACGGCTTCTTCGCCGCCGGGTTCTACAAGACCTACAAACTCCACATCACCGCCACGGCCTCCGGCATTCTGGATCTGTTCGAGGCTCAGCCCATGGTGTGCGCTGCTGGTGCGCCGACCACCATCGAGTTCGCATCGGCCGCCTATACCTTCAACGCGCTGTTCGACGAGGTGCTCGTGCGCCCTAAGCTGACGGAGTTCACGCAGTGCTCCGTGCAGCCGGCGCTGCCTGCGGGAGTGAGCATCAACGCCGCCACCTGCGTGATTTCGGGCATTGCCACTGTGGGTCTGCCGCTCACCACCTTCACTGTCACCTCGATTATGGGGGATCACACCTACCAGGGTTCCTTCGGGCTGACGGTGAACCTGTGCGCGACGGCGATGATCGACCTTCGCCGCATCTACAAGTACTCCGCCGGCAACGAGTACTTCTCCATCACCGACAGCGCCGGCACCACCGTGTACTCGATCCAGGCGCAGACCTCGCAGCGTGCCTCCAGCACCACGCACACGTACATGTGCCTGGCGGCCGACGAGTTCACCATTCACATGGACTGCACCAGCGCCTACTGGTACCGTGACTCCTTCCTCTTCGTGGATCTGATGCTGTCGCCCACCGAGTCCCAGACCATCGCCCGCGCGCGCCACGACAGCAAGCTGGGTCTGGAGACGGTGGTGTTCTCCACCAAGTTCGTGATCGCGCCTCGCGCGACGTGGCACTACAAGATGGGCGAGGTGCCCGCCGCGTGGTTCAACGACGCTGTGACGGGATGGTCGGAGGCGGCGATCGGCGCGTTCCCCGAGTCCCCCAACACCATCCAGCTGTACAAGAAGACAGTGACGCTGAACACGCTGCCCGACACGGCGGGCGTGGTGCTGAGTCTGCGCTACAAGTTCGGGTGTGTGGTGTACGCCAACGGCAACGAATTGTTCCGCAACGGCGTGGCAGGCGAACTGAGCACGTCCTCCGTCGCTGAGAACATCTACTCGGAGGTGATGTACCGCGTGATCTCACTCCCGCCCACCATGCTGCGTCAGGGCGCGAACACCATCGCCATCGCCGTCGTGTCGACCGCTTCCACGAAGACGTCCTTCTTCGACTGCTTCATGCGCCTCATGCCCGCCGGCCAGGAGTACCGCATTCTGGACGACGTGACGGTGACCTCCACCTACTCCACGGGCGGCAAGGACATGTTCTCCGACTACAACGGCGTCAACATCTACCAGTCCAACTGCTTCAGCAACAACGTGGCCGTCAAGTTCGGACACGACCGCCGCGAGTGGATCAACGCCGTCATCATCCAACTCCAGTCGACGCAGACCACCCAGTACCCACGTACCTTCGCCTTTGAGGCGCGCAACACCGACGACGAGGCATGGACGCCGCTGCGCACGGTGGGCGGTCTGACGTGGTCGCAGAAGGGGCAGGTGCGCAAGGTGTGGATCCCCAACACCACGCCGTACAACCAGTACCGCTTCAACAACTTCGGCACGGAGAACCCGAACAACTGCTATCTCCGCATTGGCCGTCTGGCCATTCTGAGCAGCGCCGTGCCTTCCGACGTGCCCGCGCTGAAGTATGTGGAAACCGGAGAAACGATCACTATCTATAAGGACATCGAGATGGCGGAATTGTACCCGAATTCGGAGGTCTACTTCGACTTCTCCATCCAGCCCGAACTCCCTGCGGGAATCACGCTCGACGCCAACAGCGGCATTATCAGCGGTACGGCCACGGGCTTCGCGGCGCTGACCACTTACACCGTCTCGGCGAAGAAGGTGACGGGCGAGGCGGTGCAGGCGACGCTGGCGCTGTCTGTGGAGATCTGCACGGGGCAGCACAGCCTGATCACGCTGGTGGCGCGCACCGACGCCTGGCCCAAGTTCTCGTTCTACCAGCTGTTCGAGGGCCGGACGACGACGGGCGAGCCGGTGGCGCAGAACACGGAGTTCCCGGTGATCACGGCGCTGAACTACGTGGACTGGTGCCTGCCGAACGCGGTGTACACGCTAGCGCTGTGTGACAGCAAGTCGGACGGCTGGGACAACCCCGCGGGCTGGTACCTGACGGTGGACGTGGGCGAGGTGAAGTTCGAGATGGGCCAGGTGCCCAACAAGGTGGCGTCGGTCACCACCGTGTTCTCCTCCTACCTGCCTTTCCAGGTGGAGTACTCCGACTGGGCCTTCGCCAAGACGGGCGTGGCCGCTGACTGGACCGCCGTGGACTTCGACGCCAGCGCGTGGACGGTTGACAAGGCCGCAGCCATCGGCACGAACGACGCCATCACCACCTACATTCGCAAGGAGTTCAGCATTCCGTCGCTGGAGGACTATTCCGTGCTGAACGTGCGCGTGAAGTACGCGGGCGGCGTGGTGGCTTTTGTCAACGGCCACAAGGTGGCGCGCTTCAACCTGGCGGACGACTACGACGCCAATACGCTGTCGCTGGCGAGTCGCACGGACCCGTACGTGTCTCTGTTCCACGTGATCCTGAACATGGTGCAGGCTGCCACGGGCAAGAACGTGATCGCCTTCGAGGTGCACCGTCCGCTGGACAAGCCCTCGGGCGAGCCGGTGGTGTTCGACGCGACCGGCCTCTTCGGCGTGAACGACTGCTCGGTGGTGCTGGACAGCTTCGCGAGCCTCCCCGCGGGAATGGACAAGTACTTCGACCTGACGCCGGTGACCTACGGCTCGCTGGAGAACAAGGTGGGCACGGCCTTCGAGTGGACGGTGGAGAACCTGGAGGGCACGCGCTTCAACGCCTACGCCTGGCAGACGGTGAACGCCGTCACTCGTTGGGGCTTCTCGCTGTACACGCGTAAGGAGGAGGCGGACGAGCCGATCGCGGTGCTGAGTCTGGTGGACCAGAAGACGGAAGCGCTGCGCCGCGTGGCCTGGAACGCGCCGGTGGGTCTGGCGGGCTTCCGCCACTTCAAGTACACGACGGACGTGGCGGCCTCCTCCTCCATCTCCTTCAGCGCGCAGTTCCTGCTGTTCTGCCGTGCGGAAGGAAATGTGTGTCCGGGCATCGACGACTACCCGCCCGTGGCGGAGGGGCAGATTTCGCCAGGCGCGTGTCCTGCGGGATTCAGGGGCTATTCGTACCGCACGTGCAACGGAACGGAGCTGAGCGAGATCAAGACGGACACGTGCCTGTACAAGCCGCCGATGAACATTACCTACGCCTTGGGCAGCTACACCTTCGTGCGCGGTACGGAGGTGAAGACGGACGCGCCCACGTACGTGAACATCATCACGGAGTTCGCGATGAGCACATCCACGCCGCTGCCGCAGGGACTGGAGATCGACCCGGTGACAGGCGTGATCTCGGGCGTGCCGACCATTGCCATGGAGACACAGGCGTTCACGGTGTACGGAACGAATCCGAAGGGCACGGCGCTGGTGGAGATTCTGATCACGATCCGCAACGGACAGTGCCTGCCGGATGGCGTATACGGAGCCACGGAGGCAGGAAGCGTGTTCACCTATGATTGCGCGATGGGCGGCAACTACGTGGGCACGCGCAAGCGAGCGTGCGTGCTGGGAAAGGAGGACGGAGAGTGGCAGAACCCGACGGGATTCTGCCTCCACGTGGGCGTAATCGTCGCCATTGTGGTGGTCGTGATCCTGCTCATCGTCCTCGCTGTCATTTTAATCATCAGAAGCAACCAGAAGAAGGTCGCGGGCCGCGTCAAGAAGCCGACTCCCGCGAAGAAGCCGAAGACCAAGACCCCTAGTATTTAAACTCTGTGTTTGTTTGTTCAACAGTTTATTATATGGGAGTGTTTCGCACACAATTCTCTTCAATCCTCTTCTTTTGAATTGGATCGCATACCCACTTGCACAATGAACGAGGTCGACATGCTGAAACAGACGAAGTGCTGCTGTGGTCTTCGTTTCACGACTAGGAACGCTTTGCTCTCGGTGACGACGGTTCTGGACTCGATGAAGGACGACTTTGCCGTGATGCAAAAGGAAATGGAGCGGATGAAGGCGATCACGAACTCGTGGAGCACGCTTCTCCGGGGATCCAAACTGTGACGAAGTGTATGACAACAAACACGCTGTAACCTATTCTGCTGTCTTCTTGTTTTCAAACACCTCCTTCAGGATCTTCCCGCGCGAGTTGAGCACGCACCCCTTCCCGCTCTTCACTCCGTTCTTGAAGCTGCCCACGTACACGTTCCCGTTGCTGTACTGCATCCGTCCGATTCCCTCCTTCTCGCCATTCACCCAGCTGCCCTCGTAGAAGCAGCCCTCCCCGTAGTAGTACGTGCCGAAGCCATGCGGCAGATCGTTCTTCCACTCGCCCTTATACTCGATCTTGCCCTGCGCATTGCATTGCGTTCCTTGCCCTTCCCGCTTCTGATTCTTCACATTGCCCGTGTACACACAGCCACTCTCGTAGAAGATGCTTCCCTCGCCGCACGGACAGTCGTCCACCCAGTTCCCTTCATACACTTTTCTCCCGCGGGAATCGAACTGCGCTCCCCACCCATTCCGCAATTCGTCCCGATAATCGCCGCTGTAACGACTCCCGTCACTCCACACATACACACCTTTTCCCTCCTTCTTCCCACGATGAAACTCCCCCTCGTACCACTGTCCGTTCGACCACACCATCTTGCCTTTTCCCTCCATCTCCCCGTCGACGAAACTCCCTTCGTAGAAATGACCCGAGGAAAAGAACTGCTTCCCGTGGCCGTTTCGCCGATCGTGCTTGAAACTCCCCGTGTACACCAGCCGCGTGCTCTTGTCGTATTCCTTCCCGTTTCCGTCGCGCTCTCCAGAGTGAAACTCCCCGATATACACGAGATCTCCCGCGGGACTGTACAGCTGCCCGAATCCGTTGAATTCCCCGCGGAAAAACTCGCCGTCGTAGTGAATGGAACCCCCTGGGTAGTACAGCACCCCCTTCCCGAAATACTGTCCCTCGGCGAAACTCCCCTCGTACACCACACACCCGTTGGCGTCGAACACGTGCCACTCGCCTTCTTCGTTCCCGCGGTTATACCGTCCTCGTCGCAGCATCGTCCCGTCCGCCGCGAAATGGGTGCATTCCCCGTTCAACGCGTCGTCAACGAAACTCCCGTCGATGAAACTCCCGTCAGGAAGGAACAGCCGGCCGTTTCCGTTGCGTCGGTTCTCCAGAAAGCAGCCCTCGAACAGCACTTTTCCCGCCAAGTCGAATTCCCGCCCAACACCGCTCCGCTGTCCGTTCTTCAGACATCCGCTGTAACACTTCCTGCCATTCTCCCAGTGCGTTTCGTACTGCCCATCGGCCAGCTTTCCCGTGGAAAACACGCCCACCACGCGGTCTCCCTTTTCCAGGAGCACTTCGCCATGCCCGGAAAACTCTCCGTTTTTGAACATTCCTCGATATACCACTTTTCCCGCCAAGTCGTACTTCACGCCGATTCCGTTGTACAGGTCATTCTCCCACAACCCGCGGTAAACGCAATGACCGGAGTGAAACTCCTCTCCATATCCCGATTTCTTGTCGTTTTTGGTCATCGCAGTGATTCGGACATCCTCTTTATTTCGGGGGGTAGCGCGATCCACGAAGGAGAGGAAGGCGGAGTCGAGGTCGCGGTCCAGCGAGAGGACGAACACGGGAATGGAAGGGAAGAGAGAGTGGAAGAGGGAGATCATCGACGGCGTGATGCTGATGTCGGGTACGATGAGGCCGTGCAGATCGGCTTGGCGCCAGTTGTGGAGGGACAGGAGATGCTCGATGGAGGAGAGAATCTCAGCTTGGTGAGAAGCGATCAACGCCGTAAGGACATCTTCGTCGATCGTGCAGTCACCGCCCTGCTCATCCTTGATCACCCTCGCAAAGGTGTGGGAGTTCTGAGAGAGCGATGACTCGAGCGCGGAGAGCGTGCATGTCGGGAATACCGAATTGTGGAGTTGCTGAGATAAAGATGAGAAGGAGAGGCAGTCCACGTCGCGGTAGTTGGAAGCAAAGGAGTCGCGCGAAATCGAGGTGGAGGAGAAAAACGCTTGGCTTTGCGTCGCATCGAAACAGATAAACCGAGAGCACTGGGGAGGCATGGCATAACACAGCAGCGAGAACTCGCTGATAACCGTCACGCTCTGAAAGCCGCACTGCTTCCCGATGCTCTCCACAATCAAGGAAGAATCGTAATAAAACGATGGCGTGCAACAGACTATTGCCCGCTCAATCGCACAGTTTGCGTAACTCTCGTATTCCTCCTTGATTCCTTTCAAAAGGTAGAAGAACGGAACACGGTCCACGTCCTTCGTATCCGATGCCTTGCCCAACGAAACAGTCGGCGGATATAGAAACTCTTCTGGAGAGGATAACACGGTGGAGTTCGGAAGGATCGCTTCAAATCCACTCACATCGAAGTTGAACACGTAGCGAACACCGTTCTCATCCAATATGGATAATGATGATAGCGGACTCCTCTTCTTCCCCGAAATCTCCAGCTGTGAAGAGAGCTCATTCCTTCTCACCAGGAACGTCGTTATAGATGACTGCTGAACATGGAGGCAGAGTGAAAGAACCATTACTTGAAGTATTTGTTGCTTCCAAAAAGGCAACCAAAATGAAGGCTATTTTTGCTCATTCATTTCTTGTGGCAAGCGCTCATTCAGTTTGAATACTACTCATGAGTCAGAGCTCGTCGGTCCCGTTCCAGTCGTTGCTGACATCCCTCTGCACTCAACTCTCATACGCGAATTGCAGCAACGATTCTTCAATATGCACTTTGATTCTTAATGTTTGGCGGATGCATGGGCGAATTGACGGAGTAGTTACTGAAAGAGTCTCTAGCGGGTACAACCCCATACGAGGAATATGTAAAACGGTTACGATCGTCCTATCCGTCAAATAGTCGGTGCGGTTGCACGTTTAAGAAGGGAGAAGTGTATTTTTACTGCAAAACCTGCAGCAAATTGGACGGCGCCTGTTTCTGCCAGGAATGCTTCTTACACGGCAACCATCGAGTACTTCATCTCAATCCTGTCGAGTGTAGAATCACAACGCCTACAAGGGCACTGCCAAGGCAAACGGCTGCTGCGACTGTGGAGACCCGAACGCATTACGAAAGGAGGGGTGGTGCACCGTCCACCAGAATGCGCAAATCGCGAAGAAGTCTGACGTCCAGCTCAGCGAGCAGTGCATGTTCACGGCGGCACTCACTCGATAGGGATCGCCAGGCGGTGGAACGCACCCTGTCGGCGGCATTCGCAATTCTCCTCCTCCTGCTGCCCTCGTCGCTCTCCCCTCCAGGCAACCCCATCTTCAAATCGTCGACCTATTCCGACCCCTACTGCCATGCCATACTCGAATTCCTCATGTCCACCCTTCATACTTGTGCACCGATGCTTCGCACCGCGGGCTTGCTCCTTACACGTCGTCTTTCCGAGGCCTGCTGCCAGCAGATCGTGAGCGGACTGAAGACAATGAAGCAGATCAACTTCTTCTCGCGAATCGATCTGTCTCCGCTTCAGAAGCTTCCTTCGTTCCTTGAGGGAATGCTTCAATGCGCGCCCTTCAGTCTCTCTATTGTGAGTGCTTGCCGCGGGAATCACGACTAGTCAGCATTCGGCCGGTTTTTGCTGGTGTTGTCGGTGGACCCCGTCGTGAAGAAAGAAATCGGCCAGGTTTTCTGCGATCGTTTGTATGATATGATATCTTCTCAATCGATCGTCTCCAAACGAAACAAGAACAATAACAAACTGATTCCGCCCTACAATCCGACTCTGGTTATTCGTCCGCCTCCGGAACTGATCCGTGGTCGTTTGTTCTTCCTCTAATGACTAGGTTCGATTCGGTTTGAGGCCATCGTCGTGTTCATCGAAGGAACCGTAAGCAACTACGTTTCCACTGACGTGTCCTTCGGGTCTGAGGTGGCGAGTTATGTCCGCAATTCGTTCAAAGCCATCGACTTCTTTTTTCTGTTCCGAGAAGGAGTGTTGCCCTCTCCCAGTGGCGGCTACTCGGACGAGGAGAAGAAGAAGGTTGTTCACGCCACCCAACTGCGTCTGACGGATGGTGATTTGAAGTGGATTAGTCGGATTATGAGCATTCTACACAACACGACGAAGAACGCACCGCTTTCCTTCCGATTTGTGTTCAAGAACTGTCCGCTTCGAGATGACCAAAGTACTCCCGATTTTGGCTTCGATGACTCCTTTCTCCTCTTTCTGAACATCGCCTCTGTTTGCTAGGCTCGACGGCATTAGCTGTAGGCGGCCTTTCCGATTTCCTTTACGACGGAACAGGACGATCACACCAGCAGTGCCAAGAAATCCCTCTTCAAGGTAACGACGCTCATATGCATGGAGTTCGCCTCGTTCTTCCCCCTGTTCCTGGACCAGGCCGACGATTCCGCCGTGATTCAGCTCATGGAAGCAATGTACCACCAGTTCCTCGAGAACAATGCCTGCAATGCGCCGTGCTGGACGGGCGACGAGCTGTCGGACTCCGGCCTGTTGGACTACCGTGACGGACACTTCCACCTGAACTTGTGGACGCACCTCCTTCTGCTCATGAAGTGCTCGTTCTCTCCTCCCCTGACTTGTAGCTCCTTCGCGTTCGCGCGGCCCGCCGTCGTGACTCACTTCCAAAAGACGGACATTCTTTCGCAGTATGACGCCGTGTTCAAGTATCTCGCCTTCTTCTCCATTCGGCTGCTTGCCTGCGATGCCTTCTTTGCCTCTCTGGACCGAGCCCGTTTCAGCGACAATCAACGGATCGCCATTTCCAGACGAGTGTACTCCTTTCACCTCCCCTCGGAGGAAACGCTCGCTCTGATGGCGATCCAACACGCGCTTTTGTTTCTCCCTTCGGAGTGGGTGCTGTCACGCCTCGTCCGCGTGTTCCATTTCGGCGTTCCGTTGGACAGGAACGACGATAACATGACGTCGGGACTGGAGAACATGCGAGTTTGCCTCGTCCAGGTGCTGTGGAACGTGCTGTGTTCTCGGTATGTCGAGGGTCTCCGCTATGAGGTGAGTGTGGGTGATGGATGTGATGGAAAGGGGTTTCTCAAACAACGAATGATTGATGCGGGGTGTGCGAAGAAGGAGTGGGAGCTGCCTGCGCTGAGAGAGGCGATGCGATGCGATATGGACGATGACGAGCTTCGGAGTGCCGCGAATGAGGTGGAGGTGACAGTGAGAGATGATGGATAGGTGATGACTTCGAGAGTTGACAGCACTTCTGCGCGGCGGTTATTCTCTCTGAAGGAGGAGTATTACGCTAAAGCACAACCCTTGCAGCTGGGTCATTCGATGGCGAGCGTGCCTTCCATGCTGGAAGTGAGAGTGATGTGTGGAGATGAGAACTAGAACATCGACCAACACCTGAAGCCGGAAGTGTGTCACATCCCGTGCTCTGCGTTGCCCGAGCACCTGAAGTACGATTGGCTGTTGCCTTCTCAATAGACGTCTGCTGTCGAGTCTTCTCTCGTCTCCTCTTCTTCCTTTCCTCCTCGTTCACTATTTCCAATTCCTCCTCACCTCTTCCGTTTCGACTCCCAATCTTTTCCTCTACTTGTCCTTCTTCGTTCAGTCTTCGTTGGATGTCCCCAATCTGGACGTTTTCCAAAGCAACCAATGGATCGACTACGATCACTCTCTCTCCGACGCGAATCCGCTCTCTCTCCACCAGGACCCACCGAACGGTGAGCTCCCCACGCCCGTTGACTTCCTCCATCTTCGCATCAAGATGCCCGACGGCTCTTTTGTCAATCTTTTCTCCTGCTTGCAACACCTACTACAACAGGATCGTCGGGACGATTTCCCCGCCTCTGCAGTTCAGCGTTTACGGTCCTATTTTCCCTCGTCACTCTCCGAAGAAACGGCGGAGAAGGCAGAAGAGAATGCTGCGCAGAAGATTGCTGTGAAGGCATCGACACAGAACGCTCTGCTGGAAATGGAGAAGAATCTGGACTCGTTTTTGGCGAATCTGTCGGAGTCGGAGAGTGATTCTTCTTCGCAGAGCGAGTCGGAGTGTCGTTTCAAGTGCTTGTTCTGTCATACGGATACGGTTGACGACACGGACCATATTCCGGGGTGTTTCTGCGAGGTGTATCAGGACTGTGGTGATTGTAGGAACAGGGAGTGTGTGATGAGATAGACTTGAATGAGTTGATGGGAGAAGTGAATCGAGAGAGGGATTGGAGCGAGCAGGATTGGAGTGAAGAGGAGTGTAAGGGAAGAGAGAAGGATGCACAATAGACCGCCAATACATGCTCCGATTGAAGGACACGCGAGAACGGCACGACGTGTTTCCGTTTGATCTGGAGAACGAAGCGGTTAGTCGAGACAACGCGAATGTGGTGATTGCAGTGGGAACGACGAATTGAATTCACAGTAGTCGTGTGGACACTTCATTCACTCCGGCTGCTTCAGAAAGATGCAAGAACAGACGGGAGTACGCTTGCTGCTGGGATCTCACATAGACGCGCGTGCGCTGTACCTTCTGCGAGCGGAACGCGAACCTGTTTCTCCCCATCACGCCTCCTGAACAGCCGCTGAGCGACGCGTTTCTGAAGGAACACGATCCTTTCTTTCAGAACGAGGTCAAAATCGTGAGGAATTTGGGCGTTCGTACCAACTAGACAATCGGATCATCACTACCGCTTTTTCCCTTTCTGGAAGGAACACAGCTCGAAAAACGGCTGGATTCTGTCATGCCCTCCATAGCGGAAACACTGACGTCTTCCTTCCGTCTGAAGGTAGGGTCGTGGACATGGGTTAAAAGCAGAGGGATTTGCGTCACGTGCTTCCAAATACGATCGAGTATGTTCATCGTCTTCTTTTAGGAGCCCCTGCCATAAATCGTGTCGTTTTGTGGAGTCCATAAGAAGTAGGGAATTTGTACACGGGCTTTCTCTCGTTCAACGAGGAGTCGAAGCGATACGAGATCAGTTCCTTGTGTGTTCGGTGGCTGAACGAGTTGTTGCTGTCCTTTGCGCTGCTGGAGAAGAAGGCGGGGGAAGTGAGAGTGTGTCATTCACAGGCGGTTCAAGACGAAGTGATGCGTAATGCCGAATTAGACGAGTTGTTTGAGTACAGAAGGAATGTGACCACGGAACAGAACCAGGCATGCGTGATTCACTCTCTCCGTCGGGTTTCTTTTTGCCTCTCATCATCAGACGAGGCGTTTCGTTCCTCCGATGGGACCCCTCGCTTTTCAGAAGACGCTATTCGCGAGCAATTCAACCGGGTTGTGTGCTATTCGCTCATTCCGCCTCCTTCTGAAACTCCCGTGTTCGACACGGACTCAACCGTCGTGGAGATGCGAAGAATGGACGTGTTTGACCTGTTTGTGGAATGGGTCCTCCAACACCCGCTCGATCTGCCCAGCGCGAAGCTGTCTCCGATGCAACGCCTGCAATGCTCCTTCGCGGCGTATCTGCCGGCATTCTTCGCACTGGCAGTGTTGCAGACGGCGTACGAGGTGTTTGTGATTGTGAAAAAGAATGGATTGCGTAGTCGGAAGAGAAAGGAGTTATGAATAGACGAAGAATCGCTTCTGGAGACGGACGAGCCTCTGTTGCTGGAATGGTGGGAATGGTTCAAGACGATGAAACTCCCTTCTTCGTACGAAGTGGGATTTGAGTACTGTGTGATGCAAGAAGTGAAGAAGGGAGTGAGTGTGTGTAGAGAGAGTGAGCAACAGATCGTTCAAGGCATCTCGCTGTTGCTGCGAGGGTTCTTGCAACAGTGCTGTCTGCTGAAGAGAATTCTGGCATACAATCCTGCTGTCAACGAAAACGTGGCCTTTTCGGACTCAGTGGACGCATTGTGTGGCGAACTCTCTCTGCCTCCTCTTTCTTCCTTCCTGCATGGTGATGTTCTCAACTCCACGCAATCCCAACTCATCGCTCGTTCGCTCCAACGTCTGCAACAACGACACGACCAACTGAACTTCGATCACATTCAGTGTCGTTTGGTTCGGCATCACTTGCTGCCCACACCGCTTATGGTATTGCCATCCCAGTTCCAGATCCTTCGCAACACGATGTTTTTTCGACTCGTACCCGTCGAACACGCCATTCACGCATAGCACCAGTGCTCGGGAGAGAATTGCTTGCTGTGCGTTCCGTGCAGTGTGTGCGGCGCGAAAAGGCGGTTTCTCTTCGTATGTCTGAACTGTGGAAAATGCGTTTGTGTCGGTTCTGAGGGTGATTTGCAGTATTGCTTCTCGACCAACACGTCGCACGGGTGCATTTTGGCGAGGAATGATGTGGTGTGCAATTGCCGATGTGCATTCCTGATGTCCGTCAACACCAGTGATGTGATCGAGATGGTTTGGGGTGAGGAGATGACAAGGGATGCAAATCCGATGTAATGGCGACTCCACTCATCAATGGTAGCTACTTCAGTCAGAATGATGAAACATTCGTCAATTGCGGGTATCACAGCAATGTGTTCTTAAATAAGGATGCTGCAGACATTCTCCGGATACGCAGCGAAACCCTGTCACCATAATACACAGTTGTGTTTGTTGCGACTCTTTCGGCAGTGCGTTGCATTCCACCAGGATTGTGCTCATGAACAAGCATCAATCTACGATTCGGATCCTCTTCATCACGTAAAACCGGGGCCCTTCCTTGATACGATAGCGACATTCACGAATCTGCTCCAATAGACGTGCTACAGCAGCAGCTTCATGCCTTTCTTAAGGAAAAACCGTAAAGAGTCATTCCCTTCATTTTCGTGTAGTTGTGATTTCATCTTTGTCGGTGGGGATGTAAGGAGTTTGAAACATCCCGTGAATCTATCGCAAGAAGCGAATACCGTTGCTACCAACGATTCATATGACATTCTTCTCTACAAGAGTATTCCCGCATTGTCCGTATCATCGATAGTGCTGTCGTCCTTTTTCATTCCCGTGTTATGGATTCCGGGCAATGTGCCGCTTCTTTCCGCCTTTCATGGAGTAGCATGATTCTACATACTCCTACATTCCCGGTTTCCGTTATCCGTTCCCCAACTCGCTCAATCTGCACAATCACGTTTACCGCATTGGAAACAACTTGTATGTGGCTGGTATTGGCGGCAGTCCTCCTGCTTATGACCAAAACCACACGCTGGTCTGGACGGGCTTCCCCTTCGTCAAGGGTGATGTTGATCCGACCGCGCTTGAAGAGGAAATGGCGAGAATTCCCCAATCAGCTTCCGTATGCATCGGCAGAGGCCTTTCACCGTAGATCATCCTGTTCACACATGCTCCTCCAGATCTTGCCCCTACGAGCATTGCCGTTTCAAAGGAAAACCGTGCTAAGTTGATTATTGCTGGAAGTGCGTCGCTCAGTAATCTGCTGAAACGAACCCTGTCAAACGTTTGCACGCTTCCTTGTCTTTAGCATAGTATCGCGTGCCTCTGTACCTCCATGGTCATTGCCACGTGGCTGTTGGATCGAACACCTATCACGGAGAGAAGAATTCCACTGTGATACTGAATCCCGGCTCCTACCGCGATGGACGCGTTGCTCGCATCACCTTGACCGAAAGGGAGGACATGTGGATCGTGTCCTCTCAGGAGTTTTACACGCTATCGTAGTCGTCTCAACTCCTGTTTGTTCCAAAGAAGACAACCCCTCTTGATGATCATGAACCACTGAACGCCGTTTTCAAATGGCACAAACACTAAAGCGAAAGGAAGCAACACATAACCCATGTCCGCGAGCAAGGATAGCATCCAGGAGCGTAATGGAGGTGTCTGTTTCGTGACGGATAGAAGTGAATGCTTGTTTGAAGAAGGTCGACGAGATGAAGGAGAAGAACGAGGACCTGGAGAAGATTGCCGACGAGATTACCACGACGCTGAATGCCGTGTAGTTTGTCATTTCCGCTCATCACACACTAGCTGCCCTGTGGACGAAACCATCCTCGAAGCAGCTCCTCTGCAGTACAAATTGGCGTGCATCCTCATCGATATCGTGCATGTTACTGTAATTGCGTGTGTCGACCCGTAGAAGCGTTCTGACGATGAAAACGCGGATGAAGAGCTTGACGGAGTGAACGAGGACGATATGCAAATTGCCTGGGAGAATCTGGAGTCCGGTCGTGATACTTCTCTCGACTTATGAATAGCCCGTATTCTCTACAAGAATGCCGAGGATGGAAAGGACTATAGAAAGGAGATTGCCGACATTTACATGTCTCTGGGTGATCTGGACATGGAGAAGGGCGATTTTGAAGCGGCGGTGAACGATACGAAGGAGGCGCTGAAGATCCGCTCTGAGCTGTTCCCGGAAGTGAGTCGCAAGATCGCCGATTGCTACTTCTTCCTTGGCATTTCGTACTTCTACATGGCGCAGAACAACGCGCTGCTGTCCGAGGACGACAAGTCTCTGGAGAAGGTGGCGGAGGAGAACGCGAAGGAGAGCAAGACGAATCTTGAAAAGTCTCGTTCCATCTTCGGAAAACTGTGCGTGGAGAAGGCGGTAGAGCTGAAGGTGCTGGAGACGAAGGAGGAGGATTGGGAGAAGGGTCTGGAGCTGATTAAGGCGAAGAAGGAGATTCCGACGGAGGTGAAGGAATTGTTGGACAATGCGGAGGATATGCAGGAAACGGTGAGTGTTTGAGTGGCGAATGAGAGGAAGATTGACAATGCGACCAAGTTCTCCGTGGCGAACGTGATTGCGGAGGAGAAGAAGAACGTGGATGCGCTTCGCGAGCTGATGAAGTCGGACAAGGTGGAGGATGATGAGGATGATGAAGACTTCGAGGAGGAGGAAGAGGAGGAAGAAGACGATGATATCGTGATTGAGAACGTGGAGGATGTGAGGGGAATGAAGCGTGGCGGAGAGCAGCTGAAGGATACGCAGAAGAGAATGAAGTAGAAACGCGTCATTTTTGTGGAAACGGGTTTTGTTTCTATCAAACGTTTTTGCATTCCTGTGTTGCAGCGGATCTTCTGTGCGCGTGAACGTCTCTGTGGCGCTAGAATCGGAACTGTATGCTTGAAAGCCCATCCTTGAAATGAAGATACGGAGTATGCACACAGGTCAAGAAGGGTCGGAGCTTGTTGAAGAGCAACTATCGGAGAGCGAGATTCGAGAGAGTTTTAGGAGTTTTAGAATGAGCGCGTTTTGAATCGTAGAATTGGTGTTGACGAAAACAAAGGGAGCGGAATCAGAAGGCAATGGTGGCGGGGCTGTTGCAATGGAGGAAGTAGAAGAAGGAGAAGGCCATAAGATACTAGATGTCGCACCCCATAAGGCGAGTGAAGAGGAAGTGTAGCGTGCAGCTCGACGTTTTTTCTTCAACCAAGCGTTCATGCGTAGGTGCATGACAATGATCTGCTCGTTTTGCGGCGATCTCCCAGCAGTCCATTTCTTCGGTACGCTCCATCTCCGAAGAAGTGCTTAAGTCGTTTTCTCTTGACTCGTAGACATGGTGGGTCCTCTGCTTCTGGAACAGGTGATTCGGTTTCCTTCTTCAACCTGAATCACGATTCCGATGACCACAACGACTCTTGCAATTGCTCTCCGTCTCATTCGTTTGACGATATTTCCGGTTCAAACCGAGTTGTATCAACTGGTAGATGCCGTTCATGGGTGTAATCGCAATAGGGTGTTCCGATGCATCAGAGTGCGTTTGTCTCGACTGTGACAGAAATGATACTGCGCTGGTGTTGCTTCCCAAATAGCCCTGTATGTGCCATTGTGTCTCCTGCTTTTCCGTTTTTGGACCCTTTTGTATGTACTGTATTCTCTATGTATATCGTATTCCTGTTTGTTTGGCCACCACTGTACGAAGAAAGGGCGTCTGTACGCACGAAGGGAGCGCGGAGTTTCGTTTTCCCACACGCTCTTCATCAAAACACTTGCAATGCCTGAAGAAATACAGAAGCGTACTTCCGATCGAATGGGTGGCGTGATTGCTAGGAGGAAAGGCGAGTATTCTGTCGAACTTCAACCTCATGATGTACAAGGTGTGGCTGGAGAAGATTCGGCGTCCCATGTCGTTCTTGCTCGAAATGGCAGGATTGTGACGGCGGAATGACCGTGTAGCTGCTGCCCATCGCCCTGTCCGGTATTATTCTCTGGATTTATTCGTTGCTGACGTTGGACTACATTCCTGCAAAGTCGTACGGTGCTGTCTCGTCTCCTGACCCGAAGCTACCACAACAACTACTACCGAGCGCTCGAGATCGGCAACATGGCCCAGACACTGCGAGAGAGCAACAAGATCATCGTGATTATTCCGGAAAACAACGAGACCCACGCATTCGTCGACTGGTGGTGCGAGCAGAACCCCGGCTTCCCTGCAGAGGAGCTGTGGCCGGACAAGATGCCAGAGCTGGAGTACGCGAATGTCCCGCCTCTGTGCAAGTACATTCGCTTCATGCGGAACGAGACGGAGCTCACTGACTACCTGAACACCCCCAATATCGGCTACAACCCCTCCATCCCCGATGTGTACATCGCCATCATGTTCGATGAATATCCTTCCTGTGGCCGCGGATGTGAGATTCTTAACGCGCACGATCTCCGCAGATCGCAAGAACTGGACCTACACACTTCGTCCCAATCAGATGGATGTTCCCAACATGTACTCCGAGGGCTTGTCCCAGCACCTTGTTTCCATCACGCCTAGCATGATGAACGAATACCTCCGCAGAATGAGCTCCACGGGCCTGAAGGCCTACATCCGATCATCCATTCTCTCCTACGACACCTTCGACTCGATGCTTTCCGACGATGTGGCGAAGATCGAGGTGCACAGCCAGTACCTTCCCGGCTTCTCCTCCTTCCAACGCTCGATCGATCGCTACCTGATCAACCAGACGCAGATCGTGAACCTGAGCGCGAAAACGGTGAGGAACCGCGTGTACAGTAGTTTCTCCCTGAAGTCGAAAGTGGGGGATGTGGGGGTGATGAATGATAGTACCGCACTGTGCTGAGTGATTGGCTGAACATGCTGAATGACGAGCAATTGGAGGAAATGAAGCCGTACGGCGAGGCGTTCATCCGAGAACAGCTGTTCGTCCCGCAGAAGTATACGAACGTGCCCTTTCCTACAGAGGCTTACGTGAATGCGATGGTGTGCGATGACGGGTAGAGAGAGAGCGAGTTCTTCGATCTGATCGGAATGCTGTACCCGATCTTCTTCCTGATCACCTACCTCTATCCCTCTTTCTGGATCATTCGCAACATCGTGACGGAGAAGGAACGGGGTATTCGCGAGACGCTCAAGACCATGGTAGCTTCCCCGCTTTTCCATAATGGGTTAGGGCCTGAAGGACCTGGCGCTGGTGTCCTCGTGGCTGGTCATTTACTTCGCGGAATTCTTGATCATTTCTGTGGGCTGTACGCTGATGCTGAAGCAAGTGTTCGAGTTCTCCAATCACTTCCTCTTCTTCCTCTTCTTCGCCTGTTTCTCCTTCGCGATGATGATGCTCTGTTATCTAATCACCTCCTTCTTCTCGAAGGCCAAAACCGCGGGTCTGTTGGGCGTGTTGATCATCTTCATCACATTCGTTCCTTCCATTCTGTGTAAGTGTTGCTTTCTCTGTTTGGCCACCCCACTCACACTCTCCAGTGCAAAACAACTACACGCGCACGCTGATGCTGGGTCTGTCCGTGGATTCCACTATCGCATTCTCCATCGGAATCTCGCGCATCGCCTCGCTGGAGGCGGAGACCACGGGACTCACGTACGGGTCGTTGTTCATCAGCATCAACGGCTACAGCGTGTTTGAGAGCATGGTGTTCATGGTGGCGGACGGTATTATTTACTACCTGCTGGGTCGTTATTTCGACCAGGTGATTCCGAAGGACTACGGTCTGTCGCAGCCGTGGTACTTCCTCTTCACGAAGCAGTACTGGAGAGGAGAGATCGTGCAGCGGAAGAAGGAGATGGAGTTTCATCGCGACAGCGACCGGTAGGAAAAACGACCTCGTGTGAGCGCTAGACACGTGGGCACGAAGTACATCGAGGAGGAGCCGAAGGAGCTGAAGGAGCTGGCGAAAGAGCACCGCTGCGTGGAGATCCAGCACCTGGTGAAGGTGTTCAACACGCCGGTGGGTCCGAAGGTGGTGGTGGACGACCTGAACGTGAAGATGTATGAGGGTCAGATCTTCTGCTTGCTGGGTCACAACGGTGAGTGGTGAGTGGTGGGTGATGAGTGTAGGCGCGGGCAAGACCACGTCCATCTCGATGCTGTCGGGTATGCTGCCTGTGACTGAAGGAACGGCGAAGGTGTTCGGACTGGACATTTGCGAGGACATGCCGAAGATTCGCAACATGATGGCGGTGTGTCCCCAATTCGATATATTGTGGGACAATTTGACGGGTCGGTCCCGATTGGGGTGGTGACGCTGTAGTGAAGGAACATCTGTACATCGCAGCGAAACTCCAGAATGTTCCGAAGAAGGACATCGAGCGTCGCATCAAGAGTCTGGTGTATGACGTGGGTTTGACCGAGAAACTGAACAAGTGCAGTAAAACGCTGTCTGGCGGGCAGGTGCGTGCGTGAAGAGTGGATGAGGAATAGAAGCGGAAGCTCTCTGTGGCGATGGCGTTGATTGGAGATAGTAAGGTGGTGTTTTTGGACGAGCCGACTTCGGGAATGGACCCGTACTCACGTCGAATGATTTGGAACCTTCTTCGGAATTACCGCGAGAACCGTGTGATTATTCTGACGACGCACTTCATGGACGAGGCGGATTTGCTGGGAGATCGCATCGGCATTATGAGCGGTGAGAGATGGAGAAGGGATTGAATATCAGACGGTCAGATGTTCACGTGCGGAACGAGCCATTATTTGAAGCACAAGTTCGGCGTGGGGTACAATCTGACCATTGTAAAGGACGAGGCGTGCAACACGAAGAAGCTGGAAGGCACCGTGTTCAAACACGTATGAATGGGTGAGGAGTGTGATGGACAGATTCCCGAAGCGGCTGTGTTGACGAACGTGGGCGCAGAACTGACGTTCCAACTCCCATTCAACACATCGGACCGTTTTGTGAGCCTGTTCACGGAGTTCGACGACCACAAGAAGGAGCTGGGGATCACGACATACGGTGTGTCCGTCACAACGATGGAGGAAGTGTTCTTGAACTCAGCGAAGGTGGTAGACAAGGAGTTTGCGCGATCCATCTCGTCACGGCGGAATCTGAACGGGCAGGGCGTGTCGGTGGCGGAGGGCACGAAGCATTTGGAGATCAACGAGGAGGAGGAAGAAAAGAAGATCAACAGAAAGGACTTCACAAGAACCACGAGTGATATTCATGAGAACTTGTTCTGGAGACACTTCCACGCGAACTTCTTGAAGCGGTTCCAATACGCAATTCGCGACAAGAAGATGTTCGTCATGGAGTTGTTGATTCCCGTCGTGTTCACCACCATCGTGTTCACCTCCGTGAAGATTATGTTCAACGTGACGAACGTGCCTTCTTACACTATGGACACCCACTTCTACAACACCAAGGTTGACTCGGATATGAAGGGCAAGACGCGATTGGTGTGGGATGATTACACGTGCTCGCGGAACAAATCGGAGGCGGTGATGAAGTGGCTGCCGGAGGACCGGATGGTGCTGCAGCAGGTGAACGTGACGGAGCTGAAGACGGCGGAGGTGTGCAACTCGCTGGCGAGGTTCCTGTGGTGCAATGATCCGGTGGGTTGTGTGATGAGTTGTGTGTATTATGTGTTATGTGATTGTTGTGTGTGATGTGATGAGTGATGTGATGTGATGAGTGATGTGATGAGTGATGAGTGATGTGATGAGTGTTGTGAAAACAGTGATGAGTGTGAATTGCATATTCAAACACCTTCTCACCTCTCAGTACAATCCTCCCAACAACATCCAGAAGGAAATCATCGCCCTTTCTCGCTTCGTCCTCGACGACAAGAACAACCACACCGACAACCTGTACAACGCCGGCTTCTGTTACAACTTCAACCCCAAAACCCACTACTATGAGTACTACTCTCTCGTTAACACCACCTCGCCTCACGCCTCGCCCATCTCTCAGAACACCTACGACGTTGCCTTGCTGCGAACAGTGAAGGAAGACAAGGACTACGATATTCACATCAATAGCCATCCGCTCCGTACACACACTCACACTCCATCACCCATAGCTCTGAACCAAGCCACGAAGGAAGTGACTTCGCAAGCTATTTCCATGGCTGTTTCACAAGACATCGTGATGGCTCTGGCCTTCGTTCCCGCCTATATCGTGCTGTTCCTGGTGAAGGAGCGCGAAGTGGGAATGAAGCACCAACAGATCATCAGTGGAATCAACATCCCTGCCTACTGGCTGTCGGAGTTCCTATGGGACACACTCGTGTACTGTGTGGTGGTGGTGTGCGAGCTGCTGTTGATGTGGTTGTTCCAGATGGACGACTATTTGAAGGATGGTAAGGCCCCTGCTGTGTTGTTGCTGTTCTTCTTGTATGGAACCGCCAGCACCAGTTTCGTGATGTGCATTCAATACATGTTCAAATCGCACACGATCGGTCTGATTGTGGTAAGGTGTGATTGGAGAGGGTCAGGAATAGACTCTGTTCATCAACATGCTGTGTGTGATTATGGAGTTGGCTTCGTTTATCATGACCGCCATCAAGGACACTTGCTACACCGCCAGAGTGCTGAAGTAGGGCCGTTTTCAGTCATCATTCATCACTGTTTTTACATCACTCATCACATCACTCATCACATCACTCATCACACAATCATCACATCATCACATCACTCATCACATCACTCATCACATCATCACTCATCACATCACATCACATCACTCATCACTCATCACACACACTCATCACTCATCACTCATCACATCACATCACTCATCACATCACTCATCACTCATCACATCACTCATCACTCATCACTCATCACATCA
>ERZ827156.1117-NODE-1117-length-33961-cov-4.433080_pt1 | contig 33961 bp, 48 predicted proteins | sample MGYA00519919_ERZ827156 | MGnify/ENA primary metagenome ERZ827156 (study PRJEB31778, sample SAMEA3449269) | human gut metagenome | biome: human gut; feature: human-associated habitat; material: faeces | place: United Kingdom | collected 2010/2012 ...
GACATCGTGTCGGGGTTACAGAATAAGTGGTGTGTTTGTTGGTCACTGTCGTTCTTCTGTGTTTCTGTACTGGATGTGGTGATTCACAGATGACATACACTGTTACATACTTGACACATCTTGTTATACACTGAATACGATCAGAATCCAGAAACAGAAAAAAGACTAGGTAAAACAAACACACCACACATTTCGCTGTTCGAGAATCGAAAGCACCTTATCGATCGCCGTCACCATCGCGCCCATCACCTCCACCACGTAGTCATTCGTCGACCGCATCAACTATCCATCACTCCACCCATCCTCTCTCACCAGCGGCGGGAATGTCTTCTGACTTAGCGTCGGGGTCATGTCTCCCAAGAAGTCGATCTTCGGCATGAAGGTGAAGTGATCGCTGTCCGCTACGCCTCATACTCGCCTCGCATTCTCACGGTAGGTGAACACCACCGCCACGTCCGGCTTGGGTTTCTGCTTTGTCCCCTGCGCCTCGTGCAACGCCAGTGACGACAACAGCGCGGCAAAGGCACGATTGCTCTCATCACTCTCCTTCATTTCCTTCACAATCCTAACCGTTATTTCCCTTGACCTCCATCACTTGTTGAAGGTATCCAACAGGTTCACATAATCCAGATAATTCGTGGAAATGCGAATCACGTCGTCGAATTCCGTCAAATACTGCTACTCCATAAATCCCCCCGATTTCCGCCACCTTGATGTTGATGACCCGTTTTCTTCCGTTCGTCACCACCTCCATCATCTTCAAACGCGTTCCCGGAATGCTCAGCACATTCTTGCCCAGATCGCGTTGTCGCGTTCGCTCGATCTGGTTCAGCTGCGCCTCGGCGATCTCCAGAAGGAACTCGCGGCGAAGCGAAGCAAGGCTGTTCGACGGCGATTGCGTGTAACTGAAAGAGATGCCGTCGATCAGGAATTGGGACCAGATTGAGTCCACCACGTCCCGATAACTACCCATCATTCTCATGACATAACCGAACATGGAGGCATCGAGCGATTGGATCTGAATCATCATCACCGCATCGGCAATGGCAGCTCGAATGCCTTCCTCGGCTTCGTTGAACGCCGGAGCGGTATCTGGATTGAGAGAATACTGATAGGAGAGACTCTGTGACGAGTTGACGGCTATGCGTGAATTCAAAGGGTTGGGACCACAAGAGCACTGAATTCGGTACAATTCTTGTGAGACGTAATTCCTAGGAATTAAGAGAATGTCCAAAATCGTGCCGAATATCGCTGATCACTTGAACCACCGTGTCAATCATACTCTGGTTCATCACTAATCGTGTGTCCTTCAAAAGAATGTTGATGTGGTGACAGTGATGGAGGGTCAGGTGCTGGAGAACATAAACCGGGTCCAGTTGCTCCTAAACATGACCCAATTCCATAAGGACCACGTAAAACACGGTCATCTCAATTCCCTTGTTCTCGATCAAAAACGCCGGAGATTTGTCGATCTGTCTTCCCGTCGAAACTCCCTCAATCTTCCCTCAATGCCCCCAAATGCCCCCTACCGACAAACTGCAATTGGGACACGGCAGAAGCGTTTCGGAGTTGGACGCGGAGTACAACACCTTGTATGATGTGTGAATCGCGAAGCTTGTCCCGATTACGAAAATGTCCCAATTCACGCGCTTGTCGTGGCGTTTCCGTAACTCCAACTGGGTGGAGTCCTTCATCGAAAGGACGAATTTCTGGAATTCCAGAAGGAGGTGGTTTTGGGTGTGACCGGAATAGGGCTGATTTGTGAGATAGCAGCAGAAGGCGGCTATGAATCACGCCTGTTCCGAATTGGGACTGTCGAACGCATTTCTGAACAGGAATTGGGACATCGACAGCGTGATGATCGACGGAAGCGCCTTCTAACCATGACAGAAATCGATTTGACGGTTACTGTGAGATCCACTCGTACCACCGTCTGATTGCACGTAGCGAAGACGTGGAATTGGTGCACGCCGTACTCTTCCAGCGATTTCTTCTCCGTCTGCTTCTTGTCGGGGTTCGGCGGCCGCGTCAGTTTGAGCGTGTTGATGTGATGCATCAACTCGTCGAACACTTCGTAGCTTGAGGCAAGCCGGCTCAGCACAATGGTGGTTTCGACGGAATTCACCTATTCCTCATCTCCTCTCTTCTTTGATACATTCAGGTACCCCGACGAGAAATCCCACTGGTTTGGAGGCGTGTCGAATGGAATCTGAACGTGATTTCTCCTTCATACAATTACAAAGTACAAGCTGCCAACAACGGATGAAATGGTTGTTTTCAAGAAGGGAGAGAGTGGGTTCAATTCCACCACGATTTCGTCCACTACAAAATCAGGCCGATTTCTGTCACTCACAAGAAGCGTGAAGCGATGTGAAGGTATAGGAGAAATCGTCGTTCACGACCACGTAGCTGCCGACAGAGACGAGAAGAGGGTATAATCGTTAGGTTGGGAGGAGGAGCATACGATCAATTCGGAGTTGGATAGCGTTGGGTGAATCCTTCGAAGCGGAGTTAGTCAGGAGCAGGAAGGATTTGAAGTGGATTTGGCAAACGATGTGAAAGATCACTAGGAATGATGGAGTTTTATGAGGAGAACAAGACGGCTCCTTGCCCGCTCCGTTCTCAGAGAGCACGGTGGACTGCGACAAATAGGGAAGTGAGTTGTCGAGACTGCTGTGTCGTTGCACTTCTGTTGGCAGTTCCGCAGGGAAGTGAATGGCGTCGAGAACCGTACCCACGAAGTTGATAATCCCGAAGTTGAAGGACCCCGCGTCAAAGAAGGCAGAGAGAGACGCCACGTACCAAGGGTCCTGTTCCACCTCCTGCTGGTAGTGAAGTGATAGACTCAGCAACGGGAACCACCACTCGAACACCTTGTTGTACGCACCTGACTGTGATGATTGGTTGCCACGCCCACCGGAAGCGTTCGAGCAGAGCACGATGGTCTTCGGCTCGCGCGTTTCCGCCGTCAGCTCGAACTCTGCCAGCGCGTAGGAAGAAGGTGATTCTGTGTGTTCCGACGTGGTACTGGGCTGAGGCGGCGTGGGCAGAGGCGCGTGCAATTGCCGAAGAATGACGTTGATGAGAATGGCAACGGAGTCTGTGACCACCAGCGAGGGAGCGGACAGAGTGACTAGAATGAAACGCCCCCTCTGTGCAAACGATGATTGATGGACGTCAACGACGACAACTCGCCCTCCGTGTTCACCTGCAACTTCGCCTTCGCCACGATTTCCTGGATTCTGCGCATCATTTCACGCCAACACACTCACTCCAACTTCGTCAGCGCCCGCGCCGCATCGCTCTGTTCCTTCTCCACGAAGGGCAGCACGCTCACACTCGTCTGGAAGAGAGACAACAGCTAGATAACAACCGGAAAATAATAAAACCATGGTGGACGAGGTCTGAACTGCAGAGTCGGCGCTGGGCAGAGCGAACGGCTGTTGGGGGACCACCCCGATTTGAGTGCGCGTCTGCGACTTCTGGGCAAACAGCAGTTGGCGGATCAGCAGCGAAACTGCTTCCGATTCCACCGTGGTGAAAATCGCCTCCATTTCCGTCACGTTCACGCGAAGCACGAACCTACTTTCAACTTCTCTTCACAATCTCACAGTCCTTCTGTCGTCACCTTCTTCTTCTCCTCCGTGCGAGGCAGGCTCAGCTGGTTCACCATCTGCAGAAGCGGGAACTGGAAGGACTCCGTCAGATTTACCCGCGGTTTCTGCACCGTCAGCTCCATGCGGTTCGACGACGCATTCCCGCGGAACTGAACGCCTGTGGAGGGGATCAGGAGAGACAGGAACGTCGCTAGGGTTGAATTCATGATTCCAGAACTACTCTCCTTTTTCTCCATGTATTGTGCCTGGCGAACAACCACGGTAAACCGCACATTCTTCAATTCCACCGCCATCTGTGGGTGATTCCCCTGTTCCTCCCCCACCTTCGCTTCCTCGCGCAACTCACTCACCAGCGAAACGCCCTCTACTCCCGCTGTCAACACGGTGGTTTCACTCATCATCACATTGCGAACGTTCACTTCCACGCCACCCATCCTCACCAACAACGAAATCCAGCCGTTTTTCGCCTCCTTCTTCGCATCCTCCGCCGGGTTCTGCAATACCAGCGCGTCGGAGTTGGAGGGAATTGTGAACAATTGTGTTCCCGCCTGCTCTTTGACGCTGTAGGGGTACGAGGCGTAAAAAGAGGCAGTTTTGGGATTCCCGGGTTTGGCGTTCGAGACAGTTCCGTTGTTGCGAAGCTGGCTCAGAATGGCAAGCCAACGCTTGTAGTGCTCCGTGGTCTGAATGGACGTGAGCGACTGGAGCGCCTCGACCTAAAAATGAGTGGCCCCCCAAACTCGCACCGCAATCTCAATGAAGGAATTCACCTGTTTGGTCGTGAAGTCCAGCTTCAAGAATCCCACCTCGATAACCATTTGCGACGGTTTCTCCGACACGGGTACACCGGCACTGCCCAACACGGCTTTCTTTGACAGGATCGGAGTTGGACTCGCTTCCTGATTGGACGCTTTTCCCGCCAACGAAACGGTCGACGGATCAGACGGGAGAGAGCCCAAATCGGGCCGGATTTCGGAGGAGGGCGAGGTGGAATCGGGGAAACGGAGAAGGAGGGAAACTTCGGGAAGGGCGGGAGAAGTGAGAATGCGATCGGTGAAGGAGAGAGTGGATTTGGACACTTCCAACTCATGCTTTTGAATGGTGAGAAACAGAGCCTTCTGGGAGAATTCCATTTGCAGGGAGTGAATGATGTAGGAGACGAAGGAAGAGGAAGTGATTTGAATGCGCAGTGTGGTGGAGGCCAGATTCAGGGAAAAGAGAAGGGTTCTTTTGGGTGGTTCTGTTGACGAAACCACCGGTTTGGAGGGAGTTGAGTTCTTCACGGAATTGGCGATTTGACGAACTTTGGAAGCGCCCTTTTGAAGAAGAGATTGTTTGGAGGAGTGATCTTGTGAGAAGAGGGAAGAACCCATGATGGTGTTGGTGAAGGATAAAGAAGAAGAAGAGTGGTGATGGGCGGTGTGAGAAGAGGGTTTGGTCGCACGGCAGGAGAGGAGGTGAATGACCACGTTGGAATACTCCATGAAGAGGTCCTGAATGCTGACGAATTTCGACAAGAACAAGGGAAGGGTCATACAGGCGTTGGCGACAGATAGAGAAGGAATGATGGCTGTTTCACTCACGGAAATGTACCCAGACAGCGATCCCAGCGAAACACTCAGTTTGTTCTCCGCCTCTTCAAACCGCGTTTCCTTCGTAGGCGTTGTGGTAACCAGTCCTACAGTACTCGATCGCATCTATGTCTCATTCTCTCTCTTCTCCCTCACATCAATCACAATTGTGGAGAAATCCTTGGAGGTGTCATATTGATGACGTAGCTGAAGGTACGGGCCGGGACTCATGTGAAAGCAGAAATCGGAGGATTTGTTGCACAGTTGGAACATGTAGTCGCACTTCGCATCGGAGGATGCAAACGACAGAAGCGAATCACGCAGCGAAATCTGGAACAACGTGTTCGCCTTGACCTTCGCCTTCTTCTCTCTCTTTCCCTCTTCCTTCAACTCTGTCGTCAGGGAGGGCACAGAGAAACCCAACGTGTCGGACTTGTACACCACGGACTGGTCCGAATCTATGCGTGACGACATACACTCGCTTCCACCATCACTCGAGTCAGAGTAGTCGTCAGGGCGTTCCTCCAATTGTTGGTGGATGTTTCGCTTGCGACGTGACAGGCTTCGCATCGATTTGGAGAAGACGGGGTAGAACTTGCGAATCAGCGAGGAATCGAAGGTGACTACGGGTTACACAGCGCAAACAGCACGACGGAACACGCCGTTGTGATGCCGTGTGTAGGACAGACCGTATAGCTGAATCAGTTTCCACTTTCGCAGCTCGCACCAACTCAAAAAGGAGGGGCGTTCCGTCTCGTTCGTGCAGGTGAGGTTCTGAAATAGCTCCTGTTTCTGGACCTCCATGCCCAGCATGACGAGATCGTGAACGAACGGAATTACCGCGGGACGAACCACCACTGCGTGTTAGCAATGAAAGATAGCGTTACGGTTGAAACCACGATTGGTGATCAGAACGTTGTTTTCCTTGGTCTAGACGTCAGCAAGGAGAACGGGAAGTACAGCGGAGTACAGAGTGTTGTTGGAGAAATCCACGCTGAAGAATTGGTTCATGATGGACAGGATCACCGAGCCCTTGGCGTTCACCTCCAGAAGGATGTTGGACACGTGACAGGACAAATCCACGTTCGTCTTCTTCTCTCCTAGTGGTGAGAGAGGGCGAGAATCGGGACGATTCTGGGAGTTCATTTTGTTCTCGGAGAGTTCGGAAAGAAGCACGAGAGATCGAAGCGAGATGGAATCGGAGGAGGTGAAGGAATCGAAGAGGTGTTGGAGGTCCGCAGGAAGGGGCAGAATGGAAGAGAGCTTCGATGAAGAGAGAGAAGGAAGCGTACCACACGGACGTAGTCGATACAGTAGTTCTTCTGCTGCACGCACGCCAGGATTCGCGTCATCACTTCTTGCGTGGCACAGACGGCTTCTCGGGCAGAGGTGGGCGTCTGGAGGATGAAGAGAGAGTAGAGGGAAATGATGACGGGCCAGCCGTACTCTATCGTGTGAGGAGGAGGAGGAGAAGGCACTGGGAAGAGTGATGAGAGACGGGAAAATGTCATAGTCGTTCTAGGAATGATTTGCGGAGGACAAGATGACGTCGAGAGAAGAGGGGTGGTCGTCCTGTTCCTTCAATTGGGGCATCTACGGATAAATGGGCCCTAATGTCCCAACTCGCTGAAGAAGCATGAAGAACAACATGGAAAACTGGTACTTCTCGCACGCGCTGCGCATCTTCAGTTTCAACACCACCTCCTCCACGATCTCGGAGTCTCGCAACAATACCTTCACAATGTGCATCATCATCTCGTCGTTCGTCACGCAATTCACCTTCTCCACGTTCATGTTGAACTTCAACAGCTGCGTCGGCTTCTCCTCCTCCACACCCACAAACGGAGCTGTTGAATTCACCACGGAGGACTTCGAGCACACGCGAAGCATGCCCACTCGACTGTCCAGCGGAAGGAGTTTCATGGGCGTTTCGTCGGTGTTGGGCGAGTGCACGAAACGGTACCGTACGGAGAAGGAAACGCCGTTCATCTTGACAACGCTGGAGTTGAAACTGTCGGAAGAGCCGTCCTCAGAAGGCGCTTGCGAGGACGCGGATTGGTTGAACGAGAAGAGCGAAGATTGATTGACCTGCTTGTTCTTCGCCACGAAGTTCATGAAGTCCTCGTCGATCGACCGATTCAGGAACATCAGGGCATTGATGTCCAGGCCGAACAAGAGAAGGTGATGCTGGAGGGCTGGACCTTCCGACGCGCACATGGGTTCGCAGTCGAGTGGGGTGAGATAGAAGAGATGAATGGAACTGCCCGTGAAAATGAAGTTCGTCTTGTGCGCGACGCTGAGCGGATGCAAGCCGGCTACGCCTAACACACGCCCCCAAAACAAACAGAGAACGTTGAAGGCATACGACTGTTCCTTGTCCCGCGTAGATATTGCTTGGACCATCGCTCCAGAAGTGACAGCGTCGTTTCGGGTGAGAATAACTCCTCCACCATCTCGTCAACCATTTGAAGCATGTCCGAGGACAGAGTGATGGAAACATCATCGTCTAAATTGACCAACACCGTCTAGATTTCACGCCCTCCACGCAAAGCCACGTGCGTCGGAAAGAGGGTCAGATTCTTCACGTTCGACGGCTTCTTTTGAGACGACGCGAAGGACACGCGCTGCGTGGTTCCCTGCTCGGAGAAGAGCGTGTGCGTCAGGCAGTACAGTTGCTCGAATAGCGTGGCGTTCGTTCGGTTGTCCACCGCCTTCTCCTTCTCCGGCGTGCTCCAAATGTCTTCGCGTCACTCCACACTCACATACCCACCCGACAGAACCGGATGCACACACGTGCACGCAATCTCTGCCTTGGGCGTTACACTATTCCTAACCCTCTCCATTCACTCCCACAACCCATCTGATGGTTCTTTCATTCCCACTCGCCATTCTCCGCACATCAAACTCATCACACCTTCTTCCTCCTTCTCTTCCTTCTCCTCCTCCTCCTCGCTCTCACAACTCGTACCCACGCTCTCAAACTCCTCCTCACTTCCACTCACCGTGCTAAAGCTCTCCAAACTGTCTCCGCTCACCGATCGCATCTCTTCCGTCTCCTCCAGCTTCAGCGGCTCCTGACTCTCCAACAGGTGCGAAATCAGACTCGATTTCCGCTCCAAATCGCGCGCAATCTCCGCCGGGGACGATTGCAGCATGACCGAGGCGTCCTTGTCCCTCTGCTTGAACTGCGCGTTGAACTGTTGACGGAGTTGGTTGTAGCCCGGCGTGTTCACACCGCCGTTGAAGTTGCGAATGCGCGACGCGAGCTGCGAGCACAGGTTGTAGTGCATCGAGTACTCTGTGTAGTGGTAATCGAGCGGCTTCCCGCGGTTCTTCTGGAACACAATTCGACTGCGATCCTGTAAGTGAAGGAGAGAGAGAGAACGACTACAACGCTGGTGATGAAGGCGTTTTGCAAGCCTGATTCGTGGATGGAGGAGGTGGAATCGAATCTACCCAACACCACGCCTGTTCGTTCCTACATCGCAATGCGCACCGTGCACAACAGCTCGCCCACGCAGAGAAAGCGTTGTACGCTCAGTCGCCCGATCGCGCTCTCAATGCCCTGCAGGCCGTCCAAGCGAACAAACCCGCGCTCACGCTCCATTTCTGCCTTGGTGCGTTGCGAGTGGAGATCGTAGTTCACGCCCTTCAGCACGCGCACGAGCACCGTGGGGACGTTCACCACCGTGCGGCAGCGAGAAGAGGGTGTGATGATGGTGTTGTAGGTGATGAGGGTTTGCTTGGGGATCGACACGAACAAACAGTTGTTGATGGGCGTGGCGAGCGCGGGTGACCGCGCCCGTACCTTCGGCACGAGCGAAGAGGGGAAGGAAACGAGGAGTGTAATGGAGGGTATGGCGACGCGAATGTCTGCCACCAGGAAGCGATAGCTGAAATGAATGCCGTAGTTGTAGTTCTCGTTCATTCGTTCCAGCGAGCACAGACTGTCGCGACTCCCGATGTACCCGAAGTTCTTGCTCTTGTTGCCCAGCACCGCGAACATGTCGACTGCCTTCGTGAACAGCTGATCGTATCGCTGCACGCTCGTGTCCGCCGCTGTCGTTGCAGTCGTCGCGTCCGGCACGTCCGGCGAATCTTCCACCTCACCCTCGTTGAACACACAGCTGCCCGTTCGTTGGGCATAGCGCGCCGCTCCCGACGGCTCTGCCTACTCGTGAGTGCACAACCCCTCCACAACAGGAACCATAGGAACCACGTGGGAACAGTGAACGGTGGCGGAGGCGACGGGGTTGTTGGCGCACGCGTCGTTCAGGTTGGAGGGGAAGAAGAGAACGGAGTAGGACTCGGCGTCGTCCGCGTTCTCCTTCTCCTTTGTCATCACCTTGAACGCGGGGTGGTCGATCTTCGCCACACCGGCACAGCGTTGTAAGCCGGAGGAGGTGGTGAGAAGGAGATAGAGAAACACGGAGGAGGAGGCGGACGAGATGGAGAAGGAGTGGTTGGCTTCCATGTCGACGATCATTTTCGAGCCCTTTTTGGGAATGGTGATGTTGTCGGAAAACGGCCCGAATTTGAAGTACTGCTCCTCGTAGCAAATCACCAGCGAAACGGCCTTCACCGCGTCCTCCGTTAAAACGGGCGTGAACACCGCTAACGAAGATACCGAGAGAATTAACTGACCGAGCTAACGATAAGGAGAAGGGAGAGAGCGAACGGAAGAACAATCATCCTTCTTCTGTCCTAACACGCCGAAATTGAATACCCAGTTGTCCACGTCGCCGGCGAGTCGGAGAAGGGCTTTGGAGGAGACGTGTCCTATGACAGTGCCGACGTCGACGATGCACTTGCGATAATAGGTGATGGTGGGGAAAAAGGCGTAGGTGTTGTAGAGCTGTTTCATGTGAATGTGACAAGGGTCGATGTGAATGGAGTTTTCGCAGAGAACAGAGGATCTAGAATGAAGAGGAGAAGGAAGAAGCACTCGTTGAAGGAGGGAATGGAGAGGGTGATGTCCGAGGTGGACAAATCCATGTCAAAGATGGAGGGGGAAGTGGAGAAGTCCATGTCCACACTGTTCACAGCGAGCGAAATCGTACTCTTGTTCTGAGAGACGGACACATCCGATTGCCGCTTGGAGAGAGATACGGGAACAAACGTCATCGAGACGGGAACGAAGAGAGAGTTGGGGAAATCGATCAGAATGTTGGTGCACGAAATGGTGGTAAAGGTGGTGAGCTACAAATCAGGGCGAAAACGGGCATTCACGATGTTGCATTTGGTTTCTCGGAAATCATCAAAGTACTTGTGATAGAACACAAATCGGTTGGAATTCTGCATTTCCTGGAATTGCTTCTCCGTCACGGTGTACAGATTCACGCCCAGAATGTTGTCGCACAGAACGATCACAGTGGGAATCACTTCCGGATACAGCACCATTCGCGGGAACAGCGCGTTCAGTGTGAGATAGAGGGAGTCTTGACAGTCGTCGGAAATCACTCCGTTGTACCAGTATTCACCGTTCAGCGTGATGGACTCACACCCGCAAAAGGGGGTGGAGTGTGTGGTGTTCTGACCGTTGCGGATCTGACCGACCGGATCGAGCTGGTGTGGTTTGAAGGACAGCAAAATCGGGTAGTTTTCTGCAATGTCAGAAAGAGAGGGAAGTGTACCATCGGTGGAGAGATGCTGTCCCAGCACGATGTTGAAGGAATAGCACCCGTTCCCCTTGTAGTGCGACACGGGCGCGTTCACCTCCACGTACGCGGAAGACACATCCAGGTGGAGTTGGTCGTACTGGTCGGTCAGGGACACGTCGTTCACCACATTGTTCGGCGTGTTGGGAAGGATGACGGACACATCGGACAGCGAAAAACAATACATGTTCTCGCTTTTGCAGAAGTACTCGTACGACGTGCTTCCGTAAAAGCCAAAATTCCCCAGTAAATCCACCACCATGTTAACCAGGTTATAGTAGAGAATCAGCGAAACGCCCCCCAGTTCCACGTTCATCTGCGTTTTGTAAATGCCGGTGAATTCCAGAGGATAGCCCATCAGATAATCCACGTTCAACTTCTCCACCTTCGCAATCGGGTGAATGTAACTCGGGTCCAACACCTACCCGTCAAAAACGCCCCGATTTCGGACATTCACATTGGCGGCGCGAACGCGAAAGGCAGTGACATTGTCGGCTTCCTTCAACAGAATGTTCGGAATGGTGACGACAATGGTGGCTCCCTTGCCCACCTCCAACAACAGAGATCTGTTTCTTATCCCTCTCATGCAGTTTCACTTGTTCTCGTATCCCTTGGAATGCGATTCGCTCACCGCCCCAACCACGTCGGGCACTTCCTCCTTCGCGCGCACCGGATCGAACAGAAGATTCTCCGGCGTGATCACCTCACCTACCCTCAACACCATTGCCTTTGCCTACTGGTGGTGGCTTGGAATGGGACGCGAATCAGCACGTTGGAATTGATGGAGATGGTGCAGCGCGTTTCGAGGTATTCCCGCGGGGCGCCGACGACGGGCGTGTAGAGAGGGTATGCGCCGTAGTAGACGGGCATGAAGTAGTGAAACAGGTTGAGAAGTGTGTTGTTGATAAACGGACCGTAACACAACACGGCGCTGTAGTTGGAGTACTATGGGTGATGGAGAAGGAAGGAAGGTACGTAGGTGTTGTTGCCTTCGACGGCGATGTGCACGTCAAACTGCGGGTGCGTTTGGTTGTTGTGCGTTGTGATCATACCAGGCATATCTATCATCACCGTAATCACCACACGTCTATTCTTCACACGCGCCTCCTCCACCCACTCCGCGTCCACGATATCCGATTCCGACGTGCTCGGCTTCTCCTCGTTCTTGTGACTGTTCTTCTCCTTCGGCACAGCCGTCATTTCAATCCCTTCTTCGGCGTGACCGTACAGCCTACCACTGAACGCTCCCTGTATGTCGAACCGGTGGTTGTCCTTGTTCCCACGCACATCCAAATCGATCACGTTCTTCAACTCCTCGATCGACGTCTTCATCTGCTTGTACACCTGCTTGATTCCCACCACGTTGTGCACGACGGAATTCAGCACGTGTGGAGGCGAAGCCATTCCGCCGGTTTCGCTGTGGAGTTGGTAGCTGGGGTGGCGCAGGCATCGCATCTTCATTCCCTGGCACTCTGCACTCGCCACAATTCGATAGAGATCAAAACCGCGGTTTTGCTGATGATTACGCAATGGCGACAAAAGGACCTTGGTGCAGCTCGTGCACAGATTGCTCAGCATCACGCGCTTCGAGTGCACGACGAGGAGGAAGGGTTCCGACGGCGCGCCGGCATACAGATTGAAACTGTGCACCACCACCTGGAAGGAGTGGAACAGACGGTAGATGAAGGGGTAGGGTGTCGTCTTCATCTAGACATGAGTTGGAGGCAGCGGAAGCGACATTCATGGGAGGAGGCGCTCTCTGGTCCTTCATGCTCACATTCACCTTGTCGTCGCGATCCACATCCGCGAAGCCGCGTCTCTCCCCGTTTCCGGTATGATCCGTACTCGCATTCTTCTTCTTCTGAACGTGACATAGACTATTAAAATCCACCTCCGCTGCCTTCTTCTTGGCAATGTAGCTCTTCATCATCTCGTCCTACACATCGATGCGAACAGGAAGGCGTACGACTTGCTTGTACTTCTCCTCGTTCCCGTAAACGAACACTTCCAGTCCCTTCGCTTGAATGGACAGGCACTTATCCAGGCCGCCCCAGATATGGAAGAAAACGCTCAGTTCGTGGACCTCGAACAAGTAATCCTTTGTGCAATATCTACGTATAATAAAGGGAAGAATGCACCTGCTTCACTTGACATAGGCGAATGACTCCATTGAGGGGATAGAAATAGATGTACTTTATATTCAACTCTGCGTCCCGGAGGAAGAGATTCACCAGCTTCACGAAGATCCACGTCAAAATGCCCGGAAGGTAAAGTCAAGGACGCCGCACGTCATTGGCAAACTCAATAAAAGGATATCAAGTAGAGGATGAGCAGAATCCAAAGGCCGTAGACCAAGCACAGAAGGGAGAGGCCGAAGGGAAAGTACCTCCCTCCGAAGTAGAAATCCTCAAATGCGTCCCACCAGTACGTGTTGGTCGTTGGTGTGGCTTCCAAAAGCTGGGCTTCCATCGGCAAATGCGATTCTGGCTTGTTGAACAAACACACGGCACATGCCGTTCCCTTACAAAAGGGGAAAAGACTGTAAAACATTGCATGTGCGGCTGGAATTGTCAGGAGAGAGCATGCAGGTTGGAATCAGGGAGGAATAGGATCCGTCGGCACACTGCATGCCAGTATTCACTTTCGGATAATATAAATAGACAGGAGATACATAATGAACGGGAGATACGGCGGGTTGGATAAGAGTAAAACCAGTGCTGTACTGAGCGTTCTGAGAAAAGCAAGTGGGAAGAATAGAGTGCCCTTGAATCACCTGATTCGGAGCGTCCTCGCAGACCGCCCCATTATGCACTCTCTCTTCCAACGCTTGCGTCGAACGCGATTCGACTGGTAAGGACATAGGACTACAACCATAAACGGGAAAAGGCTCCATTTCCGCCGCACCGCCATTGCGCCGGTTTGGAATGGGTGCGCATCCAATTGAAACAGTTTGGTTGGACGCACTGGTTTGGGTTCCCACGCCGCCTTGCGGCTGCGTAGGGAAGCGCTCAAAAAACGGCATTGCAGCACAGTTACTCATTGGAAGTGTTTGCATCTCGCGGGGAGGTGAACTCGTGCGAGACGAATTGCCACTGGTTTCGTGGAAAGAAAACGGATTGGGTTGAAAGTCTGTACCCTTTTCGACTGGATTCGGCTGTGCTGCTTTGGTTGCCACTCTCACATTCGCATCATGATGATGCGCGTGACATTCTCTTTTCTTTCTTGTTCCTTCACTCACACCACACTTTGGACGCATCTTCTCTTTCTCCATTCTCTTCTTCCCCGCGGCTTTTGGCGCCCCACTCACAACCTCACGCTGACGCCCGCGCGACCGCTTCATCACCACATGAATCACCTTCGCAGCCTGTGCGTCCTTCTTCCCGCCCTGACGCTCACGCAGCCACTTCTTCATCTGTCGATACTTCGCGACGGTGATGCAATTCGGAACCTCCTTCTCTCCCACAGCGCACGGCTCCCACAGCGAATCCGACGCGTCGTCCACGCCCGAACTGTCCGTCTTCTCGGGGTCGCTGCTCTGCGTCGCGTCGTCGGAGGCTTCAGAGGAGTCGTGCGAAGGCACAGGGTCGTCGGAGGCTTCAGAGGAGTCGTGCGAGGGAACAGGGTCGTCGGAGGCTTCAGAGGAGTCGTGTGAGGAGAGAGAGTCGTCCGAGAGAGAGGTGAAGAAGGCATCAAAGGAGCTGCCCGCGCGCTTGGGAATGGAGTGAAGGATGGAGGTAAGGTGCTCGGGCGTAAAAACCTCGCTGGGGGACTGGGTGCAAGAATGGAGCTCCGTATTGTAGCGGAGCCACTTGTGAATGCGCAGATACTATCCGTCAGACGAAGAGAGGAATCGCACGTATTTGACGTTGCACAGCTCCTCCCGACTCAGCGACTGGCTGCCAAACGCATGCTGCGTGTTAGACCCCAGAAGGGAAGATACGAAGCGCGTGTTCAGTTGTTTGACAAGAAGACTCCACCGCTTGAAAAGGGCAAGAAAAGGGGTAGAAGCGTGCGCCCTGTGCACTTCCGTCCAGTCACCTTCACTTTCGGCAATTGCAGTCAGTACATCCAACATATCATACAATTTCCTCAACCGATTCAGTCCGCGTCGCTTCAGTAGCACTGCGTACCTACTCAATGACGAAAACAAGGGAGCCCCACCGTGTTGGACAATCGCTCTCTGACTTCTCACGAAGTTTCGGTAAAATGAGTTTCCATCCGCTAGGTCCGTACTTGGATGCCCACGTGATCAAAACATCGTCCTCCTCTGTGGACCAGCTATTTGAACGCATACTCTTCGATTCTGATGAAGCGGGTTTCTGCTACTTGGAGGCGATGCGTACTTGTGAATACACACCAAATTAGTGAGCCTGGAGAGTGATGAGTCAATCCTCGATTCCCGCGGTTCTTGGTTAATGGATGCCAGTCCGTTTCTTTCGCCCGTTTCTGTGTCGTTTTCTTTTATTGTCGGATTATTCCAGCCTCATTTCCTTTGTCGGTGTACAATCGTCCTACACTTGCAGATGAAAGGCACAATTGGGACATACTCACTGTCATTCTGATGATCTCCTAGGTCGTTGCAGTAGGGTGATGTGAGTTGGTCCCTGACTCCATTTTGAGTAAGTGCTTTCTTCATGCATTGGGTCTTCCCATTCTTGTGAGACTTCACCCACTCTCATAGCTCTTTTATGCCATCAAGAAGAGCCTTCTCGGTTGGCGATTGCCAACAATCAACCATTTGTCGATAGAAATGCATGGTTCACAGTACTGCATTCCATACAAGACAAATAGGTACTTCATAGCGTTTTGTAATCCTGCTTTGCCATTGTTCCGTTTCTCCATCTCCCCATCAAACGTGTGCAGAGCCACGCCCGTATAGAATCAAAATGCAGTACCCAAAACGTCAAATCCCTATTGCATCCCGTGATGACTTCCCACTACTTCCTTCCGTCCTTTCCCACCACCACCCCTCGCAATTCCAAACCACCTTTGCATTACTCCATAAACTACAGCGTCACAGCCACGATGCAATGTGCAACAAACAGCCCGTGTTTACCAGTTCAGGAAATCCATCTCATCTGCCGCCTGAGGAGCAGGCTCCGCAGCCTCCTCTTCCTCGAACTCCTCCTCCTCCTCCTCCACGGGCTTGGCCTTCTTCACGGGCTTCTTCGCCGCCTTCTTCTTGGGTCTCTCCTCTTCCTCCTCCTCTTCCTCCTCCTCCTCTTCCTCCACGGGCTTCTTCGCCTTCTTCACAGGCTTTCTTCTGGGTCTCTCTTCCTCCTCCTCTTCTTCCTCCTCGTCGTCGTCATAACGAGAAGCCTTCTTCACAGGCTTTCTTCTGGGTCTCTCCTCTTCCTCCTCTTCCTCGTCGTCATCGTAGCGAGAAGCCTTCTTGGCCTTGCGAGGTCTGTAGTCATCCTCGTCCTCGTCGTCATCATAACGAGAAGCCTTCTTGGCCTTGCGAGGTCTGTAATCGTCGTCATCATCATCATCATAACGAGACGCCTTCTTCGCCTTGCGAGGTCTGTAATCGTCGTCGTCCTCCTCATCGCTCTCTCTGAAGCGCATGCGCTCCGACTGCGGCTTTCTGCCCGCCACACCCTTGCGCTTGGACGACTACGCCTCACGCACCACGCCCGCACCCACGCTCACCTTGGTGATCACCTCGTCGTCGAACTCGTCGTCGTCATCGTCGTCGTCCTCCGAGGCCTCGTACTCGTCCTTGAAGTTGCTCGCGATGGTCTGCACCATGTGCGGCACGCGCTTGCCCACCTTCGGCTTGATCACCTTGAACAGGTCCACCGCCGACGCGCGCTTCGCCGCCTCCGCCGTCAGCATGCTCTTCAGCAGCGCCACCAGCTCGGGGGAGTAGCGATGGCGCGGGGGAATGGTGTACTTCGCGCCCAGAATGGCCAGCTTGCTCGCGTTCAGGAACGGCTGCTTCATGAACATCAGCGTGTACAGCACGCAGCCCAGCGCCCAGATATCCGTCTTCTCCGTGATCTCCTCCACACCGAAGAAATCCACCATCTCGGGCGCGCGGTACATCTGCGTCGTGTACTTCTCGATGTCCGCCTCTGCCTTCTCGATGTCGTCCTTCGTCTTCAGCTTGATCGTGCCGAACACGACGGAGCCGAAATCGATGAACTTCCAGCGACCGTCCTTGCCCTGCATGATGTTCTCCAGCTTGATATCGCGGTGCACCATGGGCGGGTCCTGCTTGTGCATGAAGCCCAGGGCGCTCACCAGGTCGTACATCATCTCCCAGATCTCGTCCTCGGGGATGAACTTCTTGTCCTTCTCCAGGGCCTTCAGGTAGTCGAACAGGCCGATGGGGCAGTACTCCATCAGCTCACGACCCTCCCAGCCGCCGTACACCTTTCTCTTCTGGAGAGCGTAAATCTTGGCGACGTTCTGGTGGTCCTTCACGACACGCAGGACCTCGAACTCCTTGTCCAGCAGCTTCTCCATTTCCTCCGTCTACGCCGTTACGGACCCGCCACCCGCTCCAAACCTTGCAGTCCATTCTCTTCAGCACGTACTCCTTGTACGTGTCCTCGTCCATGGCGAGATAAATGGCACCGTAACCACCCTGTCCAATCTTCTTCTTCAGCTGGATCACGCGGTGGCCCATCTTCAGTCTGCCCAGAATCTGGGGCTGCGCAGCCTTGCCGGGAGCGGCCGTCGAAGAAGCGGTGGAAGACGACGTCGTAGTCGCCTTCTTTCCGGGAATCATTTCTCTCAGTCTTTGCATCCTTTTTCACACAATCAAGCGATTAATGCGGTCAAATCCAACCTCCGTTCCGTTCGAGCGGCTGATTGGATGAACCATATCTTCCCAGAATGGCAAAACTTGGGGATTCCCACAGGGACCGAGTCGCCATTCTTCGCTGCCAACAATGCTGTCCACATGTCACAGAGCCCCCGTTTTGATGGGACACTACCTGGGGTGTTCTCAGCGCATAGTCACAATCGGCAGAGATGTAGTTGTCTCTGCTTTCGGCTAACGTACAGACGTACCGGTACTACAACTTGGTTCCTGAGAAGCAGAAGAGGAACTTCATGACAACCCGTCCGAAACAGGGCCTAATCGGGGCTGTTGTCCTTGTCGGAGGCCTTGCCTGGTCCTACAATTACCTAAAGCGAGTGGGTGCCATTTGTTTTTGTCACTTGAAGGAGAGTTACTATCGACGAGGCGAAATCCCGCCTCCTTCTACTGGAATGCTTGCCCAAACTATGAAGACGTTCCTGTTTGCCGCCACTCTGCCCATCACATTCCCGTTCATTTTGTATAGGCTGTTCAGAGGGGATTGGCGGGGCTATCAGAACTTTGATCCCTTCGGATCCTTTGGCGGATATCAGCAAGACCCGCGGTATCAGCAGTACTCTACCACGAGGCAGAACAGCGGGTATGGCAGGCGAATGGAGTGGCAGTATGTTCCCGGGTTTGGATGGAGATATGTGGAAACACAGTACGGTCCGGATCAGCAGGGCCAGGACAATCAATCCTACTACGAAGACTTTGAGGATTTCTTCGAGAATGCGCGTCGCGAGTACACCAAGCAGCAACAGCAGCAACAACAACAACAAAGGAGCTATGAGGACATATTTAGCAATCGGAGCGGAATGAGCCGCCAAGAAGCCTACAGGGTTCTTGGATTGCAGTTGGAGTTGGGTGCAGGGATTGAGGATTAGGCCGAATGCCACGAAGCAGGAGATCAAGATTGCCCACAAGAAGATGCTGATGAAGTACCATCCCGACCACGGCGGCTCAACAGAGATGGCGAGCAAGATCAATCAGGCTCGCGATGTGCTATTGGGGAAAGACTGCTCTCTTTGTAGAACAAACAGCCCATTTCACAGAGAAGCTCTCACCACATCCGCAAGTGGAAGTCGCCTAGGGATGAAAACACGCCCACGCGCCTACTAAAGGATTGTCAAACACGAACTCGGCCGAAATGTCGTCCTCCTTGAAGTCGATCTTTGTTCCGAGGAGATACATGAGGGAGTCAGCATCGACCACCACTTTGATTCCGTTCTGCTCGATGATCTCGTCAAAGGGACCCTCCTTTCCAGGCTCGCAGTACTTCATCACATACTTGTTTCCATTGCAACCCTCTACAAACTGACAGACAGACGGTTCGCTCACTTGTCGTCGTGCTCAGAAGCAAACCCGTTCCAGCGGGCTTCTTCGAAAGGAGTTCTCTCACTCGGTCCTCTGCGGCCTTGGTCTACCTTTCACTCGCAACACCGAGAAAAACCAGAGTCACAGCCTGCGAAGAACCCTTGAGCTCCCTCTTCTTGCCATCCCTCGAAGAATTGATCACCTTCGTAAAGGAGCGAGGCATTACTCCTTGAAGGGCGGGCGCAACACATCGAACTGCGGTAATGCAACGATACATCCTTGAAAGAATAGGGGAAAACGAAGAACCGCCCATAATCCTCCCGATTTTCGGACCCCCATCGACCCATTGCGAGCAGTCGTTGACGCGCATGGGACTCTTTTCGCTCCGAGAGGGTGTGCAACAAACACGGAAGTGAACTTGGAGCATGACCGTTTGGGTGGAGTGCTTGGGGATAAACAGCTTCAGCACCTCGCAATCCCCGTCCGTGGAATAGCTCACAATCACTTGCTTCACATTCACGGAGTAGGAGATGTCGCACTCCACATACTTCAGCATTGTATTCTACGTGTCATATACATACCATTGCTTCCACATTTGGCTGGTTGATGTACACGGCAAACGAGTTGGACTGCTCATTGTCCTTCGTCGATGTCCAGTAAATACTCACGTCACTCTACTCGTCACGCACAGAGCCAGCCACCACCTTGGTCGTACCCTCGGGAAGGTACACTGTGTATATGGCTGTGTTGTTGCTGTCCTGGATGGTGTACCGCGACTTCTGGATGAATTTCGAGATAAAGGAGGACACATTCCACATGATGCTAGTTGTTACGAAGCACGGGAATTCCCACTTCTTGAAGGTCGTGGACAGCTGCGATGGGAACGGATTGCCGCGAAGGTACATGTATCCCATGTAGATGGCTCCCGCTGCCAGCAAACTCCACGCGTTCAAGTTCATGACCTGGTACACAAGAAGCGCGGTGGCAGGGAGCGTGATGGGCGAGGAGAAGGGAATGATCCTCTCCGTCTCTTCATTCTCTTCCAGCACTTTCAGAATCGCGTACGCCGCCACAGAGGGACCCACTCCGAAGAAGGCGAAGGACACAATGGTGTTTCCCACACCGACTGATATGCGCGAGTTCCCGAAGGGGTAAGATAGTTTGTCAGATGATGCGCTCATAATATATATGGATGAAGACTCCGAAGGCATATTGTGCGCTATGTTTGACCCACAACGTATTCCCGCACTCGCTCCTCCCTTTCTAGAACAAACAGTCCTCGCATACTATAAGAAACTAATTAATCGCTATCGGAATCGCTGTTCTTCTCCGCCTCCTTCTTGTCGGCGTAAAAGTGCTTTCCCAAACTAACACACTCCTGGAACTACGCATCAATAACAACCCACTTTGCCTACCTTTCCGGACAACTTCTTGTCCGCCGGCGCAATCTCGCATCCCTGATAGAACGACGTGGCCGCGTCGATGTACTCCTGCTGCTCGAAGAACACCATTCCTTTCCGGTAGTACCCTCTCTCCCACTTCGGCTTCAGCCGGATGCACGTCTCCGCGTCCTCCATCGCACGCTTGTAGTCCTTCAGGTGCAGGTAGCACGAGCTCCGGTTGCTGTACAGCACCTCGTCGTTCGGGTTCAGCTCCAGCGCCGAGTTGAACATCGCGATGGCCTCCTCGTACTTTCCCGCGTTGAACAGCTTCACGCCCTCCTGCTTCTTGTGGTGGATCACCTCGTCGTCCATCGCGTTCAGCGCCGGCGCCGCCGGGGTCTCCTTCTTCTCCACGGGCTTCGGCTTGAACCTCTCCATCACCTCGTCCACCGTCGTGGTGAGCGGCAGCAGCTGCGCCACAATGTCACGGTGGCCCGCCTGCACCGCCTCCACGATGGGCAGCAGCCCGTCGTCGCTCTTCTTGTTGGCCAGCTGGCCGATGGCCGGGTGCTGCAGCAGGCACTGGATGGACGCCGTGTGGCCCGCCTCGCACAACACGTGCAGCGCCGTCACGCCGCCGTCCATCGTCAGCAGCGGGTCCGCGCCGTGCTTCAGCAGGCACTCCACCAGAGACGCGTTGGTCGAAATGCACGCCAGCAGCAGCGGCGTCACGTGGTGGTCGCCCGCCGCGTTCACGTCCGCGCCGTGGGCCAGCAGGAACTCCACCATGTCCATGCGGTTGTTGCTGCACGCTGCCAGCAGCGGGGTTTCATTCGTCTTCGGGTTCGCCTGATTCACGTCCGCGCCGTGCTCTAGCAAGAGCTGGAGGAGACGGAGACTGCCCTTGGACACGCACTGGACAATCGGGGGACAGCCCTTCGCCGGCTTCACCTCCGCGCCTCTCTTGATCAGCAACTCGCTCATCTCGTAAAAGTCACCAATACAGGCGTGGACCAGCGGCGAATAGCCGTTGTGATCGACTTCGTTAATCTACCCATGAGAACCCACTCAACATCACGTACGCACTCCGGATCGTTGTCCAAAATCCAGTTCACCGTGTCCATGTGGTTTCTGCTCACAGCGAAGTGAATCGTCCGGTGTCCTTCCGCATCGGACAGCTCCTCGAACAGCGACTTCAAGTTGGAGACGCTTCCGGCAGCGATGTACTGATCAGCTAACGCCTTCACTTCGTCCAGCGGCTTTTCTAGATGTCAACACACTACAGCACACTTACCGCACACCGCCTTGATCCAATCCACGAAGATCTTCTTCTCCGTGGCGTAGATCTTCTTCTTATCGACATCGTCTTCAGGAATCTGATTCTTCTCCGTATCCTTCACGTTAGACTCACTCATTTCTATTGAAATAATGAGCAGAGAGGGAGCAAACCTTCTGGAATGTTCTTCCCAAAATCGTGGCGATTTCTGCTGCTTTTCTTCTTTAGAAGGATTCGGGTCTTCCACGTGCTTTTCGCTGCGGAGCTTCCTTTTCAACTCACTGTTGGGATAGCATGGAATTGGGAATGGGGTGTGATTCGGAGCGTAGGGTGGGTTTCCATGCATGAAGGAGAGTGTGGGTGGTGAGTGAGAGGAGATGGGATGAAGGAGGTGAAGTGTGGATAGTGAATGAGAAGAGTCGGAATGAAAACAGTGAGAGAGAATGGAAACAATGAATGAATCAAGCAATCCATTGATCCATCTCCATTGCAAACAATCCCACTTGTTTATTCTCATCATCATTATGACACAAGAAATAATCCCCCACCATTGATTCTCACATATCATCAATCCACAAACAATGATTCACCACCCCTGATTAATGGCCAACAATTATTATTCTCCCACCATTCTCGAACAAACAATCACAAAGGATTAATTCATATACAAGGACGTATCAATCGTGTCGGGAAGGGTGGGAACGTCCACGGCGAACTTGACCTGCACCTTCTCCATGATCTCGACGTCCTGAGGAGTGGAAATGAAGGAAATGGCGAGACCCTTGGTTCCGAAGCGACCGGCACGACCCACACGGTGCAGGTACTCGTCGGCCTTCTCGGGGAAGTCGTAGTTGATGACCACGTTCACCTTCTCCACATCGATGCCACGGCCGAACAGCTGCGTCGACACCAGAATACGGTACTTGAAGTCTTTGAACTCCTTGAAGTTCTCGAGACGCGTCTCCGTCGGCATGTCTCCCGTGATGCACGTGTTGCGGAAGTTCTCCTTGTTGAGGATGCGGGAGAGCTCCTTCGCGCGCGGGCTGTTGCGGACGAAGACGACGACCTGGTTGAACTCCAGGGTGTCGAGGAGGTGGATCAGCTTGCTGATCTTGTCCTTCTAGCGGTCATCGCTCCCCACCACGCTCTGCCTCATCAATCTTCAGGTAGAACTGCTGCAAGCCGTGCAGGGTCAGGTTGCTGTCGTCCAGCTCGATCTTCAGCGGCTAGTCGTCATTCCGCGCGGAGACAGCTACGTCCTTCATGAACTTCAGGCAGACAGCCTTGGTCTCGGGCGGCAGCGTGGCGGTGAACATCATCACCTGCTTGTCGACGGGGCAGGCCATGAAGATGTCCTGGAGGTCGCGGCGCATGGAGATGGACTCCATGATGTGGTCGCACTCGTCGACGACGAAGTGACGCAGCTTGTCCACCTTCATCCAGCCACGGCGGATGAGGTCGAGAATACGACCGGGGGTGCCGACGACGATCGCGGGGTGGTTGGCCAGGGCCTTCTGGTCCAGATGGATGTTGCGTCCTCCGAAAAACACCTCGGTCTTGACATTGGGCATGTACTGTGTGAAGCGGATGTACTCCTTCTGGATCTGGAAGGCAAGCTCGCGGGTGTGTGCGATGACGAGGACCTGGATGTCCTGATTCTCGGGATCCTCCTTCAGCATCTGGAGAGTGGAGATCACGAAGACAGCGGTCTTACCCATACCCGACTTGGCCTGGCACAGGACGTCCTTATTCGTGATAGCACGGGGAATGCACGCATGCTGGACTATACGATGAGACGACTTCACGGACTAGCGTGGAATACCTTCAGAAGGGTGCTCGAAACCGCACTGGGAGATTGCCTGGAGAATCTCGTCCTTGAGATAAAAGTCCTTGAACGTGCTGCTGTTCATGCCCACGTAGTGTCCTCTATGCACGATCATCCAAAGGCGAGAAGGAAGAACTTGCGGGAGTCAGCTTCCTCTTCTTCCTGAATCGGCGCGGTGTTAACCACGGCGTCCTCAGCATCATCATAATCAACAAGCTGGTTGTCGGCGGGATTCTCAGTACTCATAATTCTCTTTCCTTTGGCTCTTTCTTTTAAAGGAGAATTGGACAAAAACGGACCGATTTCCGTTTCCCGTTCCGCTTGTGTTTGTGGCTGGCGGGAAGCGCATGATTTGAAGAAACACGATAGGAGAGGGACATGTCCTCATAGTCTACCCACTGCTTCGGCAAGAACTCCTGGATACTGCGGAACTCCTCCGTCGAATAAACCCTCGCGTTGTCGCTGGCCGGAGAAAACTCGTTTCCCTTGCTCTTCCCGTACTCCAGAATGAGACAGTGTTGCTGAGAAGGCTCCAGGAACTCCGGGTACAGCGCGAGAACGTCCTCTTTGGTCAGCGCCTCGACCTTTTGCGCCGTTTCCTTCTTCCAGTCGAAGCAGAAGGTTCCGTCCGTGATCTCGCCCCAGTAGCAGCGCCACAGCTTCTTCTCGCTGAACAGGCGCTCCGTCAGCTTGCTGCAGAGAGAGCTCTTCAACTTCGCGAACTCATCGCTCTCCATGGCCTCCAGCTTCGCCTTGTAGGCGAACACACAGTCCTGAATGGCCTCGGTGATCTGTCGGCAGGTGAACTAGGCATGAGGCTCGCACGCCGCGCCCACGGAGTTGCTCTGGAGGATCACCACGAAGTTGCAGCTGCCCTCCATGCCGCTGAAGAAGGACCACACGACGTAGCCCATCTGCTTCACCGTCCGCAGCTCGTGGAACACGTAGTCCTGCAGGCAGTGCGCGAACAGCCGCAGGCGCGCCCGCTCTGCGCAGGGCAGCTGCCACAGCACGCAGGACGCGCAGTTCACCGACTCGGGGTTCCGCACGCTCTCGCGGAGGAGCGCGGCGCCCGCCGGGACGCTGCGGATGCGGGGCAGCAGTGGCGTGAAGGCGCGCAGCGAGGGCCGACGGAGCGTCTCCACCTCCTCAACCAGCGCCTGCACGGCGGCGAGGTCCGCATTGCCCACGGCCAGCCACTCGAAGCGCGCGGAGGCGACGAGGTCCTTCTAGCGATGACTCCGCGCGCCGGCGGGAACGGCGAACTGGCGGACCTGCGCGAAGGAGATGGGATGGGTCTGGAGGTAGGCGTAGCGCTCTTCCACGGACCAGGAGGTGGGGTGAAGGAGGCCGAGGCGCGCGACAAGGATATGGCAGGAGCGAGCACATGGTCTTGCCGAAGATGAGGCTGTAGGGCTCCTTCACCATCACCGTGTCCAGCCTACGCCTCAGCGCGCGCCCATGCCCCCACTCGTCGCGGTACAGCGCGTACTCGTCGTTGTACTCCTCTTCGCTGAGTGCCGGCTCCAGCAGCGCCGCCAGCACCTCGCGCATCACCGCACCGATGCGCTGGTTGAAGCTAGGCGTGAGTCCGCCCGCCGGCCGCTGCCCCTTCACGTAGACGGAGAGGCCGCACTGCAGCGTGACGGCGAAGTCGTAGCTGTAGCCCACCAGCGTGGCGGGGTAGAGCGCCGTCACCACCTGCCGCTTGACCACCCTGCGCCTCAGCCGCGCCGCGCGCACTTACCTCGTCAGCAGGTGGCCGCACAGCAGCGCTGCGGGCGACTGCACGAGCAGCGCGCTGTTCACCAGCAGCGAGACGACGCACTTGGGACGCTGGAACTCCGTGCAGGGGCAGAACCAGCACTTGACGCGCTCCTCGTTGGTCACCTGCGGGTGAGCGGGGCGGCGAGATGATACTAGGGAGGGCAGCGTGCTGGCGGAGCAGCTGGGCAGCATGGCGAAGTCGGAGCAGAGGAAGCGGTTGGGGTCGGGGATGTGCAGGAGGAGTGTTGGTGTTTCTGTTGTCGTTGCCGTCAGAGAGGCAGAAGGAGAAGGAGAAGCACAATCACCACCCATCAAATCCGAAACTAGGCATTATCGAGAGGGAGTGCTGTCACGGGATACATCATTCTTGCCGTAGGGCGTGCCGTAGATGGGGTCCGTGGCGAGGCGAATGTGAGGGAAGACATCAGCCTTGGTTCTGAGGACGGCGAAGCAGTGCTCGGGCGTGAGGAGTCGTGTGAGGCCGGCGAGGCCGTCGGCGTCGAAGTCGCGGAAGGGGTGGTCGTTGAGGAGGAACTGCGCGGGCACCTGGTGCATGCGGCTGGCCACGGCGCTGACGAAGGAGGTGGTGTTCTGCTTCTCCTTGTAGCGGAAGGCCGTGTGCGCGATCTGCGCCTCCTCCTCGTAGTAGCGGCGGAGCGGCGCCACGTCGCGCAGCAGCGCGGTGTAGCGGAACAGGTAGGCGAGGACGCGGCCGATCTCGCGGATGCCCTTCTGTGTGAGGGTGATGGAGACGGAGAAGAGGCAGAGGAAGGAGTAGGAGAAGTAGGGGCCGCTGGCCAGGCCCGCCGCCAGACCCTCTCTCTACGCGTGAGGCGGGGGACGCGGCACGACGCGGAGTGCGACGAGGATGGAACCCTCGCCCTCGTGGCCGATGAGAGAGGACAGCAGCGCGGCGCTGTTCTTCACCGTGTCGTGGTACTGCGAGGGTAGCGGGAAGAACAGCTGCAGCTACGCCTCACCCCGCCGGCGGAGACCCACCTTGTTCACGTTGCCCACGGGAACCACGCGGTACAGGCTGTTCAGCGACGACGGGGGGAACACGTCCTCCTAGCGGTAATGCACAACAAGGAGCCTACGCTGATCGGCGCGCACGGGCCCTTGCCGCTCTCCATGGCCTGGAAGAGCGTCTCGACCTGGCTGCGGACGGCGGCGGGCGCGTGCGCGCTGAGCACCACCAGCTTCATGCAGGAGGGCGTGTAGTAGGTGTTGTGGAAGGCGATGGCGCGGTCGCGGATGTCCGGCAGGCCCAACGTCTTCTCGTTGCCAGTGGCTACGCGTGAGGGCAGCGAGAGGGCGCAACAGAAGTGGTTCATGGGATGGTCGGCGTGGGCAAGCGTGCCGATCAGGTGCTGGATCCTCCAGACGTCGCTCTGCAGGTTCTTGGAGTTCTCGTTGTCTACCGCCTTCATCTCCCGATTCACGCAGCTCTCCAGGAAGAGCGGGCAGGTGAAAAAGCCGGAGAAGATGGAGAGCGCCTCGAAGAGAGAGGCGTTGTTCACGCTGAAGTAGAAGTTGGTGTTTTCCCCAGCCGTGAAGGCGTTGGAGGCGCCGTTGTTCCTCTGCAAAAACTCGTTGTATGTGTCCTCCTTCGGGTGGTCCTTCGTTCCCATAAAGAGGAGATGCTACATCGAGGTGAGCGAATCGCGAAGACGAGAGCGGGTCCTACTTCGACAAAATGGGCCAAGCCGTTTACGTCCTTCGGGTCGCTCAGATGGCCCACGCCAACGGACATGCAGACCACGGCCTTATCCGCCTCAGCGTCGGTGATGGTGACGACCTCCAGCCCGTTGTCGAGTGTGAAGTGGTCGTACGAGCGTGCGTCCTTGATGGACTTCTCAATTCCGTTTTCCTGTCGATCATCTCACGCCCCGAGGACTACCGTAACGAAGTAATCGTCGGCGCTCATTCGCGGGAAAGCAGGCGGGTGAGAAACAAACAGTGCACATTAGTTGTGAACCTTCAAGAACAAACTATTGGCGTTAATCGCAAAGCCAACGCGGTTGTCGTCGGACACGATGGTGCCATCCTCGCTCTCCACGTAGATGTAGTAGGACTCCGTGTTCATCGAGCCGACGAACTCACCCTTGATGAGATGGCCGTGGGTGTCGGCGTAGTAGTTGTGGCCCGAGGCCAGCGTCTGGCCGGAGACCTTGATGGTGCCGGAGATCGCCACACTGACGGTGTTCTTGGTGACCTCGGCCACGACGCCCAGAGGCAGGGGCTTCACGTCGACGACGTGCAGCTCGCTGTGCGTCTGCTTGGGGTCCTTGGAGGTGAGGGACTCGATCAGCACCAGGCGGTTGTTGCTGAGGTTGGTCTCGCCGAGCCAGTAGTACTGGTTCACGGGATCGGTCATCGGCGCGGAGATGAGGTACTCCGGACCCACGGCGATCAGGTCCTGCGCGGGGGTCACCTCACCCATGCAGAAGGCCGTGGCGCCCTGATTCAGCACGTTCGAGTAGAAGATGCCGAAGCGCGTCTCGGACATGATGCGGATGTAGATGAAGTTGTACTGGCCACTGGCCGCCTGACCGGAGGCGCCGCCATCCTGGTTGTCGAGGAAGGGTCCGATGATCAGCTCGTCGTCCTTCTGGTTGTAGACGAGGAGGATGGACTCCAGGCCGTTGTCCAGGTTGCCGTCGATGAAGGTCACGATGATCTGGTGGTCGTTCAGGTTGTCCATGTCGAAGAAGCCGAAGTTGGTGCGGTTCTTCAGCACCAGCTCCTTGCCCACCTTCACGGTGTTGCCCTTCACGGTAGCCAGCTGGAAGATGATGTCCGAGTTGGTCATGTTCTCGTCCACGGCCTTGGCCAGCACGTACTTGGTCTCGGAGAGGCCGGCGATGGCATGGAACATGTAGTTCGGGGAGTAGAACACCTCAGGCGTGAGGGTGATCTTCACCTCCTTCTTGGAGACGTTGATGCAGCCCGTGCGCGTGGCCAACTGGGTGCTCCAGGCGTTGGAGACCCGCGAGTAGAAGTAGGAGATGGCGAAGCAGCTGTCGCCCAGCGTGTCGATGACGGGCTGGTAGGTGATGGCCTCCGTGATGGCCACGCCGTCGAAGAACGTCACCTTGGCGTCCTTCTCGTCGAACTCCACGCGCATCGGCAGCAGCTCGGTGGAGCCGAGGGACACAACGATGTTGTCGCGCAGGGGAATCAGGTCGTCGCAAGAGCGCTGCTTCTCCTTGTAAGCGGGCAGGTCGAACTCCTTGGCGTAGAGGACCGCTCCGGTGTCCGTCACGTAGGTGGTGGTGACATGGCCGTCGTATACAGACACCACCATGTTCTTGCCGATGTGGGTAGAATGCAGGTGGGACATGGGCTTCTTCTCCCAGGAGTGCACATTCTTGGTGATGGTGGTTCCCGCACCGACCTGCAGCTTTCCCTCCTTGTTAAGGGAGACGGCGTTTCCGGGAATGAAGGAGCCGATGGTGTTCTCCGTCTTGAAGGGGAAGATGATCACATCGGAGACGACGGGCTACGAATCACATTATTCTCACGGCCTCACCTTCTTCATGAAACCGCTGATGCCCAGAATGATGGCAATCACGGAGATCACAAGCGAGGACATGTAAATCCAGTAGGTGGAGTTCTTGGCGTTCTTCTTCTCCTCGGAAGGAATCAGCACGGTGGTATCGACCATTTACTCAAATTGCCAAAAGGAACAATCAAAGAATGGAAATGTGGATTCTCCTACATCTCTCAAAAATCGGTTCAGCGCGCTGATTGGCCGCACGGAAAAGTGTGGCGGTCTTTTGAAAAACGCGAACAAACAACCGAGATTAATAGTAATACTTGACATTCTTCTTGGGGAAATACGTAGAATCGTACTTTCTCCACATATTCTCCCAGATACGCAGATGCTTCGAGGAGCAGTCCAGACGCAGCGTCGTCTCCGACTGCTTGTAGTCCGGATTTCTGAACTCTTCGATACGCGAGGGGTCGTTGATGAACGACCAGAGCGAGATGGTGCGCTCCTTGACCTGGAACTCGAAGCGCTTCGCCTCGCAGTCGAACAGGAAGGTGCCGAACTTGCCGGAGTACACGTGCTCGTTGATGCAAAGCAGCATCTCCTCGTTGAACTCGAAGGCGGTGGGGTACTGCTGCATCGCCTGGTACACGCAGTCCAGCCACAGGATGAACACGGGCGAGCGCTGCTCGTCCTCCGCGTTGCCGTTGTCCTGGCCGTAGCGCTTGCGGAACTGGTGCCCGAAGCTACACCACTCCTTCTCGATCAAAATCTCGAAGCCCTTGATGGTGCGGTAGAAGGGGTCCAGCATCAGCTCCGTGCCCGCCACCATCTGCGCCGTGCGGTCCCAGCCGTCACTACACGGGGTGAGCGCGCGCCGCCCGAACTCACGACCTACCTGCAGTGCGACAGGATGGAGCAGCCCTCGTCCTCCAGCATCTCCACGGAGCGCGCGATGGCGCACAGGATGGTGCGCACCTGCTCGTACCACTTGGCGTCCGCCAGCATCTTGTAGAAGTTGTCGTCGTCGCCCTTGTACACGTCGGGGTTGAACAGGTCGCTCATCATCTGCAGGCTCTGGCGCGCCGCGTGGATGTTCGCGATGTTCATGAAGAAGATCTCCGAGCCGGGGTAGTTCGCCGTGTTCTCCGTGCCCTTGCCCATGCTCTGGTTGCCCATCGCCGCCATGCGGCTGCGCGCGTCCACGAAGTAGTACCGCTTGGTCGAGGCGCCGCAGCAGCCCATGATGCGCCGGATCAGCTTCTCGTCCATGCTGCTCTTCTTCATCTTCAGACCCACCATCGGCTGCGCCGAGCGGCACAGCACCGCGTTCGTCGTCGGGTGGCGCCACACCGGCACGGGCACGCGGCCCTTGCTGCGGTACTTCGTCACCGCCGCGAAGTCCTCGTCCGAGAAGTCCGCGGGGATCAGGAAGCGCGACGGGTACGTCGGGTTCGTGTCGTAGCCCTGCACGTACAGCCGCAGCTTCGGACACGACAGCAGGCCCACGCGGTCGTAGTCCAGCGCCGCATCGTACAGCGTCCAGCCGTTCAGGTCGCCCTGCGGGATCAGCTTCGCTGCCTCGGGCCTACGCGTCACCTCGCCCCCTCACGCGCACCGGAACGCGAACACCTCGTCGCTGGCGCCGGGGAACGCGTGCTTCCGCACGTCCTCCTCCCACTGGTCCATGGTCTTGCTGCTGCTGAACATCATGTTCACCACCTGCTTGTCCTTCAGCACCATGCTCACCATGCGTGGACCCGTCTCGTCCACCTTCGCGATCTTCAGCAGCGGGATGTTCAGGTCCTCCACGCCCAGCGGGCCGGGAATCATGTCGCTCGGCTCGCGCGCCTCCTCCTCCGGCACGGGTGACGCGCCCTCCCCCTCCTTCGGCTCCTTCGGTGAGCGCGGCGAGCGCGGCGTCTTGGCCTTCTTGCTCTTCTTCAGCTTCATGTAGGGATGGAAGATGAGGCGGTAGGTGGTAATGAACATGCGGCCCTTGTGCATCTCGAAGGAGGGCACGTAGAACGAGCCTACCACGTCCGGCACGCGGATGGACACCTCCACGTTGCGCAGCACCTTCTCGCCAATGTCTAGGTAGTTCGGCATGTACTCGTCGCTCACGTACGAGGACTTCTTGCTGCTCTCCTCCTCCTTCTTCTGCTCGATCGCCGACATCAGCTGGAACTTCAGCACCACGCTGCCCTTCTCCTCCTTGATCTCCTTGATCTTCTTCGACGCCTTCGACACCGACAGGCCCTCCTTCACCTCCTCGCCGTCGATCATCACCAGCACCACGCCGGGCGCCAGCGCGCCCGACTCCTCCGCCGCGCCGGGCGTGCCGTCGCTGTTGCGGCGGTAGCGGCCGATGCACAGCATCTTCTTGGTCGACTTCAGCGTCAGGCCCAGGCTGCCCTCGCCGAAGGTTACCTCACAGCCGCTCCAGAGGTTGCGGTCGCGGTTCTCCAGCTCTCCCTTGCACGCCATCTCGTGCTTCTCGCGGAAGGCGCTGATCTTGTAGCTGGGAATGTCGCGGGCCAGCTCGCGCGCCTCCACGATCACCTTCGCGTAGTCCTCCGCGCTCAGCGCGCGCGCCGCCTTCGTCAGCGCCTTGCTCGCCTTCGCGCCGTCCTTCTCCTTCAGGTAGGAGTCGGACGTCGCGCGCAGCAGCACCACCACCGTCGCGATGTAGAAGGTCTCCGTCGCGAAGCCGATCTTGCCCTCGCCGCAGCAGCGCGCGCAGAAGTACACGTCGAAGAAGCGCTTCGTCAGCTCGACGGACACGGCGTTCGCGAAGAAGGTCAGCATCCAGCGAAGCAGGATCTTGTCCAGCGTCATGCTCGTCTCGTTTGCATGCATGATGATCTGCGGCTCCTTCTCGAACAGCACACTCTTCACCACGCGCTCCTCGGGGAGATAGCCCATCACGTCAAACTGGCGCCCCTCCGGCCAAATTTGGCGGAAGAGGACGTTGTACACGTTGAACACCTCCTGCTCGCTGAAGTAGTCCAACAGCAGGGCGATCAGTGTGGACGTTCCGGGAACAAACACGTTCTTCTTGTCGTACAGCATGTACGCCTTGTGGATGTTGCGCGTGGCGGCCGCCTTCTTTTCATCCTCCACGCCGCACTTCTCGATATCCGCGTCGATATCCGCAATCACATCCTTCAAGTCAGAATCGTCCGACGCCGCGAGTTCCTCGTACGAGCCGCTATTGTCGCCGACTTCCTCCTCGATCGTCTTGGAAAGCAGGAACTTCCAGGCAGCGCTTCTCTGGTGGTCCGGGATTCCGTTGACGCAGCAGCACTGCTTCACGATCTCGGCCGCGTCGATTGTGTCGGTGTCTCCGACTCTTTTCCAAAACAATTTCTTATCCTCTTCAGAAATAGCGTTGTTGTACAAATCCGTCATTAGAACGATCTGAAAACGCAAGAAATACACATGAATGATGGTGCTGTTCATCGATCTACGCGTGCAGTGTGGGGCGGACGTTGATAACCAAGGGTACGATCACACTACACGCGCAGGTCAAAACAAGAGCAATCGTCAGCATTTAAACTCTACCCACAGAGTTCGCCACTCTCCAAGCTCTCGTCTCGCTTCGATACGGCCAATGGACGATAAATACGACTGGGAAGTTTGGGACCCTACGAGTTTGTCGTTCCGTCATCATATGATCGCGGGAATATTCGCTGGAGTGTCAGAACACATCGTCTTCTTTCCGATCGACACTGTACGTGTGCGTTTTCCCACTGCTTCGGGTGATTTCCTAGACGACACTCCAGGCGGTCTCTTCCGACGAAATCCGTCGCAGTATCAAGGACCGGCAAGGCGACTTCCGTGCGGCGGTGGGCTCTCGCGGCGGTGTATTCCGGGCAGCACGTCATTCGCCGTTCATTTCACTCGTAGAGGAATGTAGAGCAGTACGCAAAGTACAACGTCGTTCGGCAGCACGTGCATTCACAGGGATGGAGAGTTCTTTGGAGAGGCATGTCTCCCACGCTCTGCGCGTGCATCCCCGCCCACGCATTGTACTTTTCGATTTACGAGTCCACAAAGGCCTATCTGGGAGGAAAGGACAACAAACATATCCACCATTATCGATTTGGGCTTCTTCACCGCAGTGCATGCGAATGCCTCCGCGATCGCCGGCGCTCTCGCATCTGTCGCCCACGATGCGGTCATGACGCCGCTGGATGTGGTGAAGCAGAGGATGCAGCTGGGTCTATACCCCCGTCCCTACGTCGCTTTCCGCTCCATCCTGAAGAATGAGGGATTTGGCGCGCTGTATGCATCGTACTTCACCACCATTCTGATGAACATTCCCAACGCGGCCGTGCTCGTCGTGACGAACGACTGGATGAAGAGCGTCTTGAATCCGTCGGGAAACCAGGTAGGCGTCGCGCAGCGCGTTGACGGTAGAATTTCTCTGCCTTCCTGGTCAGTGGACTCGTTGCGGGCGCGCTCTCCGGCTTCGTCACCTGTCCTTTAGATGTGATCAAGACGCGGATCCAAACCCAGGCCAGCGACAGCACCGTCGTCACGCGGAAGTACACTGGGTTCTGGCAGACCTTCAAGCTGATGCTCGTGGGGTAGTGTTGGCGAGTGTGATGCGTAGAAGGAGGAGGGAGTGCGCTCTCTGTTTATGGGCGTTTCCACCCGTATTATGCAGCAGGCTCCTTCCGCAGCGCTTAGCTGGACTGTGTATGAGAGTGTGAAGCGGTTGTTGGCGTAACGTTCCCTGTTTGTTGCTGATGGAATTTGAGGCATGATTCTCCTTTTGCGAATTACCACGTAGAAGTGTAGTGTGCCATCATTGTGTTGATTTCATGAAGGGAGTATCAAGACTTTATCTCCATCTCTGAAATACAGCTCCCTTTTTCTCCACCTCCTTCCTTCATCGTCTGCATCCAATTTCTGATAGTTATAATCTCCAACACTTCCCATTTCACGAAAACCAACTAGGAGGGGTACATCGAATCCCGGTATTTTGGGGCCCTATGGTTTCATTTCACCCCACCATCATTCTGTTGCCTGTTCAATCACGACAGGTTTTCAAGGACTCGTTTATTCAATGGCTAAGGATAACAAGGGTACGTGCCGTTGTGTGGTTGTGCGGGACGAATGGGGAGAGTGTGTTTCTTACGCCATGTGTAGCTGCTGCTGCTGCTAAGAAGGTTCAGCGTGAACAGAAGAAGAGAGTGCCCCAGATTCACACGCACACTCACTTCTTCCGCCCTCACACTCT
>ERZ827156.1118-NODE-1118-length-33940-cov-5.001859_pt1 | contig 33940 bp, 34 predicted proteins | sample MGYA00519919_ERZ827156 | MGnify/ENA primary metagenome ERZ827156 (study PRJEB31778, sample SAMEA3449269) | human gut metagenome | biome: human gut; feature: human-associated habitat; material: faeces | place: United Kingdom | collected 2010/2012 ...
GTTCGATTCCCGGAGCGTTCTTTTATTTTTATGGATTTTACATAAGAAAAAGCTGTAACGAAATTAATTCATTTCGTTACAGCCCCTTAACTACGAAGTGTTGCGTTGCAATCTTTTTGAATATGTTCAAGGATAGCTTCGAACACTTGGTTGATTTCTTCATCTTTTAATGTATGAGAATCCGACTGGAATGTGATCGATAACGCAACTGATTTTTCATCTTTACTTACGTGTTCACCTTCATAAACATCAAATACTTCTACATCACGAATGATCATTTCTTTATTTAAACGACCCTGTTTATTGATTGTGTCCACTACCTTTTGTACCGGCATTGTACGATCTAAAACGAATGCCAAGTCACGAGATACACTTGGATATTTTGAAACTGGAGTGAATTTGATTTTTGATTTTTTCACATCGATCAACGCATCAAAATCAAGTTCAGCCATCACAATATTCTTACCATATTGAGGATGAATATCACCTAATAATCCAACACAATCTTTTCCTAACATGATCTTAGCACTACGATATGGGTGGAAGTGTGTTGTATCCATATCATTTTCTACAAATGAAATTCTTTGAGCTGCAATACCAATTTGTTCAAAGAAAACTTCTACTAAACCTTTTAATGTGTAGAAATCACTTGGTGTTACATCACTTGTCCAACGAGTTTGTTGTAAATTTCCACTCATGGCGATAGCTAAATGCATTTTAGCTCCACTTACACCAGCTACATCACTCAATTCAAAGACATTGATATCTTTGATATTACGAGCACGGTTATAAGAAACAACATCTAATAAGCTTGGCAAAATACTTGTACGAATATAGCGACGCTCTTCACTCATAGGACTAGCTAGTTCAATTGCTTCATCATTATTAAAAATCGCATTGTCTTTCTTTTCTGTACTAACCAAGGTATATGTTAAACAATCCTGTAAGCCTTGACTACATAAGAATTGACGTGCCTGACGAGTCAATTGTTGTTTATATGTTAATTTACCTTCTGTCATAGGCATAACTGGAAGTGTACTAGGCAAGCGATCATAACCTAACATACGAATAACCTCTTCGCTTAGATCGGCCATACCTTCCATATCGGTTCTTGAACTTGGAATGTGGCAAGTAATTAAATCATCAGCTACTTCAGGTTCAAAGTCTAAGCGTTTAAATACATCGACAACTTCATCTAAGTTAAAGTCAGTACCTAAACGATTATTAATAGCTTCTAAAGTACAAGAAATTGATTTTGATTCATAAGGAACTTGTCCATATTGAACTGTTTCTTCAATACCTGTCGCATCCGCATATTCAATCAACAATTGAACGGCACGATCCAATGCTTTTTTACTAGCTAATGGCTCAATTCCCTTTTGGTAGCGAACGCTTGCTTCTGTAGAAAGATTTAAGCGGCGTGCTGTATTACGAATCGCAACATGATCAAAAATAGCACATTCAATAATAATTGAATCCGTTGTATCTAAAATCTTAGAATCATCTCCACCCATAACACCGGCAATACCGATTGGTTTACCTTGGTTTGTGATGACGATATCTTCTGGTTGTAATTTATAAGTCACACCATCTAAGGCTGTATATTCTTCATCAAAGCCATCGGCTACGACAATACTTTGACTTGGCAATGATTTCGCATCATAAAAGTGCATTGGTTGCCCTGTTTCTAACATAACAATATTTGAAATATCGACAATATTATTGATTGATTTTACACCACTAGCTGCCAACAATTCTTTCATCCATTTTGGACTTTCTTTGATAGTTAAGTGGTTAATCACTTTTCCATAGAATAATGGACATTTTGATGTTGTACTTTCAACATGCAAGTTACTAGGTGTACCTACATCACTAGCCCCTTCATATTTTGGAAGTTTAACTTCACGATTTAAGATGGCACCCGCTTCTTTTGCCATATTAAATGCAGCTAAACAATCATTACGATTTGGTGTTAAACCAATATCTAACACTTCATCATCTAAACCTAAATAGCCAAGTGGATCTGTATTTCCTACAGGCGCATCCGCAGGTAATACTTCAATACCACTCTTTTGATCATCACTTAAACTAGCTGGATCTACCCCTAGTTCAAGTAATGAACAGATCATACCATTACTTTCAACACCACGAATCACACCATTCTTGATTTCTCCACCAGGTAAAACAGCACCTGGTAGTGCAACAATTACATTTTGTCCTGCAGCCACATTGGGTGCGCCACACACAATATTGACAACTTCATTTCCTACATTGACAGTAGTACAGTGCAAGTGATCACTATCTGGATGTTCTGTACAAGTTTCAACGTGACCAATCACTAAGTTTGTTCCTTGCGATAAATGTTCAATACCTTCTACTTCAAAACCCGCATCGGTAATGCGTTTGGCCATTTCTTCAATAGAAAGATCTTGTACATCCATAAATTGATTAAACCATTTTCTTGAAATACGCATACTTAAATCCTCCTACTCATAACGTTTGAATGTAGAATTGAAACGTTTATCGTTTGTATAGAAATGACGAATATCATCAATGCCATACTTCAACATCGCAACACGCTCAATACCTACACCGAACGCAAAACCACTACATTTTTCTGGATCATATCCAGCCATTTTTAATACATTTGGATGTACTTCTCCAGCACCTAGAATTTCAATCCATCCAGTACCTTTACATGTTGGACATCCTTTTCCATTACAAATGTGACAAGAAACATCCACTTCTACACTTGGTTCTGTAAATGGGAAATAACTTGGTCTAAAACGAATTTGACGGTCTTGACCAAATAATTTTTTTGCCATGAATTCTAAAGTTCCCTTTAAGTCCGCTAAAGTGACCTTTTCACCAATAACCAATCCTTCCATCTGCATGAACTGGTGAGAGTGAGTCGCATCATCATCATCACGACGGTATACCTTACCTGGACATACAACCTTAATTGGAAGATTTGGTGCACTTTCTTCTAACACAACCATCTGAATCGCTGTTGTATGTGTTCTTAATAGACGATTTGGATCAATATATAAAGAGTCCTGCATATCACGTGCTGGGTGATCCTTAGGAATATTGGCTCTCTCAAAACAATATTCATCATCGACAATGTCGTCACCTTCAATAACCTGATATCCTAAACCAATGAATAAATCTTCTAATTCCTGGCGCACTAAATTTAATGGATGTGCATTACCTAGTTCTGGTTTACGCCCTGGCAAAGTGATATCGATCTTTTCGGATTCGATTTTTTTCTGCATTTCTAAAGCTGCCAATTGTTCTTTCTTTTCTTCAATCATCTTAGAAAGATCTTGTTTCAACTGGTTGACCTTTTGTCCAAAGATAGGTTTTTCTTCTTTCGACAAATCTTTCATACCCTTCATCAACTCTTGAACAGGTCCTTTTTTACCTAGATACAAGACACGTAAATCATTCAACGAAGATGAATCTTTGACATCTTGAATTTTTTGTGTAGCTTCCTGCAAAAGCTCTTCGATTGTTTTCATGTTGTTCTTCCTTTCCCTAAAAACAAAAAAAAGACGACGCAAGAACGACTACTGCCGCGTTACCATCTTGCTTCGTCTTGATAGACACACTTAATTAACCATGATAACCGTATGAAACGGAAGAGGTTTTAACTCTTGCTCAAAGGTGAATTCACTATCCCTACTCATATAAACCTTTCACCAATCGGTTTACTCTCTGATCTAAGCGTTAAATAGTTACTATGTCTTCTCATTGCTTTAACATTTCAAATTATATCGAAGTCCATGTTTTTTTTCAAGCCGAAGTATGGTAATATTTTTTTATGATTCAATCTGTAAACAATAAAAAAATAAAAGAATACGCCAAACTGATTCAAAAAAAAGAAAGAGATAAGACAAATCTATTTCTCGTCGAAGGCGAACATATGGTTAAAGAAGCATTTAACGCAAATGCCCTACAAGAATTATTTATCCTTGAAGGACTCGAATGTCCAATAGAGTTTAACTATGAAACCGTAACGCAACAAGTATTAAACAAATTGTCAAACCAGAATTCAAATTCTAAAATGATTGGTGTATGTAAAAAATTAAACTTAAAACCAAAAAAAGAAAATAGTCTTCTATTACTGGATAATGTACAAGATCCAGGAAATGTAGGTACGATTTTAAGAACCGCTCATTCTTTTGGCATTGACTGCATTTATATGTCAAAGGGTTGTGCCGATATCTACAATCCAAAAACGATTCAGTCCAGTCAAGGAGCCCTATTCTATATTCCTGTTATCCAAACGGATTTAGTAGAAGAAATTAAAAAGCTTCAAGAAAAAAATATTGAAGTGTATGCCACAGCTTTACATGACAATCACAAGGATCTTCAAGATATTAAACCAAGTGAAAAATACGCAATTCTAGTTGGTAATGAAGGTCAGGGTGTTCGTAAGGAATTAATTGATTTAAGTAATCACATTGTCAAAATTGAAATGGAAACTTTTGAAAGCCTAAACGTGGCCATTGCCACATCCATTTGCATGTATACATTTAAATACGCAAAAAGGTAGCAAACGCTACCTTTTCATTTTTCTCCATTCAAATAATGAATACATGGTACATATAAATTCCGTAACGACAAAGGCATACCAACCTACATGAATGCCAAAACACTTCATTAAACCATATGTCAATGGAATTAAGATGACTAGTTGTCTAGCCAAAGTGATCACTAACGAAGTATTTGCCTTATTTAAAGCCTGGAAGGCAGCACATAAAACCATACTGATACCCGCAAATACAAAGCTTAAGCTAATGATTTTTAATGCGGGTATTCCTAATCCATACATTTGATCATTCGCACTAAACATGGCTAATAATTGTTTAGGGAATAATTGAAATACAATCGTTCCTACAGCCATAATGAAAATCGATAAAATCATAGAAAATTGTATAGCTTCAATTGCTCGATCTTTTCTGTTAGCCCCATTATTATAGGCAACAATTGGAATCAAGGCATTGGTAATTCCAAGCACTGCCATATTCAAGAAATTCTGTAATTTATAGTAAACGCTAAAGACAGTAATCGCCATAGCTGAGATTGGTGCTAGAATCATATTCATAAAAACAGTCATAAAACTTAATACAGACTGCATTAATATGGCAGGTACACCTACTTTATAGATTTTACAAAGAATAGGTATCGAAAAGGAAAAATTATGCATATGAATATCCAATTCTTTTATTTTTACCTTCGTAATAACATATCCAATAAGCATGGCACAAAACTGTCCAATAACGGTCGCAATGGCAGCTCCAGCAACACCCATTTCAGGTAGACCAAGCCATCCAAAGATCAAGATTGGATCTAGAATAATATTAATAATGGCTCCTGCTCCTTGCATAACCATGTTATAAATGGCATTTCCTGTTGCCTGCATGATTCTTTCAAAGATGATTTGTACAAAGACACTAAATGAAAACATCGTACATATACGAATATACGTATTGGCTAGTGAAACCACATTTGAATCGGACGTAAACCAAGATAAAAAGGCATTAGAAAATAGTAAACCTAAAACCAAAAAGACAAGTCCATTCACAAATCCTAATAAGATTCCATGCATCATAGTATTATTCGCATAATCAAATTTCTTTTCACCTAAGTATCGTGCAAGCAATGTATTAAAGCCAACGGCTGTACCACATGCAATCGCAATCATAATGGTTTGTACCGGATAACATAAAGATACAGCGGTTAAGGCATCACTCGAAATTTTGGCAACAAAGATACTGTCGACAATATTATATAAAGCTTGAATCACCATCGAAATGATGATGGGCAAACTCATAGAAATCACCAATTGTTTGATTTCCATATTTTCCATTTTATTCATAAAAAATTACCTCCCCTATGTTTTGGCAGTTTCATAGGGGATACCAAAACGAAAATAAAACGCTAAAATAAACTAATATATTTTTTCTATTTTGTCAAATCAAGAATAGACTCACCAATCAAATCAGATGGTTTTGATAAATCAAAGTTATCTAAAACACTTGCACCAAGAACACCAAAAGAACTTGAATCATCCAATATTCCATGTTCTTTCATACTAGGTGAATACATTAAACATGGTACACACTCTCGAGTATGATCCGTTCCTTTATAGGTTGGATCATTTCCATGATCGGCCGTAATGATCAACAGTGTATCTGAATCAATAACACCAAGTAGCTGGCCTAATAAAAGATCAAAATCTTCAAGCTCATCAGCATATCCAGAAACATTTCTTCGATGGCCCCACTTGGCATCAAAATCCACAAGGTTCGTAAATAATAAACCTGTAAAATCTTTTTTCATTTCTTCAATCGTTTGAAGCATACCCTCATGACTCGAAGTCGAATGAATACTTTTTGTGATTCCCTGTCCATTAAAGATATCACGAATCTTACCAATGCCAATCACATCCAATGCATTTGATTTTAAAACATCTAAAACAGTTTCACTCGATGGAGACAATGCATAATCATGACGATTGCTAGTGCGTGTAAAGTGACCCACCGAATCTCCTACATAAGGACGAGCAATGACTCTTCCTACCTTGTATTCTGGTTTTAGAGTTATTTCTCGTGCAATCTGACATACTCGATATAACTCATCTAATCCAGTCACTTCTTCATGTCCACAAATTTGTAGAACACTATCAGCAGATGTATAAAGTATCAATTCCTTTCCGTTCGATTGAATCTCTTCCATCGCCAACTCATCTAAAATTTCCGTTCCACTTGCGCTCTTATTTCCAATAAAGACGTGGCCAGTTAATCTTTCTAATTCCTGAACCAATTCATCAGGAAAACCATTTTCAGTAAATGTTTTAAAAGGTTTTGTCGTATGAATTCCCATCATTTCCCAATGACCTGTCATTGTATCTTTGGAACAACTTGCCTCATGCATCTTAAATGCATAGCCTTTTGATTGTAAAGCTTTACCACTTGGATGAAGATTTCCTAAACCTAATTTATATAAATTGTCTATCTTTAAATCCGGACGATATTCTAGGATATGTCCAAAAGTATCGGCACCTGCATCATCAAATTCTTTGGCATCTGTAGCTTGTCCAATCCCAAAAGAATCAATAACGACGCAAACTATCTTTTTATATTTCATAAACGAATCGCACTTTCTAAGGCAAGCGTAATCATTTCATTAAAAGATGTTTGTCTTTCTTCAGTACTTAAATGTTCATTTGTGCATAAAGAATCCGATACAGTTAATAAACAAGCTGCCTTTTTATTCAATACTTTGGCGTTGTGGAATAGGGCAAAGCTCTCCATTTCGACACAAAGTGCATCTTGCTCTTCAACCATTTTTTCTGGTTGTTCATAGTCCCCTTCATAGTAGAACACATCACTAGAATGTGTATTTGTCTTTACAACAGGAATTGAAACTTCTTGACTTACACTTTCAATCAACTGATTTAATTCTTCATCAGGATATTGCATCTTATCTGTATCGCCACTTTGTGCTAAGGCATAGGTAGATTCTGAATAACTTCCCTTGACTAAAGCTACAGACTTCATTGGTAATTTTTCAGAATAACTTCCTGTACTACCAACTCGTATAATGGCATCTACATCATAGAATTTAAAAAGTTCATACGAATAAATTCCCATACTTGCCATTCCCATACCGCTTCCCATGACAGATACACGGTGTCCTTTATATATTCCTGTATATCCAAGCATACCTCGTACGTCATTAAACAAAACAGGATTTTCTAAAAAATTCTCGGCAATCAATTTGGCTCTTAAAGGATCGCCTGGCATTAAAACAACTTTTGCGACATCTTCTATATTTGCTCTATTGTGTGCTGTTGACATAATTTCCTCCTAAAATAAAGACCAGTCAAAGCTGGTCTTTCAATCTTAATATTGTCCTGGGTTATACTTAAATGCATTCGGTACAACATGATTTGGATCATACTTCTCTAAAATCTTACCATATCTTTCACGATAATCATTATCAATTTTCAACTGAGGAATGACCTTTGTTCCCTCTTCAAAGAAGTGTTTTGATCCACGTCCCATTTCTTGTCCTCGTCTAGTGTGTTTATCCAAAGCAATATCTGGAACTTCCATGACTTTTCCCATGGCTGCTTCTTTAATAATAATATTTTTCAAATAATCACTTGAACGATCTTTTGTACTTGCACAAAGTAAACGAATCGCATGGATAAAATACATTGGCTGATCCCCATCATCATACGCATACGATTTACGTACTTCATTTAATGTGTTGACTTGTACAGCAGCTTGTAAATTTCCAAAACCAATATCTTCAACTGAAATTGTTAGTAATCGACGCCATAGCTTATCTAAAAACAAAGGTCCTGTGATATATAATTCATAAGCAGCTTGACATGCTTCTTCTACTTTATTGCGTCGAATGCTTTTTTGAAGTGTAGAAATCACTTCATCTGCGGCTAAGCCATTTCTTGTTTTTGCGGCAGCCCAAATATTATATGACATATTCTCTTACACTCACTTTCCATTAATATTGTTCTGAACTATATTTGAATGCATTCTCAACAACATGATCTGGATCATATGTTTCAAGAATCTTTCCATAACGTTCACGATAATCATTATCAATTTCTAATTGTGGAATTACCTTTGTAGCTTCTTCAAAGAAATGTTTCGATCCACGTCCCATTTCTTGTCCACGCTTAGTGTGTTTATCCAATGCGATATCTGGTACTTCCACCACTTTTCCCATCGCAGATTCTTTAATAATGATATTCTTTAAATAATCACTTGAACGATCTTTTGTACATGCACAAAGCACGCGAATCGCATGGATAAAATACATTGGTTGATCCCCATCATTGTATGGGAAGTTTTTACGCATCTGATCAAGTGCATGAATTAAAACTGGAACATTTAAATCTCCAAATCCAACGTCTTCAACTGCAATCGTTTCTAGACGAGACCACATTTTGTCTAAAAAGACAGGTCCTGAAGTATATAATTCATAGGCTGCTTGACAAGCTTCTTCTACTTTTGCACGACGAATATATTTCTGCAATGAAGATTGTACTTCGTCGGATGCAAAGCCATTCTTTGTCTGAATGTCTGCCCAAATAGTCATTTTATTTGCCTCTACTTTCTATTAATAAAATTATTTCTTGAATCAAAGTCTTTATTGTTTCTGCTGACATAAGCTGATCTTCCGCATGCGCCATCAACATTGTGATTTGTGGTTCTTGCGTATTCATTTCCTGCTGTAACAATTGAAGATGGGCTTCGTGGGCTTGTGAAAAACTTTCATCTCCATTTGACATTGATTGTTCGTAAGCTGTTTGATCGTTTTCACGATAATATTTAAGAGCTTCTAAATAATTTGACTTTGCCATACCAGCATATGTAATAACTTGCATAGCAACTTGTGATATTTGTTCAACGTTAGCCATATTACCCTAATAATTTTTTCGCCATTTCAATAGCAGCAGCTCCATCTGCCATTGCGTATACTCTAGGTTCAATACTAGCAACTGGAATATTTAATTGTTGATGAATAGAATCAACCGCAAAAACCAATTGAGGACCTACTAAGCATACATCCCATTTACCCACTTCATTTTTGATTGAAGCATTTGCGACTGCACTTACTTCAATATCTTCACCTGTTTTTTCAGCAACATCTCTAATTTTTTTAACAAGAATTGAACTTGACATTCCTGCATTACAGCATAACAATATTTTCATTTTGATTTCCTCTTTCTATTTTAATTCTGGCCAATACGCTTTATTCGCCTCAATAAAATCGTCTAAAATTTTTCTTGCCACATTGGCATTTGGAACACACTTATTTAAAGTTAATGCCTGCAGCATTTTTAAGTAGCTATGCTCTTCATAAGCATCGACTACAAGTTTTTCACAATTGACTTGTTGTTCCATCAATCCCTTTTGGAAATGTGGAATTTCACCTACAGTCAATGGCTCATATCCATCTTTTCCAACAATACATGGAATTTCAACCATGGCATCGTTTTCAAAGTTAGAAATCGCTCCATTATTTGGAACAATCAACAACATTCTTTCGTGTGTATTAAATGCTAAGGCCGTTGCTAAATCTACAATAAATTCAGCATGAATACCAATTTGTAATGTTGTATCCTTTGCCGTACCCTCTTTTTCAATACGATGACATTCACCAAATACACGTTTTTCTCTTGTATCCACAACTTGATCAGCACGCGTATAGTTTGGATCTGTATGTGCTACCATATCGTCTCCAAACAAATAATATTGGAAATATGAGTTTGGACACATTGTAGGATCGATTGCGATAATGTCCTTCACCTTTTTAGCTGTATCAAACCATGAGCTGTCTGTATAATGAGATGCATCATCATCAGCTAAACAGTTTCCGTATTTTAATTGGTGTGCAATCAAATCTTGAATATATTCTTTTCCATCCTTATCCTTGATTGATGTCCACCATCCAAAATGATTCAATCCATAATAACGGATACACATTTCTTTACGATTCTTAAAACCTAGAATTCGAGCAATTGTATGCTCCATTCCAATTGGCATATCGCAAATATTGATCACTCTTGAGTTTGGTTTAAAACGACGACATGCTTCTGCTACAATACTAGCCGGATTGGAATAATTTAACATCCACGCATTTGGTGAATATTTTTCCATATATTCAATGTTTTCCAATACACCCGGAATACTACGTAAACCATAAGCCATTCCACCAGGACCACATGTTTCTTGTCCAACAACACCATACTTCAATGGAATTTTTTCATCTAAAGATCGCATTCCAAGTTTACCTACACGAATGTGTGCTAATACAAAATCAACATCTGTATAGGCTACTTCTGGATCTGTTGTTGCGACATATTCAATAGTAGGATCTTTTTCTTTGATTAAGATTTCGCATGCCTTTGCGACATGATTTTGACGTTCTTCATCGTTATCATATAATTTAATACTTCTTAATGGTAAACGATCTAAGTTGTCTAACAACATTAAAATAATTTCTGGAGTATATGTACTTCCTCCACCTGCAATAACTATTGAAAATTTTTTCATTTTACTATCTCACTTTCTTTTCATAAGACAATAAATTGATACATATATTATGTTTGATTTTATTGTTTTTTTACTCTAGCAATTTAAAACTATATAAATTTTTAATAAAGGCATCGCTATCTTCACTCTGAATAAGTTGATGCATATACTTTCTGTGTGAAACAATTTGATTAAAAAATTGAAACAACAAGTTCATTTCATCATTTCGCTTCTTTTCGAGCGCCAATAAGAATACGAGCTGCACTTGATTGCCATGATGTTCAAACGGCTTTTTCAACAAAGCTACTTCAACACCTGTTTTATCGGCAAATGTGAACAGGGCATGTGGCACCATCATTTGTGGTCCTAGATTGGTTGGATAATTCTTTTCTCTCAACAAAACATCTTCATAGAATCCTTTTGTATCGGATATAAATCCAGATTCATGCAAATTTTTAGATAGTTCTAATAAAATATCCGAAAGATCCATCGTATCTTGATATACCGTTACATGTTCCTTTTGAATATAACGATCTAATATTTTGGAAACACGCTTATTCATACGAATCATATGGATTATTGAATTCAATCGTTCAATATCTTTGATTTCTGGCAATTTATCCATGCTGAACACTTCAACATCTTTTAGGACAAGAAATGAATCTAATGTGATCACAAGATCTATCGATGTAAGATCCATTTTTTTCAAAGCTTCCTTATTTACAATATCTACGATCGCAATTTGATTTTTAAAATACATTTCTAGCCACTGTGTCAATAAGTGTTTAACACTATGACGCTGGTTTGTCACGATAACTGTTTTTAGTTTTACATTTTCATTTTCTAAAAATTGTGCCACATATACCGTTAAGTATGAGATTTCATCTTCTGTCACATAAACACGTTTGTATTTGAAAAGAATGGGAACAATCATCATGCTGATTTCAAAGGCAAAGGGAAACTTTGTCTTTACATCATCCACAATGGGATTTTTCAATTCATATCCACCAATAACGCGTCGATTCATGAACTCTATGTGCAAAAGCATTTTATTGGATAATGCTTCGGATTCCTTTAAGTTGATTGAATATTTATCAAAGACTTCATTACAGAATTCATCAAATACAAGTGTGGTAAAATCTGTGATTTCAGGTACTTCATCTGTTGATTTCATTTTAAATGTATGAAGAAGATTGTATAGAACTGAAATATCTGCCAATTCTAAATACGCTGACTGCATACATAGTTTTGCGATGACACGTGTATATATATCGTTTGGAAAACTATCTTGATGATCTTCTAAATTGTATCCATTTAGGTTTCGAACTCTACAAATCAAGATGCATGCTGCAAAAATAGATAAATCCATTTCTGAAAGATAAATTTGTTCTCCATTCATGATTTTAATTACGTCTTCCTTAGTGGATTTGTAGTATTTCATAACCCACGAATCACTTAGAAGCATATAAAGAATGTCCATTAACGCATCTGGATTTTCTTGTGCCATATCTTTTACAATTTTAAAAAGAAGCTCACGAATTTCACTTTCTTCTAATAAAATGACACACTCATCTTTTTTTAATTTGAATAATTCAACATTGTAGTTTTTCAACAAAAACTGAATCACTTTATTGATTTCTTTGCGGATCACAGAATCAGATAAGCCTAAAAATTCAGACAAATCATATATACTGCAATCCTCAAAAAATAGTATTTTACCTATAATTTTGTAAATACGATAGACAGCTAGATCCACATTTTCATTATCTTGATTGACTATGTTATGGATAATATCTAGATGTTCATCATTAATCATATATCCTTGTTTGGCACTTGAACGAATTAATATACAGTTTGTCACATCATTCATAAATGTGATTTCATTACGAATAGTACGTGAGGATACATTTAAATTTTCTGATATTTCTTTTCCATGAATACCAGGATTATTCATAATCAATTTTATAATTTTTAATTGTCTAGCTGTTAACATGTTACTCTTCCTATTTTTCTAAAGTCTGTTCTTTTTGTAGCTCTTCTTTTTCCATCATCTTGAAGAATGGATAATAGAATACAGTTTGTAGAATCAACAACACGAATACTAGGGCTACAGCCTTCCAATCTAATGTCATTAAGAATGCACTTACTCCTGGAGGCAAGAATCCTGGAGGATTGGCAATTGGTTTACCGACTAAGCCTAAATTCATTGTTAAATATACAATTGTTGTACAGATCAATGGTCCGAACACAAATGGAATAAACATAAATGGATTCAAGATAATTGGTGTACCAAAAATTAATGGTTCATTGATTCCAAACAAGCTTGGAATAATGGATACTTTACCTACTGAACTCAATGATTTTGCCTTTGATCTCATCATTAAAATATTTAATCCTAATGTTAAACCAGATCCTGTTACGCATAATATACCATAGAATAATCCAAACGTAAAAATATGTTGAACAGGTTGTCCTGCCGTATAAGCTGCAATATTTTCAGCGGCATACGCAATCGCAAAAGTTGCCCATACAGCAGAAGTAATACTTGGTCCATGTAATCCAAAGAACCATAATAACTGAGTTAAGAACATCACAATCAATAAAGCTGGTAGTGTATCCATACCTGTTATAGCTGGTGCTAATACATTCATGATCAATTGTGGGAATGCAACACCACCAAAAGTCAATGAAAGATTTGCGATCGCAACTGCGATAATTGTATTCAATACTAATGGTACTAAGGCCGCAAAGCTATCTTGTACCATTGGTGGTACACTTTCTGGCATTTTAATATACCATTTGTGTTCGTAACAAATGTGATAAATTTCAACTGTAAATAGAGCTGCAACAATACCAGTAAATAATCCAGTAGATCCTAAATAAGATGTATTTAATTGACCATCTTTAACTACAGCACAAAGAATAAAGAATACAACTAAAGCTGTAACAGCAGGTTGACTTCCTTTTAAATCATATTTTTCAGACAAAGTCTTCGCAATAAAATATGTTGCATATACTGCAAGCATATCGTTTGTGAATGCTGATGCATATGTCAACACGCCCATATTCGCATTTAAGAAATCATAAACAGGTCCACTTCCCAAAAGGTTGGCAATACCTAAGAAAATAGTACAGAATGAACCAATGATAATAATAGGTATTGAAGCAACGATTCCATCTTTGATAGCTTGAATGTGTTTTTGTTGTTCAAGTTTATTCGCAATTGGCATCAAATACTTCATCAGTACGTTTTGAATTTTTTCCATTTTCGCTCTCCTCGTATACAATTTTTGTCGACCAAATTGTTAACTATATATTAAATGTTCACACTATAATTCTCAAATCTTCTTTTTCCACTTAAAGCGGAAATAAAATAGCCACCATAAAAAGTGGCTACGATATCCATTTCATAATTTCTTCTTCACTTTTAGATACACACTTCGCAATTTGAGATACGCTCATACCATTTGAAAGCATAGTTTGGATCATCAATGTCATTTCTTGATTCATTTGCGCAATCTTTTAATCTGATTCGTTTGCACGTTTATTTGCTTCTTGTACTTTTTTATTTGCTTCCTCTAATCGTTTTTGAGCTTCCTCTAATCGTTTATTCGCTTCCTCTAATCGTTTTTGAGCTTCCTCTAATCGTTTATTCGCTTTCTTTAATCGTTTATGAGCTTCTTCAAATTCAAGTTTTAGTTCATTTTCTTGTTGTATTCTAAAGTCTTCAATCCATTTTGTCCAACAATCATTCGATATGGTTTCTACTCGTTTTTCTACCGTTTGAATTACTTCATCATTTTCTATCATCTTAGTTTTACCATTATCACGACAATTCAAAAAGTAATATACCATTTTTTCTTTATCATTCATCTGATCATAAGACTTATCTAAATTTTGTGTTGAATACACAGATATTTTCAACATGCCATCTGGAAAAAACAAAATACCATTATCATTTCTAAATTGAAGATCTATTTCAAATTCACATTCCTTACCATCATAGAACGCAATGACTTGACATGGGTTTAAATCATATTCTTCCTGTGATCCAAACAACCTCATAAGATAATATTCAGATAAGCGATGTAATTTGATTATATTTTGATCTATCAGAATAGCTAGTTTCATCTTGGTGTTGTCGTCAAATTCTACAAAAACTTCAAGTATTGGATCAACCCCCACATTCGTTACATGTACATTCACCACCTTCCTTTCTAAAAATACCGTAAGTAATGATTTTAAGGCATCATTAGCCTCCTTACAATCTTCGCCAAACACATACTTAAAGGCGAAATCATTTAATAAATTTGCACTACGCATGAGTACACCTTTCTAGTAGGAGATTTCCTACATACTCATATACGAAAAAAAAGACACTTTTTCGAATAAAAATCAAAAAAATGTCTTTTTAGAGCCTTAAATCCATTCCATTTTCTTACAAATATTATAAATTCCATCATCCACATTGGCATCTGTGACTAAAGTTGCGATATTCTTTAATTCCTGACACGCATTTCCCATCGCAACACTTGTCCATTGTGGATCAAACATAACCATATCATTTGTGTCGTCCCCAAAGACAACCACATCTTTTAAATCACCACCAATATGCTGCATCATATCTAGAATACCTTGATGCTTAGCATCATATTGAAACATTAAATAATCTGGCACAAAACGCATATTTCCTAATGTATCCTTTAAAGTCAATTCGGATTCTTTCTCTTTAGGGATTGAGATATACATTTTATAGATTACATCCAATGCATCTACATCTAAGTTCTCATCATAAATATATTCCGTTGGTTCCTTACGATCACCCACTTGATTTTGGAATGTATGATCCTTTGTATATACCTTAATCGAATCGTCTAGCGCAAATAAAACGCCATATCCTAAAGATAGTGCTTGGTTGGCAATTGCCTTTGATTTTTCTAAATCCAAAGGAATATTTTGAATCAATTCATCATTTATGACTAAACCTCCACCACCGCAACAAACCATATCATGAAGACCCACACTTTCCATAAACTTACGCGCTTTATAGTGAGCACGACCTGTCGCAATAGCTACAAAGTGACCTTTCTTTTGCAGTTCATTTAAAGCAACTTGTGCACTTGGCACAATTTTACCAGTCAACTTATCTGTAAGTGTTCCATCTATGTCAAAGAAAAAGTATTTTTTATTCATATTTACCCCACACTTTCTGTACTTGAGTTAACACATCCCTCACATCTTGAATATATTCTAAATTTTGTTCCCCACTCAAGTTCGTAACATATTCTTCCATATCTCGAATTTCATAATTTAGCGCCAAACTACTTTCTCCACAAGTAATCTGATCTGTATGTCCATCACTCGTATATGTAACGGTTGCATGATCCGCTCTAGGAAAATTATACACCTCAACATCCCCATTCTCACATGCCATCAAACCTCTTTTGGTTGCTAAGCACGCATTGTCAAAGAAATTATCACAATCTCCATATCTTTATTCTGAAGTAAGATACCACTTGATTCATCAACACCCGTTTCAAATGGTGTCATCGTTGTTAATACGGTATTTGGTTTACTTGACATAAACCAACGCGCAAAACTTACGGCATACACACCAATATCAAGTAGAGCACCACCAGCTAAGTCAGGATTAAAGAAGCGATTCTTGACATCATATTCTTTAAAGCTACCAAAATTGACTTGAACCATCTTCACTGGACCTAAAGAATTTGATGAAATTAATTTTTTCAACTCTTTAAATAACGGCACATGAAATAAGGTAACCCCATCACTAATGACTAAATGTCTTTTTTTGGCAATCTCTACACACTCATTCAATTCCATAGAATTTAAAGTAATCGCCTTCTCACAAAAGATATGTTTATTATGAGTCAAAGCCTCTTTCATGATTTCATAATGCGAATTATGAGGTGTGGCAATATAAACAATATCTATATTTTCATCTTCAAACATTGCTTGATAAGTCTCATAGACATGTTCAATTGAAAATTCTTCGAAAAACTTTTTAGTGGAACTATAATGACCAGAAGCCACACCATAAACACCAACATCTTCTTGAATCAAAGCATTGGCCATATCATGCGCAATCCAGCCAGGACCAACAATTTCCCGATTATAATGAATGAAATTCTCCATCCTTTTCCTTTTTGAATACACCCATATCATTCACTAGAATCATACCTGTCAATATATCCACAAATAAACTTGTATCTACAATACCAGGCATCATCAACAAGGTTTGATTCAACAAATGAATATCTTCTACATTTTTGAAGTACACATCGAATAAGATATTCCCTTCATCACTAATGAGAAAACCATCTTTATTTGAAGCGCTACGCCATTCAACAATCCCATTTAATTCTTCTAATTTCTTTTTCACAATACTATATGCTTTAGGTAATACTTCCACTACAACAGGCACTTGAAATGCCAAAGTCTCATGAAATTTAGTTTCATCAACCAATACAATATATTCATCGGCCATGGACGCAATAATTTTTTCTTGCGTATGAATACCACCACCGCTTTTTAAAGCATTCAAATGTGAATCTACCTCATCACATCCATCAAAAGCAATATCAACATGATCCACATATTGTGTATTCAATACAGTTAATCCTTCTTTTTGGGCTTTTAAAGCTGTTTTTGCAGAAGGTGTAACCACTTGAATATCTTTATCCTTTACATAATCAATCAAATATTGAATGGTACTGCCACCGCCTAGGCCTACAACCATTCCATCCTTCACTAATTTTGATGCATACAATGCACATTTCTTTTTCATAATCATCACCACCTTCAATATATCATGTAATTTATTTTCGTCAATAAATACTTTATGTAATTTTAATTCATACGCAAAAAGAAGAACTATACCTTCAAAGAAGCATATAATTCTTCACATTGACTGATTCGATCATAACTATCTGTGCGTTCATTCGTTAAAAATAAATATAAAATTTCAATGACGGTCGCCACAGAAATTCTTGAAAAACAAAACTCATTTAAAAAGAGCTTTTCACGCGTCGAAGTCTGAATATGATATACACATTCTTTGGCAACAACTGAATCCTCGTTATTCGTAATTCCAATCGTAGGTACACCTCGCTTCTTCATTTCTTGACATACCGCTAAAACTTGACTACTTTCTCCACTATTTGAGATTGCGATGACTACATCATTCGAATCAAGACCAAGCGCATAAGAAGCTTGATTTTCCCAAATAGTAGATGTAAAGGTTAAAATACCAATTTCATTAAATTTAAACATACAGTCAAGTGCCACTGGAATCGTATTTCCCACGGCACACACAAGTACGTGTTTAGCATTTTGAATCAAAGAAAGAATCACACTCAATTGATTCACATCTATATTACGAATTGTAGCCGTAAGTTCTGAAATCTTATTGGAAAGAATGGTTTCTAAAGAACCTGAAATATCACTTGTAGAAATGGTATTTGATTTTTGTTTGATTTCATTGACACAATCCCTAGCCAAATTCACCTTTAAATGATGGAAACTATCCATCTGACATTTTCTGGCAAATCGCGAAACACTCGCCTGCGAAGTATTACATGCTTGAGCAAGCTGTTTAATTGTCATATTCATCACATCTTTTGGATGTTGGATAATATAATCTGCAATTTTCTTTTCGGAATCAAAAAAAGAATTATAATGTCCATGAATTGTATCGAGTATCATATAATCACCACCACTTCTATATTATCAAAAAAGAGATCAAATTACTTGATCTCATGTACGTAAATATTATTAACACGATCTGGTCCTACAGAAATCATAGAAACACGTACGCCAGTAAACTCTTCAATGAAGTGTACATAGTCTAAACATTCCTGAGGCAATTGATCGACTGTAGTCATCTTAGTGATATCTGTCTTCCAACCTTTGAAAGTTTTATAGATTGGTTTAGCCTTGGCAACATCTGCCTGATCACTAGGAATATAATTATATTCTTTACCATCGATTTCGTATCCAACACAAACCTTGATTTCATCTAAACCGTCTAATACGTCAATCTTAGTGATAACGATATCTGTTAATCCACTCATTAAGTTTGCGTGTTTTACAGTTAATAGATCCAACCATCCACAACGACGAGGACGACCTGTAGTAGCTCCATATTCTCCACCGTGCTCACGAATCCATTCACCTTGTTCATCTAATAATTCAGTAACGAATGGTCCTTCACCAACACGTGTTGAGTATGCTTTTACTACACCTACAACAGTCTGAATACGACTTGGTGCAATACAAGCACCTGTAGTAACACCTGCACTTGTTGGGCTTGAAGAAGTTACATATGGATAAGTTCCATAGTTGATATCAAGCATAGCTGCCTGAGCCCCTTCAAACAATACTGTCTTATCTTCATCCAATGCTTCATTGACTAAGTGTGTTGTTTCTTGGATCATAGGGACAATACGATCATAAATAGCTTCAAAATCAGCTACCATCTTATCGTAATCCATTGCTTTTCCACCATATACGGCAGTAAATAATTTGTTTTTAAAATCTAAACAATCTTTTAAACGAACTTTAAAATGTTCAAAATCTTTAAATTCATGGTAACGAATACCGTGGCGAGCATACTTATCTGCATAACATGGACCAATTCCACGTTTTGTAGTTCCGATTTTATTAGCTGCTGCTTGCTCTTCTAATTCATCTTGATATTGATGATATGGCATTAACATCTGTGCACGGTCACTAATAATGATGTGTTTAGTTGATAAACCATCTTTTTCTAATTGTTCCATTTCTTTTAATAATACGAATGGGTTACAAACAACTCCTGGACCAATGATACAAGTTGCTTCTTCATGTAAAACACCACTTGGTAATAAGTGCAATACATGTTTCTTACCATTTACAATGACTGTATGACCCGCGTTGTCTCCACCTTGGAAACGAACGATCATATCCGCCTTTTCTGCTAAAACATCGACGATTTTTCCTTTACCCTCATCGCCCCATTGGGTACCTACAACTACTTGGCTTGACATAAGAGCCTCCTTTTAGGTATGTTCTTTACAATACCTAATTAATTATAAGTAACCCTCATATTATTGTCAATTGAGATTTTTTAAAAAAAGAGCTTGCACAACCATTTAATTCATGATATCATTAACAGGCACTTAGGGGTATCGTCCAAAGGCTAAGATAGCGGTCTCCAAAACCGTTGATGTGGGTTCGAGTCCTACTACCCCTGCCAGTTTGAAAGTCAAAGTTCTGAATTCACTTTATATAAAGGAGTTCAGAACTTTTTTATTTATAAGAAACTATTTTTTGGCAAACAATTTGGCAAACTTTTTTATAATCAAGGAGAATCAGAACTATATAGTTTATTAAATATTCCACTTTATTCTCTAAACACATCAATCATATCCACAAACCATTGTAAACTCTCTGAATTAAAACCATGTCCATCATGAACGGCGATATAGAGTCTTCCATCTTCATTCAAGTTTATTGAAAACTTATGATTTGATAAAGCCATAATTCTTTCTAATCGTTTTGAATTTAATATTTCAAGAACTAATTTCTCATCTCCACAACGCAAATTAAACTTCTTATCAAATGTCTCATTTCCAGTTTTACTACTTTGTTTATCCAATAAACTACGAGGATATATAGTTAGCCATGTATTAAACCTTTGATCAAGCTTACACAACAACCATTCACCCGTATAAACTGTATTTTCATTCTTTTCCCACAAGCCAGTCTCATCTCGTAAAACCTCAGTCACATCCGTAAGTTTTAAGGTACAAAACTCTACATCTAGGCCTTTATATCTAGCTTGTACATATCCACTACCACTACAATAATCATGTTTGGGCAAAGGAATATTTGTATCACTAACATTAAGCATATGAGTATTTGGATTAAATTGCACATCCTCAAAGAATTCTTTTATAATCACATCCATACTAGATGTAGTACTTTCCTCTTTATCCTTCATCACCTGTCCTAAGCCAAGAATCACACATCCAACGAGCACTAAAACTAGATTGCCACCAAACACAATACCCACTATCGCAATCAACAATCCTAGTATTGACAACAATCTTTTACCCATACCATTCACTCCCTTCACTCCCATATTAACAAGCCCACAAATACATCTCAAACAATTTACTAAATTTCCCAGAATATAGACAAAGAAGGCCAATGATCACTGGCCTTCATTCATTAATTTCTCTTTTTCTTAAATACAGTTAATGCCAACACAACTCCACTCACCAATAGTAAACTCAACCATTGATTCATATTGTCTGAATAAGCCGTATTCCCTATATTATTAAAAGTGGAAAATGCAGGGGTTTGATCCTGCATTTTGCGGCATTAGAAGCTACCGCCACCACCACCATACGTGTCGCCACTACTACTAGTATATGTGCTACTTCCACCACTCGAACTATCATCGTCGTCAGATTTGATTCGATGACGAGTTATTGTATGATACAAGAAGTAGTCATGAGACTCTTTCATCTTCAACGTATTTTTCTTCATATAGTTATGTGCCTTGTCTTCAAAACTAACAGAATGAAGTTGTTCACGCTTTTTACTAACCACAAAGACTGCACAGACAAAGCCTACTAAAAGACTTATTGGAACGCAGTACCATGGAAGCCATTTAAACGGCATATTTCCAACATCATAAGGCTTACCATTATGTGCCTTTTCGACAAACTTTTCGCAAAGACTACCAAACGTTGTAAAAGCTTTCATGTACTTCTCTTTCTTAAAAGAAGGACCTAGCTTTTCACTAATATAACTAATTCCGGCATCCGTAAATGCTGTAATACCATATCCATGAGTAGCCATCCAGAACTTACGTGTTTCCATGTTGACCACTAAAAGAATTCCATCTTTATTTTTACCCTGACCATACTCGAGCGCTCCATACATCGTCATCGCATAATCAAGAAGTGCCTTACCACCCGTATCTTTTGTAGTCAATATCGCAACATCTAAACCTTGACGCTTACCAATTTGGGTTAAAGTATCATTTAACTCTTTTCTTTCATCCTCAGTTAATAAACGCGCATCATCATTCACAAATCTTAGTCCATCTTGTAATGAAGTAAGACCACTTAAAGCTTGCGCATACTCTTCAGAAAGATTAGGTGCTCTAGTAATATAGTCATCGCAAAGTCTAGCGTATGTATCGAATGCACTCGCATATTCTTTACTACTTAAATAAGGCGCAAACTCACTACCAATCGTACTAATGTCTTCTGACGAAATAGCTGTAGTACCTTTTCCATAAGTAGACATCCACCATTTGCGAACTTCCATATTGACTACTAACAAGACACCATCATCACCATAACCACACTCTTCATACTTTGCCTTTGCGTAGTCTTCTATCGATTTATCACCCATATCATTCGCAGTAATTACGGCAACATCTACACCTTGTCTTTCACTAATTTCGGTTAAAGTATCATTTAATTCCTGCTGTTCACTTACAGTTAATAAGTCTGCATTATCCTCTACATATCTTAGATCTTCACTCGCAAAAACCGGGAAGCACATCATAAGTGCAAGTAGAAGAGATGAACATAAAATACTAAGTTTTTTCATAAACAACCCCCTACTTTCCCCAACTCATAATCAATATTACGATATAGGCTAAAACACTTCCAAGAAGCGTAACCACTACATAGTATAAGTAAACTAGGCTCTTATTTTCTGGAAGATTCCCTACAAATTTACCCGTTTGACCATTCATCGCAAAACTGTAGTTTTCACCCTTCCATTTCGTATTTAAGATCCACACTGGATACAACGCATATTTTGCCGTACCATTCTGAATCTGAACTGCACTGTCCTCACAAGTAACCGTGTCATACTTACCACAATTGGTCATAAACGCATCTTCCGTAGACTTCTTCACACGGGTATTGGCACGATCAATACTTGAATCGGCATCCACATCATATTTATCAGCTAAAAAGCCAGCTAAATAAGCCGTCTGGAAGTCTACCGCATCTTTTAAGTCATAAGGCTCAATAGACTCCATCATGTCATCTGGCATCTTACTCGAACCATCCACCGGAATGTTTTCAAATCTTACATGCCCCTTACGATATAAACGATAGTATTTGGTTTCCGTATAATCATATTCTGAGTCCGACCACATACGAACCTTTGTCGCATTATAACGAACCTCACCATCGGCATCCGCATCAAACAACCAGAAAGGCACATATACACCTTTGATTTCTTCAATATGATTTTCTGATTTGAATTCTTTAGGCAATAAAGTCTTACCCTTATAGTGCTGTTTTAAACCTTCCTTAGCCGCCTTTTTATCCAATTTAAACGGAATCACTAAATCCGGCTTTAAGACACCACCCAGTTTTTCCTTTACGACAATCGGACTTCCACAAAACGGACAAGAAGCAGCCACCATATTTTCATCCGCAACAATTTCACCACCACACGAATTACAAACATATGTCAATAATCCATCAGTTTCATTTTCAGCCCACTCTTGACCTGGCTTCACATCCCACTCAAATTGATCTTCTTCCTCGATCTTTACAGAATCATATTGCTGAAGTGTTTCCAGAGAAAATTCTGTATCACAATAAGGACACTTCATCTTCTGAAGTTTTGTATCAAACGAAATGGAACCATTACAACAAGGACATTTAAACTCTTGTAAAGCACTCATAATTAAAACCCTCTACTTTTCTATGTCATTATCATCAAATGGGTCACCACACTTCGGACAGAATTTAGGTGGATGATGCGGATCCTCAGGTTGCCAACCACACTTATCACAACGATACAACGGTTCATGTGCCGGTTTTTTTGCACCACACTCTGTACAGAATTTACCCTTATTTACAGTACCACAAGTCGGACAAGCCCAACCCTCAACACTAGGCTTAGGCGTTCCACACTCCGGACAGAATTTACCACTTGCTAGATGTCCACAAGTTGGACAAGTCCAGCCATCTGCCTTTGCCTCAGGCGTAGGTGTAGGAGTCGGTGTTGGAGTTGGATCAGGAGCTGGTTGAGCAGCAGCACCCGCCGCATATAAGTTTTGCGCATTAATACCACCCTGATTCATGGCCATACCCATGCCCATAAATCCAGTCATTGCACCTGACGCATTATTTGCAGCATCCTTCATAGCTGTAGCCTGGGCACCAACCAAACGACTTGCCGCAACTGTTTGATTCATCGTCATCGCATTTTCTTCCCACTCTGTGATCTTCTTTTCTTGATCCTCAGGAATACTCAAAGAGTTAATATTGAAAGATACAACTTCCAAGCCACGCTTAGCACGCCAAATATCACTTAATTCATCATTTAGTGCAGCCGCAACATCCATTGTGTGAGCTGGAATTTCATAATACATCACACGATCCGCACTTAGTTTTGCCAAGGCAGGCTGCAAAGCCGTCATCAATTCACCCTTAAGTTTGCCCTCAATGGTTTCAGACTCAAAATCCTCTGCCACATTTCCACAAACATTCGTATAGAATAAGATTGGATCGGCCACACGATATGTAAAGTTACCGTTACAACGCAATTTCACAGACAACTTGAAGCCCAATTCTTCATTCACAACCACTCTAAATGGAATTGGAGTCGCCGTTCCATATAGAACTTCACCCATTTCTTTTGTGTTCACATAATACACTCTTTGATCCTTAGCCGTATCTCCACCAAAAGTGAAACGCTTAGCCATTGTTGAGAAAGAATCCTTAATACTCTGACCTAAGCTTCCTGCAAAGATAGAAGGTTCACTTGAAGAATCATACACAAATTCTCCTGGCGTTGCACAAAGCTCAACAACACGACCCTGATCAACAATCAACATACATTGACCATCCGCAACCGCAATCACACTACCATTTGAAATGATATTATCATTTCCTTTATTACTCGACTTTTTACCCGTCCTTTTAGAACCCTTACGAACCAATACATCCTGCTCTAATGCATCACAATAAAAGTACTCCTTCCATTGATCGCCAAAAACAGAACCAACAGCTCCAGCACCTGCTTTAATTAATCCCATATTATTTACCTACCATTCTTCTATTGTTTTTACTTGTATTTCTTTTACAATCGCTCTTACTAAAGAATCAAATTCATTCGATTTACTCAGAATTTCGATTCTCAATACACCACTTGATATATCTGGATAGTCCACAAGATATGTACGTTTTATATAATTACCATCCTCTTCCTCATATATACATGTCTTATAAGCAAGTATCTCTAAATCTTTATAATCTAGATTTTCAAACTCAACACGAACCACTTCATCATAAGACATCGCATTGTTTCGAATATAAGGAATAGTATCCACAAACACTAAAATATCCGTATTCTGACCAAGAATGCGATACATCATTCCAGACGCAACCACTTTACTTTTATACGAAACCCGCTCATCCTCTACAAGAAAATAAGCATCAATATTTGAAAGAGAGAATGTACAAGCCAATCCTTGTACACTCATCTCTTTTCTTTTGGCATATCCATCATTTGGATTCGACATAAAGTACAATTATTCAACATCTAAAAGTTCAACAACTTTGAACTCTTTAATGATCGCTTCTGCCAATTCATCGGAAATATCATTATCATCATATTCACAGACTTCAATACAAACGATTCCATTTGGAAGATCTGGATGTTCAATATAGTATTGTTTCTTTAAACTATCCTCATCCGATAAATCTGCAACTAAAGCTCTATAACCACCGACTTTTGTCTCTGTATATTCAGCTTCCCCATTCAAATCTTTTGTCGCAAGTTCCTCAATAGTATATCCATCACTCCATTCTGCGAATGCATCATCTCCTACATATACTAAAAGAACCGGAAGATAATCATCATAAACTTCATATTTTGTGTTTCCAAGCGATAATTCCGTATTGTAAACAGGCTTTTCTAAACCCTTCACCAAATAGAAAGAATCCAAGTTTGGCAATTTAAAATTACAAGCTAGCCCCTCCGTTTCATACTCTTTTCGATCCGCAAACTTCTGCTCCTCTTTCTTCTCTACCGTTTTTGTACCATCCGTCTTTGTAGTCGTACCACCATCACTTGCACCGCACGCAACTAGACTCAAGCCCATACCAAGCACAAACAGACTTGTTAATAACTTATTATTTTTCATATTATGTTCTCCTATTATTATTTAATTTCTACCTTCAATTGCTGCAAAGCCGCTAACATTACATCTTCTAATCCTGTCGTATCATCCGAATTATCACGAAGTGTTACAGAACATGACAATATTACATTTTTATCGCCTACTGGATAATTTAACTTATACCTATACGTCGTATCATTGGCACTATTCCAATAATTGTGGTAGCTCATAGAACGATATCCAGAATATTCACCCAATGTATACTCTGTGAATGGCTCTTCTCCTTTACTTAAATGCTCGTTATGGAAGACGATAGCCTCTTCAAGCGTATCACTTGAATCCGTACATATGTTAACGTAGATTGAACGATCTGGATCTTTTCGACTTAATGTATAACCAATGTTTCCCTTATCTTGCTCACCCTTGATCGTGTCATACTTTTCACTAGGCGTATAGAACGAAGTCAAATCCCTTGGTAAAGTTAATTTTGCACGAGACGATTCGCCTACAATTTCCTTGCTGTTTTCATCCACCTTCTCTTCTTTAACTTCCTTCTTGACTTCCTCTTTCTTTTCTTCCTTCACCTTTTCTAGCTTCATATTCTTAATGATGGCCTTCGCAAAAGGTTCTAAATCAGAAGTATCCTTTTCCTTATCATTCTTCTGGTTGATTTCAATAGAAACGACCTTATTGATATCCTCGACTGGATAATCTATATAATAGTGAAGTCTAGTATTTTCAACCGTCCCCAGATTGATAGTGTGACTATACGCATCAAAACCCTCAAACGTACAAGGCTTATACTTTTTATCCTCGTCATTTTCACCATACATTGAATTCTGTAGATCCGCACTCTTTTCAGCAGAGCTAGACGACAACAATTTAATTTCAGCATTCAACTCATACTTATTCTCTTCATTTAAACACTTATAGACAATCGAACCATTATCCTTTAACATACTCTCCATTTTACCTACACCCTCTCTAGATGAAGTAAAATAAGGAGACAGATCTTCGGGAACACTCAATTTAGCCGTTCGATCCTGCGTATCGATTTGCTTCTCTTCTTTTTTCTTTTCTTTCTTCTTTTCTGCTACCTTAGTCTCTTCTTTTTTAGACTCAGGCTTATCACTTGAACAAGCCACTAAACTCAGTCCCATACCCAAAACTAAGAAGCCGGTTAATAACTTATTCCCATTCATATTATTCTCCTATTAATTCAATCTTTAAATTATGTACCACATCCAGCAACAATGGCTCTAACAAGGAAGTATCGTCATCATCACGTAATTCTTCACGAATGGTTAGTACGACATCTTGACCATCCACTAGATAATCAAGCACATAATGATATTCAATCGATTTATCACTTGACACCACATACTTATATCCAGAATATTCACCTACAGTGCATGGCTCATACATTTTTGATTCATCCTTACAAACCTTGTTGTGAGAAATACTGGCAGCCTCTGCTGAATCCCAGCCATCCGTTCCAATTGAGAAATGAATGGTAAACGTACGATCTTTCGCATACAATGAATAACCAAGAACATTCGATTCTTCCATATAGCTATATCTAGAAATTTCTCTAGCAGGCGTATGGAAAGAAGTCAAATCTTTAGGTAAAGTAACTCTTACCTTTTTATTCGCATAACTAATAATCGTACTATCCTTTTCTTTTTCTTCCTCAGCTGCCTTAGCCTTTTCTTCTTCCTTCTTCTCTTCTTTTACCTTTTCTTCTTTTTCTTCGATTGCCTTAGTCTCTTCTATTTTCTTTTCTTCAGCTACCTTAGTCTCTGGCTCATTTGATGAACAAGCCACTAAACTTAGTCCCATACCCAAAACCAAGAAGCCAGTTAATAACTTATTCCTTTTCACTCTTATCACCTACTCTTCCATACAAATTTCAACAACGATATTATCCAATACAGCAAGTGTTACCTCATCCAAATCATTGGCTTTTTCTTGTTCTACATAGATTTGTAAGACAACATTATCTTCACCAACCGGATAATCGATCAACATCTTAGAATATGTTTTATCTGACGAATCATATACCGTTGTTTTCTTGTAACCCGAATACTTACCAATCGTAAATGCCTTATATTGATCCGCCTCATCTTCAAAACCTGCATTCAAGACATCCGCCGTTTCCTTGGCCGTCTTACGATAATCACAATCAATTGAAATTCGCGTTATATACGTACGATCATCCGAATGTAAATCATATTTAAGGATACGACCACCCTCTAGCTTACCCGATATATCTAAGCCCTCTTGTTTCGGTGTATAAACCGACAATAAATCTGGCATTGTCATCTTAATGAAATAGCCATTCATTTGTGCGACTCCAGTCATTTCACCAATCTCTATCTTTTCTTCTTTTTTTACTTGTGTTACTTCTGGCTTTTTTGCACAAGAAACTAGGCTTAAGCCTATACCTAGCGCAAGCAAGATCTTAGCTAGCTTATGATTCATAGGCTTACTCACATTTCTTCTTTTCGACTTTTGCATTATCTAAAATTGCAGTAATAATAGCTTCTGTATCCGAATCATCCGCTTCCGCTTTTAGCTTTTCAACAACAACCTTAATTGTTCCTTTAAAACCATCTCGATCCAAATTGAAATACATATTGTACGTTACATAATCATCATAAGAATAATCCGAAATCTTATTTACACCTGTATAGTTTCCAACCTGATAAGGCTTATAAAGCTTACTCTCATCTTCCTCACCCTTATTGAAGGTTTCAGCCACTTCATCCGCTGTCGCATCTGCACTAGCTTCAACTGTCGCAATCTTTTTCGTATCGGCTTCTTTATTTTCAAAGCTATAGCGAATAAAGGAATCATCCACAATCTCTCCTGTAACCTCTACACCATCTGCTGGCGTATAAATCGTTGTGAAATCTTTAGGCATTGTGATGATGATCTCATACTTCTTGTTGTAGTTTTTGCTCACCACAAAATCCGTTGTTTTCTCTTCCTTCTTTTCCTCTTTCTTTTCTTCCTTTTTAGCTTCGACAACCTTTGTATCTTCCTTTTTAGGCTCTGGATCATTCGATGAACAAGCAGCTAAACTCAAGCCCATTCCGATTACTAATAAGCTCTTCACAAAGTTTGTGTTCATGACTACTTAACCTCAACTTTCATATTGCCCAAAATAGCTTTCATCGCTACTTCCATATCCGCAGTATCCGAATCATTGAATTGTTCAACCGTTACAGACATCACTACAGCAGAACCATCCACACTTTCAAAATCCAACAACAAGTTATCTTTACATTTGAAGCTAGGATTTTCACTTGTAGTCACTTGTCTAAAACCATTGAAATCACCCACTGTGCTAGGCTTATATTGTTTCGACTCATCATCTTTGAATCCTTCATTAATACGATTCGCATAGGCTTCTGCACTCTCAGCACTGATTGGGTTTACATAAATAGCCATTTTAAAATCACCAAATTCATCTTCAAGCGTATATGAGATTTGTTGCTCATTTACTTCTGTTTTAACTTCTAAACCATCTCTACTTGGTGTATAGAATGAAGTAAGTTCTGGAATTGTGACTGTATAAGTCTTACTAGAAATTTCTCTTACTAATACAGCATCTGTACTTTCTTCCTTTTTTTCCTCTTTCTTTTCTTCTTTCTTTTCTTCTTTCTTCTCTTCTTTTTTCTCTTCCTTCTTTTCAACAACCTTTGTATCTTCCGGCTTTTCACTTGAACAAGCTGTTAATCCAAAAAACATACTTAGTGCTAGTGCACTCGCAAACAATTTTTTATTATTCATATTGATACTCCAATTCTAATTTGTCATGATCAAACAAATTTTTGATCTCTAATTTTTCATATAACGGCATTACTTTACAATACGATAAGACTTGTTGATTATAGTCATCATATCCATACACAAATCCATCTTCTTCCATACCTACACTAAACAATAGGCCAGAATGCGAATTCTCTTGATCCTGCATTGCATACAAACCATTCTCATCGATTTGAAGTGTTACACTCTCATTTGTATACGTACCCTCAAGACTTTTAAACGGCTGATTTCTCAATGCATCAAATAAATCAATCAACTGATCCTTTTCTGTCAGTGCCTGCCCACTACGAAGGCTTTTTACTTTATCTAACCCATATAATGGTCCTTGACTACAAACACGCTCAATCGGCAAGCCATCCTCAATCGCAATCACTTCCACCAAACCATTTGTCGTTAGCGCAAAACCATAAGTGACACCAGGACCTATTTCATACACATGAACTTGTTTATACTCATTAAAACAACCATGCACCTCATACGTTTTATCCGTTCCACTATAGTAAAGCGATAGTTTATTATTCTTTAATGTCAAAGTCATCTGGTCAAACGTGGAAGAATCTTCTATCTTATAAGACTTCTTGCGACTTGGCCTATACAAAACCATCTTTGTTCCAGAACCAAAATTTGTGGCGACAGGAATCAATACATTCAATTTTCCTTTGTGGTAAAACACATCCAGATTTGAAGGCAACAAACCAATTGTTTGAGCTCTTAATTCCTTTACATTGTCATAATATTCATTGGCATATTCCTGATCAAAAGCTTGTGCAGCCCATACCTTCATATCTTTTTGACTGATTTTATATTTCTTATACAACTTTTTATTCGAAACACGCTTCTTCGTTTTAGAATCAAAATGATACACCTTATACCTAGGATATTCCGTCTCTACTTCTTCCTTAATAACTAAACTCAATAGATTTGAATGTGTATACACATCATAACTAACCTTTGTGTACGGCAACGTATACCCTTCTTCTTTTGCCTCATCTAAAGAATCTACCAAATCCTTGTATTCATTTTTGATTGTCTGATTCAATTTCTTTGCGCTCTTTGAATCACAATGAATATAAGGTAAGGAAATGTCGTACTTACCAACATTTCCCCATGCATCCTTATATTCTTCATGAATATTGTAGAAATCTGAAATAATTACCTCTTCATTAGGTTGTGATTTACAACCTGTAAACATTAGATTCAAACTAAGAAACAAGACCGAACAAAGCTTAATCCAAGTCATATCCAGCTAGAGCTTGATCGGCTGCATCCTTAAACTGTGTACGATCTCCAATGATCGTTGCCCCAAACGCATCCACAGTTTCTTTTGCCTTTTCCTCTAAGTTTTCACCATTCTTTTTAGCTTTCGCCAAATCCCACATACTCTTTGTTGCCTTAAATTGAGTTACAGACTTTTTAATGCCACTTCTAAATGAATCATCTAAGCCAAACAATTTATTTAGATAATCTACACATTGATGACATCTTGTTTCATCATCAAATGGAATATAGACATCATTTAAACCTTTTGTATGTACAAAGCCTAAGTGAACACACATTTTATCTTTATCCGAACCACTTGTTCTTGCGGGCATCCTTTCAGTTCTATATAGCTGAAGATTTTCTAAACGATATACACACGCATATGTTTTTGTATTAAACAAACCTCCACGAGCTTCAATAACCGCAATCAAACCTAGACTTGGTGCAATATAAATAGGGTGGAAAGACTGCATCTTTTGATTTTTATCACGTGTTTTTTTCAAAGGTTCCATTAAATCTTGCCAAATCTTTGTACCCACCTCAGTTTGATGAATATGGTCCTTGACATTATCTAAATCAGAATGAACATAGTCGTAATATTTTAATCCCTTTGCACGACAACCCTTTGTACAAATATAATTTCCATCCATTAATTTCTGTGATTGTAAAACATTAATTGTAGCACCACAAATTGCACATGTATTTGCCATATATGATTCCTCCTTTTCTGTGCATTATTATGATTCAAGCGCATCCTTTAATGCGTTTGCCACCTGTAAAGATTCCTGATACTTTTCGTTTGACTGTACCATTACTTCTTTATCCTGCATTTCTGAAATGATCTTGACATCCTCTTTGGTAATCTTCAAAGAAATCATTTTGATGAATGGATGATTCGTTTGAATATTTACCTTGAATTGGTACGTAAATTCGTATCTTGCTGGTTTATAGGAACATGTCTTCCCTTTCTTATTTGTGAAATGAAGTTCTCGCTTATTCTCTTCAATTTCTACCAAAACATTTTGAATGTCACTTAAGTCAAACACATCTGGATTTTCATCACTAAGCTTTGTTGCCTTTGTCACGACAAACCAGTTGTGCTTTCGATCAACCATTACCTTTGGATACTCACCAAACGTTTCAGCTGCCACAAACGCTTTGACTCTTTGTGCGTTTTCTTCACGATATGTTAGCTGCCCTTTGATCTGTGTTATTGTTGTGTTTTTGTAGTCTGTAAATAATGGTGACATTTTTTTCTTACAGTCATTACAGATCGTACCATCCGCACATTTATAACCTTCCATCAATGCCATCTTCTTTTTACACACATCACATTCCTTTTTAGAAAACAACCCCATTTCATTTCCCTCCTTTCTTCATTTGATTGACTTGTTTACTTGTGCTATATTGTATTTAGAAAGCACTTTCAAAACTTGTGTAATCAACTTACATTTTCATTATAGAAAGTATTATAAAATTTACCCCACCCCAAAACTTAAAAAGGGTGGGAACTGCGGTAAATAAAGGGGAAAATCATGAAAAAAGTTATAAAATATTTATTAGTATTTGGTCTAGGCCTATGCAATCTATATGGGTGTTCATCAAAATCTTTACTCGATAAAGATAACCCCGTGACCCTGACAATGTGGCATGTTTATGGAGAACAAGCCAATTCTCCAATGAATCAATTGATTGCTGAATTCAATGAAACAGAAGGCAAGGACAAGGGCATTATAATTAATGTCACAAAAATAACCAATGCGAGTAAAATTGGTTCTGAGCTTGAAGAAAGTTTATCTAAAGAACCAGGTGCAGATCCAATGCCAGATTTTTATACAGGACATATTCATAATGCCAAACAGGTAGGCTTAGATAAGAGTGTTGTATGGAATGATGTATTTACAGAGAAGGAAATTTCAAATTTTGTTGATGAGTTTTTAGATGCTGGAATGCTAGAGGATAAGCTTGTGGATCTTCCATTATCAAAATCAACAATCGTTTTATTTATGAATGGTACACAATTTGAAAAGTTTTCTAACGATACCGCTGTTTCATTAAATGATTTTGACACTTGGAATCAAACGTTTGATGTAGCCGAAAAATATTATGAATGGTCAAATGGAAAGCCGTTATTATGCTTTGATTATCTATTAAATTCCATTGAATCTTATGCGATCGCATTAGGAACAAAGAATATGTTTACAGAGAATGGCTGGTACAATACGGAGGATCCTGCTTTTAAAAAAGCCTTTAGAACCTTTCTAGAACCATTGATCAAAGGCCATATTTCTGCTTCAGATTTCTATTCAAGCACAGAACTTACAACCGGAGAAACACTCATTGGTGTATCCAGCAGTGCAGCCTATCTCTATTTAAATGACATCGTTACATATCCAGATAATACAACGGAACCATTAAATGCGATTGCCCTGCCTTATCCAAAGGCCGATAAAGACCATGCCCTCATGACACAAGCTGGTGTTGGATTATGTGCCTATAAGACTACAGAACAAAAACAAGAAGCCGCTAGTGTCTTTGCACATTGGCTTGTGGAGCCAAAACGAAACATGGACTTTGTGATCCAAGCAGGTTACATGCC
>ERZ827156.1123-NODE-1123-length-33809-cov-4.320466_pt1 | contig 33809 bp, 37 predicted proteins | sample MGYA00519919_ERZ827156 | MGnify/ENA primary metagenome ERZ827156 (study PRJEB31778, sample SAMEA3449269) | human gut metagenome | biome: human gut; feature: human-associated habitat; material: faeces | place: United Kingdom | collected 2010/2012 ...
GTCCAACATCAGAGAGTACGCTCCCGCTGGTCCGTTCCCCAACAGACAGAACATGGACTACTGCAACTAATTTGTTTGTAGTTGGTTGTTTGTTTCAAAGATGTGGATTGCGGTTGTTTCAGAGATTTGCTGAGGAGGAGGCATGCAGTTGCACAGAGAGATTCCGTTTTATGAATGGAGTGACTCTAGTTCTTCCCACCCAATCGTGGTTGGTATTGAGGGTCGTGATGCCAAACCGTACTACAGTGAGCGTACACCCCTTTCATTCCACGTAGATACGATTGAAACTAGGGATTGCGGCATTTTCGAAGTCAATTCCGAGTTTCTGAAAGAGGAGGGAATGGAACTGTTCTACTCACATCATCGGATTACAGTGTAGGTTGATTGCCTGGAGAAGCGATGGAAATACGCTTACCATTGAGGAACACTGGAATTGCAAGGAGAATGGGAATATCGTGAAATTTCAGTTGCCACGTTTCTGAGCTGTCTGTAGTTGAGTAGTAGATGCAATCCCGAAAGGAGGCGTATTCGTCTTTGGTGGTGAGAAGGGCTTTACTTGCTATGTTCTTTCTATCGATGGTACACGTTCGTGGATGATTGTGACGCAATAGATGGACTAGTATCGATCGCATTTTCGTTTTTGCGCGGAGCCGATCATTCTATCTCGTCTACCGTTACCAGCGATGGAATTCAGTGCGTTCAGCTGAGTTGTGAAGAGAAAGTCATGAAAGACAAGTGGATCACCCAGTTCTTGTGGAATGAACACTATTTGTGCCGGAGAGTCGGGTCTTTTGGTGTGCTGTTTACGGATTTGTCTACTCCAGATTCCCAGACCCTTCTTCTTCAGAATAACCAACTCGCATTGACTCGTGCGTTCCAGTCCTTGCTGAACACGGCAAGTCGTGTATTGGCAATTGCAAACAGAAACGAACTTGTTTACTTTCTCTACGACTCGATGGAATTGCAAGTGTTTGATACGCACTCCAAATCCTGGACACAGTCTCTTCGTCTTCCTCTGTGCCTCCTATCCCCTCCTGTCATTCATAGGCCCGATTCCTTTCATCCAGCAAGTCCGATCGAGAATGCCGTGATGTGCCTCTTCGACGACTCTCTCATCGTTTCCATCAACTCGGGATGCGAGTCGAACAATTTCACCCTGCTCTACCAGTTATCTCCTCTTTCGCTAATCAGCATCATTCCTCTTCCCACCGCATTCTCTGTTCCTATTCGTTTCCCTTCTTATTCACTAGACGGTGGATCACCCCAATCCCTATTTCTCTCACGTACGGTCGCTTTCAGACTCTGCCCAAGTTACCACAATTTGGGCCTTTTTCGACCCGGTTTGCAATTGCATATTAGCGTGGTTTTTGTGGTATGACAAGAATCGAGACTATTTCTGGATTTCGTATGCCCAATGCAACGAGGAGGTATCCCATAATCTCCAGTGCATGTACAGTGAAGACGCAGAATGCATGATTCTCAACATGGATTATGCAAAGGAGCACGTACAGTGATTCTCTTGACAATCATGACTAGAGCCTTGCCAACCAAGAATGGAACGAATCACTGCGCATGTCCATCAATGACTACTATACGTGCATTCTGTGCCATCACAATCTGATTCGTCCCGACCAGTTGAACGCCGTTCTACGGTTCCCGTCCCATTTGCCTCCATCTCGTCACAACGACCTTGAAGCCGTGCTCGTGCAGGAAGTGACAGAGCGATGCGGGAGTCTCGTAAATGGGGAAACGTGGAATCGGACATGGCGGGAAATCATGGTGGATGCGCTGCGAGCCAACTGGCGCGTGTTCGGGTTGTGCGACGTGCCGTTGGAGGGAAGGCGGGAAATGATTGTGTTCCGGTGGTGTGGGTTCAGCGTGATGGACAGGGCCAGTGTGTTGGAGTGCCAGGAGTACGAGGGTTGTTGCGGGACTCGGGCTTCACCCATAGCGTTTCTTTCTGCCGATGCACGGGAGTTTCTCTCCTGGGCCAATCATCTGCCTCTCCCCTTCGCCTCGCCCCTTGCCTGGACCCGGCCCGTTGCCCTTCTGTCGCAGGCCAGTCAGGCCAGTCCGTCTTCACACATCACTCAGGCCACTCACACACACACTTCACACACCTCTGAGCTGCTGCATACTGTACAGGCCACGGAGGAGGCGATGGAAGGCGCGGGAACACTTCCCGCCAATCCGGACATTTCCCTCCAACCAGACCGCCTGCTGGCCGTTCTGTCGCCGCTCGTTGCTGCCATTTCCCTTGCCGCCATCGCCGCTCCCGCCCGCGCCAATCCTCAGCGACCCCCACCGACCCCCACTTTTTCAGCGACCGCCACTCTGGCTCGCGTGGACCGCGCCGCCTACAGCCTGTTCCACAGAGGCGTGGTGCTGGTGGCGGCGCTGTGCAAGCTATGCAAGCTGTGCACGCTGAAGACGGAGGAGGCGGAGGAAGCGGTGAAGACGTTGGAGAGCCTTCTGAAGCAGTGCTGTGAGGTGGTGGTGGTGAGCGAGTTGGCGGGAAATCAGGAATAGTATTCCGCAGGGTACCTTCGGATGCATCGATTGCTCGTGGCGGACAGGGCGGCGGAAAACGGGCCGATTTCCGTCATGGGAGTGATCATGGAATACTATTCCATGTGCGAGCAGAAGTACCGGAAGGAACATATGCAGGGCGATCCGCAATGTTGGATGGAGTTTGTGCAGTGTCAGCTGTTCAGTTATCATAGCACCGTATGATCATCAAGGATCACTGACGTCTAGGAGTTCCTCGCATTTTGCTTCCAACACCGCTATTACGACGTGATCCTGACTTCCCTCCAACCGGCGGTGATGAACCGTTCCTTCCTTTCCGATGAAACTCCCTTGGTACGGTCGTTCGTCGAGGCGTGCTTCAGTGTGGGGGATGAGAGTTGGAGGGAAATGGGAAGGAGTGTGTGTGATTCTCTGATGGCAGAAAAAAGGGAGAATTGGGAGAAGAACGCCGTGTTTGTGTTACGTGTCAGCTTCGAGAAGGAGTGCTACGGTGGTGGAGAGAGGAGCTGTGTCATTGCTAGAGTGGAATGCGAACTGGTGCGCACAGTATTGCCGACTTGGCGGGAACTCTCCCAACCGCGCGGGTATCATGGTACGCCTTTTCTCTCTTCTGAACCCCAGTTGTTCCAGAACCTTCTTCGCCAGGGACAGGTCCAGCAAGCCGTTTCCACTCTTCTGACCCTGCCCGAATCCGACGCCATTCTGCAACTCTCCGAACTCACCACCGTTCTGATCCAATCGCATACGCTCTCTTCTCTCATTCCCTTCTCCTTCGGCGTTTCATTCCCTTTTCCCGCCTTACTCATAGCCTCTCGAGATTTCTCTCCACACGGCCCTGCTCTCCGCCTGTCATCGCATGGGCGTGGGGGACCCCCTCTATTTCGATGTCTACTCTCTCTTCCTGCACCATCACTACCCCGATCTCGCAGTGACGTCTCTGTACGTGGCGGTTGTGAAGCGATCCCAGCTGGTTTGCTCTTCCCCGCGGTTATTACGAGAGAACCTGCGCGAGCAGAAGAAACTCCTCGGCCTCATAATCGCGACTCTTTCTGGCCTTCCCGAGGAGTGCCGGTATGTCGAAGATGAGGGCGAATTAATCACGGAAACGGAGTTGAGAACACAATTGTGTCTGTTGGAGGGAGAATTGACGCTCTTGGAGGGAGAGGAGTGGGAAGAGAATTCCCGCGACATCGCGAGGAAGCTGGTGGGAAAGGGGGAGTTACGGCTGGGAGTTTCGCTGGCCAGACAGTGCGGTGTGAGATGGAGGGAAATTGCGACGATTTTGGCCGAAGGGTTTGAGAAGGGCAGAAATAGCGTGGAATTCTGCCAGCAGTGCAAAGAGGTGTTGAATCAGGATGAGAGTGGGCATTGCTGCTGCGTGTTCGTGGCAGGCATTCTGAAGAAGTGTGATGTGAGCGGCATTCCCACTTTTGTGCACGAACTGATCCTAGACAAGGCTGCGCACGGTGTGTGTTGGTGTGAAGGCGTTGTCGGAGTGCTGCTGAAGTATGGCCGAATTCTGGAGGCGTGCTCCATTCTCGTTCCCTTCCTGCGAGTGGCCTGCAGGAACACGGCGGTGTGGGTGCCACTGCAGCAGGTGGAAGTGGTGATAAGCGTGATCAATGATGCCGAGGGGAAGCGAGAGATTTCGGAGATGATGCGGAATCAGTTGAGCGGCTGGAGGAAAAAGCTGGAGAGCGTTACTTTAGAGTATATGAAAGCTCGCATCTGTGAAGAGTGACTTGTTTGTTCTCAACAATCGCGAAAGGATCGTATATTACATGTTCGCTGCATAGTCCTTCATCAGGTGCTCTAAGTCGCGCAAATCCATCTTGAGAAGAGCGTTCTCCTTCTCGAGGTCGTTGATTCGCTCCTGGTTCCTTCGAATCCTCTCCACAAGGGTCTCTTGCTTCAGCTCGTTGTCCTCGTTAATGTCTTCTGGGTTCACAAAGCGCGTTTGCTGAGACCACTCCTACACCATCAGGAGTATGATAAATGAATACAATATCATCGTTGCCAAAACTATCTTCATCGTCCTCTTCATCCATATGGTGCACATCCCATTTGTCAACATGTCTCTTTTCCGCCGTATTGAATGAATAGTCCTACGTATAATCCCATGAAGCACACAGATTCACCTCATTCGTTGGCCTCGGAGCATGTAGCATGTCGAGGTAGTTTCCTGACGCCTCTGCTGCCTTTGTCCTGTCCTTCGTCTCCTTCAGCAGCTTTCGGAACGATTTCTTGTCGCTCTCCCTGCGGAGTTGTTCGCGCTCCTCCTGAGTCAACTCTTTCCACGGAATCCATTTCTTGTTCTTCCGCTGTCTCTTCTTTTTGGGAGCCATTTGAAACAAACAAAGGAAAAATGGTCACATAAAACGACTATAGGATGTTCGCTATTCCAATCACACCACCACCTATGGGCTTTCCCGCATTTCCATCGATCAGACTGGAAGGAGTGTTCCCCTAATCATCAGCGCTCGCAGTTAATCGCACCTTTCCGAGGTCATCCGGACTTTCATGAATGAGTATAGACCGCCCGATCACAGAATAGGGACCAATCACTTGAACATGCGTGTCTTCCAAATGAAGAGTCGCCGTCTTCCCGTCTGACGTGATGTTTCCAAGGCTTCCCACATGCCGTTCCTCGTCACTGGGTGATCCGTGCTGCTTTCCCAGAGGATTGTAATGCGGACCTAGTTATCAGTTCCACTCATCTTCATATCCAACCACAACGCTCGAATCCATTCGATAGATCCCCAAAGACGTTGATACTGATTCCGTGCTCTCCCTAAGGATTACACTTCTTGGCTCCGGCATTGTTACCTTTGGAAGACCGTTGATCGATACGTCGATTATGGTGGGCGCATAGGGAGATGCCTGGAAGTGAACCGATTATCCTATTCTCACTTGAGAAAGAATCACTGTTCCGAATATATTCTCGCCCTCAATCGTACATATTGCTTTTGCCATCGTTCAATCTGTTTTTGACTGTATGCTCTGTTCTTGTTTTCTCTCATCCTATAGGTGTCCAAACGCAATAGGACTGCTGCCAACTCTATTCTATATCCCTCCCTTGTTTGGGATAGGGATGCTATTCCCCTGCTTTTGCGAGCAGATTTGCATTCATTATGGCGTATTTGAGCTACTACCGCCCTCTTTTGAGGGAATTGGGACAAGGACATGTCTTCCTGTGGGGATCCCGAGCGACTTGGGGAAATGGCCACTTTTATCATGGAACGCTGCGTGATTTATGGGGAAGAAAGCTGAATCATGGGTTTGGGGATACGGACATCCACGAGACGCAGAGCAGCATAACGATCACATCGGACATGCCTGGTGTGAAGAAGGAGGAGATCAGAGTGAGTTGCTGTGGGGACATTCTCTCTGTCTTTACGGAACGATCGCCTCCTACGAAGCTGGTGGACGACATTTTCGGCAGCATGGAACGTGGCTACGGCTCCATGTCTCGATCCATTCGACTTCCTCCTCACACGGACTACTCGAAGATCGATGCGAAGTATGAAAACGGGGTTCTATCCATCTCGATCACAAAACCGGACTTCGACAGCGGCGGGGATACGGAGATTGCCATTCCCATTCACTTCATTGTTTGTTTCATCACAGACAGACTTCTGGGTTGTGGGAGAGACCATGTCTACAAAGACGAAGAAGCGCGTATTGGCCGACTACAAGTACTACCAGCGAAATCCGCCTTCTGGAATCACTTGCCGAATCCACGATGACAACATGCTGATATGGGATGCCTGCATCTTAGGGTATGCTTTGTATGCTAGTAAAATGAAGGTTAGGCCGGAAGACACACCGTGGGAGGGAGGAACCTTCTTTTTACGGATCGAGATCTCGGAGCAGTATCCTGAAACCGCTCCAACCATCCGCTTCGTAAACTACCTCTTCCATCCGAATAGTGATAGATTGTCTTGAAACGATGAGGAGTAGTCTACACGGATGGACATATTTGCCTCGACATCTTACAGAACCGCTGGACCCCGCAGTACAACATTGTGACGGTTCTACTGTCAATTCAGGTAACTAGCCATAGGCTTGATGGACGCTAGAGTCTTCTGAACGATCCGAACCCCCTGAGTCCTGCGAACCAAGCGGCTTCCGCGATGTACAGCAACCACAGGGATATGTGAGCTCCAACAGGGTGCATAATGTTCAGGTACTATAGGAAAGTGCGGGAGTGCGTGGAGCGCAGTTGGTTCTGTGAAAAGGCATCGCAGCAGTTTCTTCCATCCCTTGAGAAGCATTAATGCACGCCGATTAGTTGCCCATTTTCTGCATTCGTTGCTTGTTTGTGTCACTTACCCGTGTCAGTTCCACGTTTCCCCATTGCAGTCATCACAATCCACCTTTCCGAGGTATTGATTCATGTTCCCTTTTCCTGTCTGCTCTTCCCCTTGTAGTCTTTGGCTTCTCCTTCATTGGTTTGTCAATGCTTGCTCGTGTTGGAAAATCCTTCGCCAGTTCTGTGATGCGGATGAACCCCGTTCGTCCGTGAGGAATTCCGCCTCGTTTCACCTGTAGCGCTGCTCTTCGCTTCTTCGGAACACAGTACACTGTCGTAGCCTCTTGTTCCATCGGCCGTAATGCGTAGGAGAATCCGCCCCTCCCTTTCCCCAAGGACATGGCTGATTCCGTGAAGACGTGGGCTATCGGTTCGCTGAACCATCAGCGTAACTTGCTGAGTCGTGCTGTGACCTTGCGTACACGCTAATGGGGGAGAATCATCCGTAGTGGAGTCCTCGCTTCCCTCCCACGTCGCTCAGGCCGAGCTGCTTCTGGATTACGTGCTGTCCGTGAGACGTATGGAAAACGAGCGTGACCACCCCCATGAGTTCGTGCCTGGCTCATTCCGTCTGGGCATTGCTGGCCCTCCTGGTGCGGGTAAGAGTACGTTCTGCGAGGCTCTGGGAACCCTCCTGACGAAGCAGGGCCACAAGGTCGCTGTGCTGGCCATTGATCCCTCGTCCACGCGTTCCGGAGGTTCGCTGCTGGGCGATAAGACGCGTATGCTCCAGCTGTCGTACGACCCCAACGCGTTCGTGCGTCCCTCTCCTTCGAATTGCTCTTTGGGTGGTGTGGCTGAACACACCTCCGATCTGGTGCTTCTGTGCGAGGCTGCCGGCTACGATATCGTCATTGTGGAGACTGTGGGTCTGGGCCAGTCGGAAGTGATGATCGACGACATGGTGGATATGGTGATGCTGTTGATGCCTCCTGCGATGGGAGACGAGTTGCAGGGTGTGAAGAAGGGTATTATGGAGCACGCCGATGTCATCGTCATTAACAAGGCGGATGGTCCTCTCGCTTCGTACGTGGTTTGGCTTCGCTTCCTGATGCGATAGGGTGGCTGCCCGCTCTGAGGCGGAGAATCGCCGCGCGGTGCAATTGCAGCGCAGAAAGGCTCCTTTCTGGAAGTGCCAAGTCACTCGCTGCTCGGCCCTGCAGAAGACGCGTATCCAGGAGGTGTGGGACATTTGCGAGAAGTTCAACAAGGAGGCCTTGGATTGTGGCAGTGTGGGCGTTCAGTGGTGTTTGATGAGCATAGCTTGAGAAGAGAAGAGTGGATCAGAACACTAACGCTATGTGGTCGCAGCTGATTACCCAGGTTGCGGCTTCTTGCAAGCGTAACCCCGCTGTGATTGCGAAGGCCAAGGAGCTCGATTTGGTGATGCGCAGCGGCGGCATGACGCATCGTCGTGCTGGACACGAACTGATGAAGGTGTTTGTGGAGGACGAGGTGGAGGCGTTGAAGAAGGAGTGTTGTGTTTGTTGATCATGAATCACTGAACGTGCCATTCTCATTCATCCCCTAAAGAGATAGAAAGAATGAGATTTGTGATCGGATTGCTTATTCTGTGCTTAGCGTTCTCGCAGGTGGAGGATGCCGATGGAATTTTGAACTTGGATGAAAAGACCTTCCATTCGGCGATCAAGGACAATGAAAACTTGTTTCTCTTTTTCCATTCTTCTGTATGCTACTATTGTAATATCATTCCTGTTTAGTGGGATTCCCATTCGAAGGCATTCGAATACCAGTTCCGTCAGCTGGCTCGTGCAGCGGATGACGAGGGCTTGAGCGTGGCATTTGCCAAAGTGGGTGATGTGCTGTTGAGTGATCCACAGATCAACCTGCCGAGAAATCGCGCCATTGCTGAGATCTACCGCATTCGTGAGTTCCCGTCGCTGCACTTCTTCCATGATGGAAACGATGAGGTGTATCAGGGAAAGCAGCGTGTGGAGTGAATCAAACATTCCGATTTCACACCTAGTGATATCTTGTTCTATTTGCGTAAGAAGACGCAGGATAAGATCGTCCTGGTTGAGAATGACGAGGCTATTGAAAAACACCTTCACAAGAACCGTGCCGTGGTTGTTGGCCACTTCAGATCGAACCAGAGTCTGAAGTACCGCTTCTTCGAGGATGCTGTGAAGGACATGGACGATGTGGACTGTCTGTGCGGTTTCGGCGAGAACAAGATGACCCTCCCCATTGACCATCTGGAAGTGACGAGCACGGAGGGTCGTAGGACGGAATTCACGGGAACGTGGAAGATGGAGGAGGTGAAGCGTTTTATTGCGACGTACTCGCTTCCGCTTGTGATTGAATACAACGCGTACTGGAATCGCTTCATCTTCTCTGGCGATCACGGAATTCGCCAGGAGCTGGTGTACATCTCAGACAACTACGATCTGTACGATGCGTCTGAGGTGAAGAAGGTGTTGGCGGACGTTGCGGTGGACCACCAGGGTGATGTCATTACGGTGATGATGAATGCCGGACAGTCGATGATGTTGAACTATTTCGGCTTCACGCAGGAGGACCTCCCCATCCTGTTCTACGTGCCTGCGTCTGAGCTACCTAACGGAGTAGGTGGACATGGAAGCTACACCACACAAGAAGTTCGTGTATTACGGGGAAATGGAGGTTGAGGGGATCACCCAGTTTTTGAAGGACGCGCGGGCGGGATCGCTGTACCCGTATCTGAAGTCGGAGCCGGTGTACGAGCACCCCGACGGTTTCGTGAAGGTGTTGGTGGGAAAAGATTTCGAGGAGGTGGCGTTCGATCCCACGCGCAACGTGCTGGTCGAGTTCGTGGTGGAGGTGCTGGCGGATTTGAGGCATGATGGCTAGGGCTGCCGTATGTGCGATCGCGTGGAGGACGATTACCAGCGGCTGGCCGAGCTGTACAGTCACAGCGATGACGTGATCATTGCCCGTCTGGACAACGGCAAGAACGACCTGAAGGATTTGGTGTTCGGCGACTTCCCCACGTTTATTCTCTTCCCCGCGGGAGGCGATGGCGAGCGGCGCGTGGTGTTCTCGGGCGACCAGAAGGACTTCCCGGTGGGCGAGGTGAGGTGAGGTGACGGCTAGCGGCTCCGAGACTTCGTGGAGAAGAACCGTGTGATTGCCAAGGCGGAGAAGAAGGCTGTGGAGGAGGCGAAGTCGGTTGAAGAGAAGGTTGAGGAGGTGAAGGCTGAAGAGAAGGTTGAGGAGGTGAAGGCTGAAGAGGAAGTCAAGGAAGAGGTCAAGGAAGTGAAGCCTGTGGAGGAAGTGAAGCCTGTGGAGGATGTAAAGGAAGATAAACCGGAGGAGAAGATGGAAGAGGAGCTGTAATCAATTCATTCTGTTTGTTTATCGACTGCATCTGTAATGGACAACAATCGGTCTACAGAACAAGAAAAGATCTGCGCGAACTCCGGTACTTCTCAGTTGTCACCCCATTCCCCTTTAGAAGCAGAAAGCGATGTTGATTCCAGTGACAGCGAGCAGGAGGGAATGGAAGAGGAAATGAAAGAAAACATCGAGAAATGGAAGGAAGCACTCAAAACCAACCCCAAAGACCTCGAGGCATATAACAATCTCATCGAAGCATACCGAGCAAGCGGTGAAGTGGAGGAGCTGCGCTCTACTCGTCTTCAAATGAAGAAAGCCTTCCCCCTCTCCCCCGGTGGGATGTTCTCCTCTTTTATGATTTGTAGCAACATGGAATGAGTGGATCGAGGACGAAAAGGCACTGGCGAGTTCGCCTGAAGAAAAGGAGAGTATCTGCCATCTCTACACTGCCTCTCTGAAGGACTACTTCTCAGTGGATCTGTGGACGAACTACTTGTCCTTCGTCGCCATGTTCCTTCCTGATCAGATGAAATCGGTGAGTGAGGATGGAATCAAAGCGTGCGCTACGGACTGTGCGGAAAGCATTCGTGTGTGGGCTGTGATTCTCGACTGGTCGATGAAATCCCAGTCGCAGGACGAAACAGAGAGCTATTTCAAGCGGATGTTCTCCTATCCCTCGCAGTTCCTCGATGAAGCGTATAAGCAGTATGAGCAGTGGCATGAACAAATCCAGACTCCTTGTGACCCCGCGCTTATTCCCATCATCGATGCTTCCAAGGAAGAGTACAAGAAGCGTGAGATCTTGGAAAGTGAGCTGGAGGCTTCTCTGGAGGTAGACCACATCACCACGGCATTCCGTCATTTCTCCGAGTACGTCGACTTCGAGGTGAACGAGTTCAAGCGGGCCAAGGAGAACGGAACCAATCGTGCCGTTTCCCTTTTCGAGCGTTTTTCGTTCGAGTTCCGAACTCTGGCCGATTTCTGGCACAACTACTTCCTTCACGTGCTCGACTACGTGAAAGTCCCCGCGGTGGCCCTCTCCGTGAGCAACCGTGCCCTGCGAAACGTGAACTACGCGGGACCTCTGTACTGCGATCGCATCGCGGCATTGGAGCTTGGCGGGAAGCCGATCGAAACGGTTGCGCCCGTGTACGAGGCGGCCTACCAGACAGTGCTGTCGTCGTATTATGACTATTTGCAGGTGTTTTTGGCGGCATTGGCGAGTTACCGAAGACGTGCAGAAAACAAGGAGAAATCGGCCATTCCGATTCTGGACGAGTACTGCAGCCACTGCGTGGACTGGCTGGTAGCGAAAGTGGGAGCAAGTGAGGAATAGAGGAACATCAATCGCGAATGGTACGATGGCATCTACGTGTTGCAGAAGGCGGTGATCGTTGTGCTGGTGACCCAGCTGAACAAGGAGGAGCTGGCGAGACGCATGTGGGAGGGAATTCTGAAGTTCGAAAAACACAATTACTCCTTCTGGCATGTCCGAAATCGGGGCGTTTTCTGACACATAGGATTACATCCAATTCGACCGTCTGTACTGCCAGTCGCGTGAGACGCGGACGCTGTTCCGCCGTGCCGCGGGCGTGGTGAAGGAGGGCGTGGAGTACCTGATGGCGGAGTGGGAGGAATTCGAGCGGGATTCGGGCAGTCTGGAGACGGTGATGGAGTGCGAGCGACGCCTGCGACACCTGCGACAGACGCAACAGGCCCAGTCCGCACAGTCCGCCCAGTCCGCACAGCCAGCACAGCCAGCACAAGTGGCGGGAAATGATATGGGAAGTGTGGCGGGAAGCGAAGATGGAAGTGGGACGGGAAATGGGAGAAAGAGAAGTGAGGAAACGGGGAAACAGATGGAGGGAAATGAGAAGAGGGCGAAGGTGGAGAGTTCGACGGAGCGGAAGCGGAGAATGAAGGAAAAGAAGGAGAATCCGGAAGTGCAAAAACGGACGGTTTTCCTCAACAACATCAGTTTCAACGCAACGGAGGAGCAGATTCGGGAGTACTTCGGGAAGTTCGGCACGATCACGGAAGTGACGATTGTGTGCAATAACCACGGGAAACCGCGCGGTTTTGCGTACGTGGAGTTTTCGAAGGAGGAGGAGGCGAAGGCAAGCGTAGAGGAGGACGGCCGTGTGTTCCTGGGCCGCAAGCTGGAGGTGAAGTTGTCGGTGCCTCAGGAGGAGAGAAAGGTGGAGAAGAAGGAGAGCAATGTCAATCACGAGGACATCGCGGCAACGATTTATGTATCGGGTCTTCCGATGGGAGTGAGCGAGTACGAGTTCAGCGTGTTCTTCTCGAAGGTGGGCGCGATTCAGGGGGATGATGCGTAGTGTGGAAAGGTGAAGGCGTCCAGAGTCATCCGCGACAAGGTCACCAAAATCGGCAAGGGCACGGGGTTGCTCCAGTTCGAGTCGCCGGAATGTGTGCAGGAGGCGCTCAAAATGGACGGAGAGACCTGGCGCGACAGCAAAATCCATGTGGTGAAGTCGAAGTTCGCAGTTCACTCTCCTGTTTGTTTCATGGCATCTGGCAACAAACAGCCACAAAGACAGGTATCATAATCAGGTTTTCACTTAACGAAGACGGCGAGCTTCACGTTCCCACTCCATGAGGGTGAGGATGTCTCCCTCGCGAACGGGTCCCTAGAACGAATAAGCAAGGGGCTCAAATGACCTACCTTGACGTTTCTCACGATGGAACGCTTGGAGGCATCCATGAACGTGACACGCACCTAATTGTGACCATCAGCCCGTTTCGACTCACCTGAGTGACGTTACCCGTGTTACCGGTTCTACCGAGCACCTTGTCGACAACAGCAAGCTTGACTTCGTTTTCCTAGACCACCATTAGTATACGACCACTCAACATCCGGACACAGCCTTGCACTCCAAAGGCACTCTCTTCCTACCATAGTATAACTTATGAAACCTGAATTCTGAATCATGCCAGACAGAATCCACCCCTGGGTGGGGAATACCCCCTCGCACGAATGGGAAAGCGGTTTTCATCCCTCTCTTCCGTTGGAACCCTGTTTTGTGATTCCTGTGAGTGAGGAAGAAAAGGGTCCTGTGTATGGGAACAAAGAGGACATGATACATCGAGCGAAAAGGAGGGGAACTTGCGGACCACGCCGCTCACGTCCACGGAGATGATTTCTTCATCTGCTCTGGGAACGATATTCTGCTCGTTAGAATCACCCATCACAGTCACATGCATATTTCGTTTTCTTTCGGTTCGTTTCGATCAATCCGTAGAGATTCATCAGGATTCCCAGCGAGTAGAGCAGGATTCTCTTTGCCTACGGGGAACGGAGGGCGTGTGTTGTTACAGATGCGCCGTTCATTTCGTGGTAGAACAGGATTCCGGAGATGCTCCCGATGAGGATGAAGCTGCCCTGGTACCTACTGTCGATTCCCCTGAGCGTCCATACAGTGGGATGATCTGCATGGCTTCGAAGTTGTTCAATCCCGCATTGAGGGCGATGATCCCTCCTCCCGCGGTGATCCCCACCATGACCAAGCAGAAGTACGTCCAGGGCATCTTAAGCACAGAGACACCCTTCAGATAACTAGCAGTCACCCTCCTTCCTTCCACTCACTCAGACACAATCACGGAGAGCCCCTTGATGTAGGTTTGGTTTCCGCTGAGGCAGCCCGAGAGCAGTCCGATGGCAAGACTAGGGTTGACGGAAGGGGAAGCAGGAACCCTCTGTACGGCTCAAGGGAGGGGGTGACGGCACCGAAGGACAGAAACGTTAACAGGGCGATAGAGACGAAGTAGAGTGTGGAGAAGAGGATGTAGGAGGGCTGTTTGGAGAGGGCGGAGAGATCGCTGATTGTGTACGTCGCATTGGAGTGGGACGCCGAGAGAGAAATCAGCAAGCATCCCGTGCGATTAGGGAATGAACGGAAAGGAGGAAAGGATATAGGGTGATGAGTACAGTCGATCGATACTTTGACTTGTCTGGCAATTCCGGAAGCAAGTATGTGGAGAAGAGGAGCGACCACACGATGCTTAGCCCGGCAAAGGGCGCGAGAAGGGATTGGGCGGCAAACGAGTAGGAAAGAACAGATAGGGCTGGATTCACAACAACGACGAGAAGCTGGGAGAGTGCCGAGAGGAGAGCACGGGGACAGCTACATGGAAACAGCCCTCACCATTCAAACGAAATGATACAGGACGCAACGATTGGAAAGGAGCTCCACGCAGTTCGCAGATACGCGGGATAGGATTCGTTCGTGTTGAGGAGATGGACGCAGCGAATCAGGACCTTTCCCAAACTTCCCAGGGCAGTCGAGAGTAGAGCGCAAAGGATACCGAGGAGCCAGTCGGGAGCAGACATAAATAAGGCGAAGAAGAATGTGACACACCCGACGAGGGATATGGATACAGAATGGCTACAAAACAAACACAGGGCAGGAAAATCACTTTCTAGACACCACACGCAGTTTCTCGGTGGAATTCCCTTTCTTCTTGGGAACCTTCACAACCGGAGTCTTGATTCCGTAATCCACAATGCTGTCCTCCCGAACGCACATGCAGAGCCTCTGCGTCCCCTTGTTCGCGGAATCGCACAAAGGAAACGAATCTGTCGACACGAGGCACATTCCTCCGTACTGCTCTCCGCTCTCCACGTAGGCGGGAATGTCGTTGCCCACCTCGTTCCAGCAGCCTCGCTTGCAGGGGAAGGCCTCCTTCATCTTGTTGCAGTCGTTCACAAACTCCATCTGGACGTCGTTACAGCCATACCCACGTTGGTAGGAGGCACACGCGGCCGAACAGGGAACGCCCTTCTCCGCCTTCACGAGGACGCCTGTGGGATTCGGAGCGACGGCCAGCTGGGCGGGAAGAAGCGCGGCGGCACGGCGGCGGTCGACGAGCAGGACTTCGTTGCTGGAGACGGGAATGGACAGTACGCCGTTGAAGAAGCCACGCGGCGAGGCGAAAAGCCGCAGTTGCTTGGCGACGCGGGGATATTGCTACGCATCACGGACGAAGCCAGAAGGTACTTCGCGCACGAAGGGTACCACAATCACGCGGTTGTTCATAATCCGCGTGCGGCGAAGGTCGTCCTTCTCCAGCATCACCAGCACGTTCTTGCCTGCGGAATACTCCAGCGAAGCGCCCTCCAACTCCTCATCCCAGTTCTTCGCCACCTCCACGACCTCCTCCGTCACCATCGCCACGATCGACCGCTCGTAGGCCTCCTTCACCACATACCGGACGTCCCCCAAATCAACTGGGCCGTCTTCGTCCATCGGGTACTTCGCCAGCTTCTTGCCCAGCACGCCGTGTGCCGTGGTGCTGTTCGCGGACTCCAGGTGCCGAACGCGGGGCAGGGAAGGGAACACGCAGTCCATTCCGAGAGAGTGCACGCGAATGCGCAGCCAGTGGTCCCAACCGTTCGTGGTCACGTGGAGGGGCTGGTTGGCCCAGAGGAGGAAGTAGGTGCGAGCGGAGAAGAGTAAGCCGAGGTTGGGAAAACTGGAGGCACGGTGGAGGCGAAGACGATCGGGCGTTTCTCCCAAACTACGAAACACGAGAAGGGAGAATGGGTACGCGTTGTCGTTAAAGGCAGAGACGCAAGCAATGGAAGGGTCTTCCTCGAAGAGAGAAGCGGTCTGTTGGAAGAAATCAAGAAGCGAAGGAGAGAGTTGCAAGTCGTCCTCCAGGATGATGACGTGACTGTGGTGGCGATGCTCGAAGAGTTCCGACAGGATGAATGCGTAGTGCTGCTGGATTCGCAAAAACCGAAGAGGGTTCTGTGCGTGAGCCTGAGGATCCTGGAACTGGAGCACAGTCACGGGAATGGCTATAGAATCACGCTGAAAGAGCGAAAGGGCGTCCTCGCGAGTGATCGACTCAGGACAGCCTAAAGAGACGTAAACACTGTAGTTCGCAACAGAATCCATTGCAGATAGAGAACGAACGATTCGCTCCAACATGTCCATTCTGCGACAACCCAGCACGGCAATGGCTGGATTACTCATGCGCGTCCTCTTTGCGTCCCCGGGTGCAACGAAAAACGAATGGCCATTGAACACTCGAACGGTTGACTGCGGAGGTGCACTTGTATTGACAACGGGTGGCTCTTCCACACTAAGCATGAATTTCGCCATGAAAAGGAAAACGGTGGAGGTTTGAGCATTCTACCCGATTCCGAGGTCTTTTCCTTGATCTGATTCAGCAGATTCATAAGATAGCTATAGTTAAGCACAACCGATTGACCCTCACGAGAATTCGAGAATGAACCCAAGACCTACCAACATGCAGAAAAGCAAGGCGAATTTGTGTATACGCATGGCTCTCTACCTCGTTGTCCAATCTCCTCGTCGACGGATTCTGGGAATCACGCACAAAAGAGAAGTATAGATTTGTTCGTTGCACTCTCCGCTTCTTCCTGAATTGCAATGGTACTTACAAAGAATACACTGGGAGCCAAGGCAACGAGGATGTTGAACTACATCAACCACATTATCCGAGTGGAGCTTATTGATGGGTATTTGTGTTGTCGCATTTCCTTAATGAGTAGGCGCAGTTTCGTTGGACAGTTTCTGGCCTACGATGCTCATATGAACATCGTCTTGGTGCATGCAAAAGAGGTGATCACAAAGGGGATCAAGAAGGATCTTCCTCCCCTTCCCAGTAGGAAAATGCGTCATATGGTTGATGGTTGTAGATCTTCCTGGAGAGGACATTACCGTCGAAAAGTCTCGCGGACTGGTGTTGATCCGGGGAGTAAATGTGATTTCCGTCCATATATGTGGTCCTCCTCCCTCCAATACGGTACTCTTCTGTTGCTGTCGCTAACGGAGTAGGATGATGAAATTCCAAAGCAGTTCCCCACCGCAAATCTGGTCAAATTCCAAATGGATGCTCGTCGTGTATTGCCTTTCCTGCTCATGGATAGAGATGGGAACGGGTGTCATGCCTCCTGCTGGAATGTTGGCGATGATGTCCGGCATGAATATGATGGGACCCAGACCGGGCATGATGCCTCCTGCTGGAATGCCGCAAGGCATGCCTCAAGGCATGCCCGCGCCTATGCCTGGCATGATGCCTCCCAGACCGGGTATGATGCCTCCTCCTGCTGGAATGCCTCAGGGCATGCCTCAGGGCATGATGCCGCCTAGACCGGGAATGTTGCCACCTAAACCGGGTATGATGCCCCCGATGGGAATGCCTCCTGCTGGAATGCCTCCTGCTGGAATGCCTCAGGGAATGCCACAGGGAATGCCTCAGGGAATGCCGCAAGGAATGCCTGCTCCTATGCCTGGCATGATGCCTCCGATGGGTATGATGCCCCCGAGACCGGGAATGTTGCCCCCGAGACCGGGCATGATGCCGCCAACTGGAATGGTTCCCCCGCAAGCGTCGAGTTCTTTAGGCCAATAGTAGAGTGTGATATACATGTTGGTGTGTTTGTTTGGAGTGTTTTCGTTTGCATACCAAAAGGTGGGGTTTTTTGGTGTTCAGGCCTTGCTCCCCCCAAAGCGCCACTTATTATCTGGTCCTAGTGTGACAGACACTTTGCTCCCTCTTTTAGTTTATCGTTTGTATGCTCTTTCCTTTCCTACAGATCATTCCTAGTCGGTCAGAGGAACAAAGCACCGCAACTTTTCTCAGCTCTTCTTTTGTTAGTTTCTAATACATACTTGCTGCATTACTTGTTTGCTTTTGCCGTTCTCGTTGTGGTGAATCATGAGTGGAAATGATGACCTTCATGCCAAAAGGTACTCTGTTGTATATTTTGTTCACTATAGACAACCGACGAATCGCTTTGTCGCTTTTCTTGTATCTCCTCAAACGCTGTCCATCCGTATTTTCTTTGCTGGTGGTATTGCGGGTGCAGTGAGTCGTACGTTAACGGCACCACTGGACCGCATCAAAGTCCTCATGCAGGCTTCTCATGGGGACCACACGCTCAACATCGTGTCCGCCACGCGCAAGATTTATGTGGAAAGTGGAGTCAAGGGGTTTTGGAGAGGCAACGGAGTGAATTGCCTGAAACTGTTTCCGGAAACTGCGATTCGCTTTTACGTGTACGAACTCCTTCGCGCCTGTTTGAATATTGACACGCACCACGCTGATGTCATGACGCGATTCCTAACCGGATCGACAGCAGGCCTTGTCAGCCAGACCATCATTTATCCTTTAGAAGTCATAAAGACGCGTGTTGCCCTATCTGGCCCTGGTGTGTACAGCGGCATGTGGGATGTTGTCCGAAAGACGGTGAGACTCGAAGGCTGGCGGTACGCCACGATCAGCTCGCTCTGATGAGTAGTGGGATGTATAAAGGAATGTTCGCCTCCATGTTGGGAATCATCCCCTATTCCGGCGTGGAACTGATGGTGTATTCCTACCTCACTGTGCGAATCCGATCTCTCCTCAACAGTAGGATCGCTTCCTGCAGGAGGGCAAGCACAAGGGTGTAATCACCGTTCTCGCATGCGGTGCTGTCTCCAGCTTGTGTGGCCAGACCGTGTCCTACCCCTTCCAGCTCGTGCGAACGAAGCTGCAGGCGCAGGGCATGCCGACGGCGGGCGGCGCGGCGGGGTCGATGCAATACAAGAAATACAATGGAGTGTGTGACTGTATTGTGAAGATTGTGCAGAAGCGCGGGCTTCCGGGACTGTATCGGGGCATCTGCGCGAACTACATGAAGGCAATCCCTGCGATTAGCATCAAGTATATGAGTGGCTGTTGAGATGGGGGATCATGGGTAGTGTACGAGCTGTTGAAGGAGTGGTTCCGTGTGGGTGATAAGATGACATCAACGTAATGAAGTACTTCTTCTGTTTGGTGCAAACACGTGAAGAGTACATAAAGGACATGTGAACGACTCTCTACACTACTTCGGAGTATCGCCCTTCCGGTAGCCTTCCACGCTGATATCCCACGAGGTGCCTATTACTCACAATGCGCCAATGACCCAACGCAAGTAGGCATTCACATCTTCCTGTGTTACCACCCCCATACCATTGCTCTTCGCGATCCTCGCTGCTCCTTCCGTGACATCAGTAACAAAATCGTTCAGCAGCGTGACAAGCAACTAATGGGAATCGCCGATCTGTTCACGTACCTTATCTGCGTCTCCCGATAAGGAAAGGGACGGATCCAACGCTTTGAGAATAAGAGTGTTTTTCGTGTGTTCGTGCTATGCGTCACGCAGAAGCGGAAAGAGTACGAAACTCATGCAGAAAGGGAAGATGGTTTTGAAAACAGCCAAAAAGGCGCCGTTTTCCGGCATCGTTTTTGGATACGGAAATAGGGCCAGATAGTCGATTGACAGAAAGGAGATGAACAACAGAGGGAGAAGCGGAGGCGGTCGACAGGGAGAGAATAAGGGAATGCCCGTATTCAACGGCCTTCCTGATTGTGAGTGCATTGTCCTCGATTCACGAAATAGACCTGAAATGTTTGTTCGTCCCTGATATTCAGTTGCAAACCCTCATGGCTCCTGAAAAGAAGCAGCCGACGCCGATGACGGGTTTGGCGGCGTATTTGCCCGAGGTAATTGATGATTCGTGCTCTGTGATCGATCAGTTTGAAAAGGAACCCGACCCGAAAGACCATGACGTGACAAAGAAAGAAGAAAAGAAGGGCAAGGCGAAGGAGATTCTTCGTCGCGAGAAGCAGGAGAAGTACAAGGAGGAATTGAAGGAGAAGATAAAGAATTGTAAACCCGCATCCCACGTGGTGATTCGTAGATAATCCAGATAAGAACCCGAAAGCCACAAAGAATGCGATGAATACGCTCTTCATCGGCAACCTGTCCTATCTCACAACGGAAAGCCATCTTCGCGAGGTCTGCGAGAAATACGGCCCCATCGAGAACCTGGTGCTGGTGAAGGACCTGGAAGGAAAGCCCCGAGGCTACGCTTTCGTGGAGTTTAGTTACCCCGACGATCTCAAAACGGCCTACTCAGTGATGCATCTTCCCCCGTCTCACACACAGCGTATGAACCGTATGCCCCTGGACGGTCGCAACATCATCGTCGACGTGGAGCGCGGCCGCACCGTGCGGAAGTGGCTGCCCGCTCGCTTGGGCGGTGGTTTGGGTCACACGAGACTGTCGAGAGAGGAGCGCAGGCGTCTCGACCGCGAGAAGTGCGTGTGGCGTGGGTGGGTGAGCAGTAGGGAAGAGGAGAGACACAGACGCCATGAGGAAGAGAGACGCCGAGATCGTGATCGCGATCGTCGTCATGACCGTGATAGCTACAGAGACTATCATCGTGACAGTCATCACAGTCACAGATACGACGATGATCGCCGCGACCGCAAGAGAGATGATTACCGCGATCGCAGAAGAGAGGATCCGGACCGCAAGAGAACGGAGGGCTCGGGAAGAAGCTAAGCGTGTGTTTTCTTTATCCTGATCTGTTTGTTGAATGATTCAACAATTCTTCGTGAAAAGAGCGTCATCGTGTTGTGTTTAACAAATCGAAGAGATGAAACGTACGCTTTGGGAGTTAGTGTCGGTTCTTCCCATTCCCGCGATTCCCGCCTTCTTGTCTGTTGCGATTATTCGCCTTTCCGTTGTCCTGCTGTTGTTGTTTTCCCTGCTGCTGGTTGAACTTCTTCTGTTGATGCTGATGCTGATGCTGATGCTGATTCTGATTCCGTTGTTGTTGGTTCTGCTGGTTCTGGTTCTGTTTTCTGGGTTGCTGGTTCTGATTCTGGTTTCGGGGTTGCTGGTTCTGATTCTGGTTTCGGGGTTGCTGGTTCTGATTCTTCTTATCCTGCTGTTGATTTGGGTTCTGTCGCTTCTGCTGATTCGGGTTCTTCTTCTGCTGGCCCTGATTCTGATTCTGACCCCTCTGATTCTGTTGCTGGTTCGGGTTCCTCTTCTGCTGATTCTGTTGCTGGCCGTTCGGAGTCCTCTTCTTGGGTTGATCTCGTTGCTCCTGATTCTGATGTCTCCGATGCTGACGATAGTTCGCGGATCTCTCAACATAGCGGTAGTTCTCTTCTGCATACTCATAAACATCATCCTTTCCACTCTGTTGGAATTCTGCTCGTCATTCTCTCACTCATTCACCACTCTTTGCAAAAGATGCTGCCTTATAGCACGAATCGGGCAGTTTCACAGTCCGCAAAGCAGGCAATTCTATCCATCACTCCGCATAGCAGCACACACCTGTAGCAGTAAAGGTGTCGTAGTTCTTGAAGCTGTTCCCTTTCGACACGAGGACTTCCAACGAAGGCAAGTCTACGCTTATCACACAGCAACGCATTCATACTGGTAAGCGCTGCGACGCACTCCTTTCGCATGTGGCCCTCGAAGGCTCCCATTCCCATAACCATCGATTTCAGGTTAATCAACCCTAAGCCATAACCAAACACATCCTGCAATACCTCCCAAAACACAGCGCGTTCCTTTCGAGAAGCAGCCATCTCCAACAGAAATGTTGCTGAGTTGCAACAACGCGGAATTCAGAATGAAGTCAGCATAGGTGAAGTTGTTAGAGTCTTGGTTGACATGTCCGATGGTGAGAGAGCGAAGGGAACAACACGTATCAAGGTTGAAGGAGTTGAAGAAGGTAAAGGATTGCTTATTGATGAAGACGGATTCCAGAGCGTTGCATGAGGTGATCATGAACGATAGAATGGTGTTGCCACCATCGGAGGGGTTGAAGTTGAAGGAGTCCTCTCCGATGCTGATGCGGAAGAGAGAGGGGAGATAGGAGAGGGAAAAGCGAACCGTCTTGTTGAAGCAATTGTTGCCCACCGACAGGAATTCCAGTGCGTGGTAACGCTCCAACACGAACTCGTAGCCACTCTTGCCATTGCAGACGTTATCGTCGGTTATGATAGCATGGATAGTCTCATCCATGTCGTTGAAATCAGCGAATCTCTCAATGTACAACGTATCGTCGTCGTCGTCATCATCGTCATCATCATCGTTGTCGTCATAGTAGTCATTGTCATCATCACCCTCATCGTCATCATCATCGTCATCATTGTCATCATCATCGTCATCATCATCGTCTTGGTAGTAACCAGGCTCGTGATAGTAGCGATAATCGTAATCATAGTAGCCATCTTCATTAACTGTACCCTGCTTCCATTCTACCACTCATTCTCTCACCAATTCCTCACTTTCCCAAAAGTCATTCGCTGCTTCGCATGTATCCGGCAGCTGTACAGCCCCCAAACGCCTCACATCTGCTCCTCAAACCACTCAACAATCCAAACTCCTGACCGTGAATGTGTCATAGTTCTTGAAACCGCTCCCCTTCGATATAAGGGTATTCATGGAAGGCAAATCTACTATGATCACTATAACTCTATCCAAACCCAAAAACGTCGCGATACACTCCTTTCGTTTGTGACCTTCAAATGCTCCCATTCCCATAACCATCGACTTAACAGCATTCAAGTCTAATCCATAAGCAGAGACACATATCCAAACCATTTAGAATGCAGCGCGTTCCTCTGGAGAAGCAGCCATCGCCCACATGAATAGTTTCAAGACCCAGCAACCCACAGCCCAGAATGAAGTCAGCGTAGGTGAAGTTGTTGGAGTCGTAGTCGACGTGTCCGATGCTGAGGGAACGAAGAGAAGAGCATGTATCAAGCTTGAAGGAGTTGAAATGTCTGAATGATTGCGGGTCGATGGAGATAAACTCGAGGGCGTTGCATTCAGTGACTTCAAAGGACAGGGCGGTCTTCCCACCGTCACTAGGGTTGAAGTTGAAGGACGCTTCTCCAATGCAAATGCGTTTAACGGACGGGATAGACGAGATTGAAAAGCGAATCGCCTTGTTGAAAGAGTGGTTGCCCACAGTGATGGACTCCAAGAGGTGGAAGTACTCCAGAACGAACTCGAAGCCATCGCCCGCGTTGCAAATGTCATCCGCCGTGGTGATGCTCTTGACGCTCTCGCTGACTCCCGCGAAGTCGGAGTATCCCTTGATGTACAACCGCAACTCCTCACTGTCTCCTCCATTCTCTTTCTTTTCACCTTTATCGTTCTCTGCAGGGTTTGAACCGTCAGGAGCAGGGACGGACTGGTCCTCAGAGGGCTGTGGCGCCTCCTTCTCATGTGCCTCCGGGGACGGCTCCTCGGTAGGAGGACAGTAATCGGGCAGCGCAGACATTATCATCGGTGGTGGAGGAGGAAGTGGGTTGCTTAGGCCCTGAGGTATCACAGGTGGGAAAGGCTGCTGTGGCGGCGGAGGCGGCATGTTCATCACTGGGATGTCCACAGTCGTGTTCTTAACCGGGATGTCCACAGTCGTGTTCATCGCCATGTTTGTGGAAGGCACCGCCGAGGTGGACGACGCTGCCGAAGTGGAGGAGTTGCCCTTACGCTTAGCAAGCTCGCTGATGATGGAAGAGAACCCGCAGTTCTTGATGCGCGCCACGGCGTCGGCAACAAACGGGTGCTAGGGTAACAGAAGAGAAAGAGAACAACCTGGAGAAGGGAAGAGGCCTTGGGCCGCTCGGCTGGCTCCTTGGTCAGGCACTGGCAGACAAAGTCCACGAAGTCCGCCGACCAGCGCGAGGAGGAGAGGGACGGCGGGGCCTCCGTGGAGATGCGCTTCATGATGCGCATGATGGAGTGGGACTCGTAGGGGTGCTTACCCTCGGCCAGCTCGATGGCGGTGATGCCCAGAGACCAAATGTCGGACTCCAGACATGTGTGCTCGTCGAACACCTCGGGAGCCATGTAGGACGCCGTTCCGCAGATCAACGATCGATGGGAGGTGGCGGAGTTGAGTTGCTCCGACAAACCGAAATCGCCCAATTTGATGAGTCCTTTCTCCGATATGAACAGGTTGTCGGACTTAATATCCTACACTTCAGAGTAACATGCAGTCGATACGCGGTGCATGACTTTGTTGCTGTGCAAATACGCAAGACCCAGCAATGAGCACGCCATCACATCTCGGATTTCATCCTCAGAGAGACGGTTGCCATTACGAATGAAACTCCCCAAGGATCCGCAACGGCAGTACTCCATCACGATCTACACGTAAACCGGAGAGAGATTGGGCACCCAGAGTGAGTCACTACTTATGAAGGCATCAAAGTAGCGTACAATGAACTCTGAAGTGCAAGACTTGAGAAGAGACAATTCAGGAGTCTCCGTCATTGCGCCACCCTCAGTGCGAATTGTCTTAATCGCCACGGTCCATCCGTCAGACTTTCGCTCAGATACATACACGGAGCCAAATGCACTACACCCTATCAAGAAGAATCCGATCGTACCCTTCTCCAAGCTTTTCTCCTATAATATAGTCCGTATCCATTAGCAATCTGGTGGATTGGGAGGTATGGATTTCATTATCCCGAATCCAAAGGAGCAAAAAGAATTCCCACACCGGGACTCGAACCCGGGTCGGCGAGGTGAAAACCCGCTATCCTAACCGGCTAGACTATATGGGACTCAACATCGTTCCTGACCTCTCCTCTACAAAGAGCGGGACCACTCAAGGAAAAGCCACTTCAAAACAGGAATCACCATGAACGCGAACAACCAATATTACAGCGACTTCACGAAAAAGGTACGGGCAGTTCGTGTAACTGAGCCTGTAGGTGATGAATGGAGTGAGGAAGTATATTGAGGAGAAGGATATTAAGAAGCTGCTGGATCTTTTCTTTACTGCTGTTTGCGTGGTCCTCTTCTCATTACTCCGTAGCCCGATTCAGAACAGGGAAGGAGCGTTCTGAACGTATTGAAATCACATAACCTGCTGGTTGATCCGTACTATGTTGGAGAGAAAGCTGTGGGATGAGTTGTAGGAAAAGGCATCCATAGCGGTTGATCCGGCAATGCAATTCAACTGTCCCCTCTGCGGGAGCGCAAACTATGACCGCTGGAAACTCATTGGCGTGACTCTGGATGAGGAGAATGAGATCCTCAAGTGCGCCATCCCCTCTCTCATCTGCGAGAGGTGCTTCCGCAAGAGATTCTGTTTCCAGGGTCAAACACCCTATATGTGTGGAATTGCCGTGTATCACAACATCGATGTGCCATCTGGCGGCAGAAAGCCGTGTATTGCAGCGCCAGTACGCCCACCAGTCGTTCACGCGTTCGTGGATTGTTATCCATAGATTCCCTCGAATCCTCCTTCTGCCTCGCGTCTACCTCCTTCCGCATTGCCTGCGCAGTCGCACCGTCCCGTATCCACTCCTCCAGCCCAGTTAGTACCCAAGCCCGTGATTCCCTCCATGTCTGCAAAGCCCGCTATGCCCGCTATGCCTGTTATGCCCGCTACCCCCATCACATCCCCCGTGTCTGTGGCCCCCGTGTCAAGGCCCGTCATCCCGCCCGCACCCCAAGTACCCCCACCACCCGTGCCCGCCCAGCTCGCGCAGCCCGCGCAGCCGACTGCCTCCACTGCCCAGCCCGCCCCCGACACCCCCAACTTTTTGAACTACGGGGTGGACGACGTGTTGGGGGAGTCCCGTCTCAGCGACCCGAGCAGCGTAGCGAGCACGGAGTGCGAGAAGGCGCCCGTGCTGGAGGACGAGGTGTGTTACACACTACCGTTCCGTCAGGGCGGTTTCTTCCGGACGTGGCTGAATTCGTACTTCGTGATCGACTACGAGAAGATCACGATGTACCCGAACGAGAAGCGGAACGAGCGGAAGAGCAAGGAGATTCTGCTGTACGACGCGACGGTGGGCGTGGGAGACGAGGTGAGATGTGAGGCGTAGCACTCGACGGTGATCAGCGATTCGAAGCACCCGTTCTGTGTGAGCATTCAGCCGGGGCCCTGCTCGGAGCGGCAGAAGGCGTTCGTGGTGGCGCTGGGCAGCGCGGAGGAGGAGAAGGAGTTCTTGGACGTGATGAATCAGTACATCGCCATCGCTCGGCAGAATCCTCCTGTTGCTGAATAGCCGTTTTTCCTTTCGTGTCGTTGTCCTTTGTTCCACACCGTTTGTTCTCCACCACACATACACCGTCTCCTCTCCGCACATACACAATCTGTCCTCCACACATCCACACGACTGTCCAACAAACACACCCATCTACACTTTCTTCTTCTCCTTCAGCCGGCTGAGAACAAACTCCAGCGCGTTGTACTGGTACGGCGCCACGTCCCCCGGCAGCTCGCTGTTCGCCTTCACGTGCCCGTTCACGCTCCCGCTCTTTCTCAGTGCGTACTGCCGCGCCATCGCCCCGCCGCCCGCCGCCTCCACGCCCGCACTGCGCTTGATCGAGCGTCTCCGCGTGGTGATCGTGTTCGCGTCGCCCTCCACCGCCACCAGCTCGCTCATGTGCAGTCGTTCGCGCTCGAAGTAGTCACTGAGCGTGTGGGCCATCACCGCCACGTCGTCGCTAGGCTTGTTGTACAGAATCGCGTTGTCGAACACGCGATGCACCAGCGCCAGGTACTCCGCCTCCGTGGCTAGCGAGCCGTCCAGCAGCCGGGCGTAGATGGTGCCGAAATCCATGGGGTTTTTGATGATGGAGAAATAGTCGGGAATGTGGAGCGCCACGGGGTCTACCGGGTGCAGGAAGGGGCTCGCCCACTTGTGGTTCATCAGCTTCATGTGCAGGCGGAAGCAGTTCTGCATGGAGGGAGTTACAGTGGAGGGAACGTCGTTTGTGGTGGTCTGCGAATGAATGATGGAGAAAACGCAAACCGAGCGAGCAACGCGGCTGTCATGCGAAGAGGACTCGGACTGCCTGGGCTTGGGCGGCGCGGGGTGGTATTTCTTGATGCAGGTGAGATCCAGGGTGGTCGGGTCGTAGATGCCCTCCAGGTCGTAGGGACCCAGTCGGTTCGTTCCCGCACCCGAGACGAGGTATTTGCCGTTGTGTTCGGTGAAGTAGAGGTGCATCTTGTTCTCGAGGATCTTCCGGGGCGGGTTGAACTTGATCCAGAAGTAGCCCTGATAGACCCCAGAAATCGGAGCATTCCCGCTGGGACAGTTCACCGGGCGTGTAATCGTGTATGAGAAGTCGCTGGTCACTCCGCTGATCTTTCCATTTGTCCCCATTCCCCACTACGGATAAACAGGCGGAAGCAAAGCAACTCTCCCCGACCAGTAACCGAAACGCTCGTCCTGGTAGTATTGACCCTTCAATATGGGAACGGGAGTTGATGACTCGACACCTAGATGTGATCAAGCCAATCCGAAGGCGCACTGAGTTTTGAAACAGGAATACGAATAATCTTCTTGTCCTCGGTCTTTGTATCCGCCTCATAGGATCCATCTGTTGAATCAGATGGGTCATCCGCGGTCGGAGTCATGGAAGACGGAGTGTTCAGGGTCAGCACTTCAGTCTCAATTCCATCTAACGTTCATTGCTTCCATTCCAACAGTACGAGAAGGCTGTGCTTCCTTTGGAAGGGAAACCGTTGAAGTGGGAGTCTCCTGTGGATTCTGTCTACGGAAATGACGAGTGGCTAGAGCGAAATACGCATCATTCGTTTGCAATATCATGGAAACAAACGCACTACTCAATCAGGAAAACGGGAATGGAGGTACAATAATACAATGTAAAAGGAGAGCAACTAACGAGCAAGGAGTGAAGGGTTTCTAAAGATACAAATAGTACAAGGGGAAGAATGGTTTGAATGGGAATCCCGTGCATCCGATGTGATTTGGTGCCACAACCCCTGTTAATGGAGTTTTCAGCAAGTGACAGTGTTTCCTAGTGGCCTATCTTTCGTTATTATTGATACGCGACTTGCGAAACTGATTGGGCCGTATTCGTTCAGCCAAACAGAAGACGCACCATTCACGGCAAGCAGTGATTTGTTAAGAGATTAAGATGACTGGGTTCAAAGACAGCAGGAATGATCCTTTCGACCGTAAAGGAGGACAATGAGCGGGAAAGAATGGAATCCCTAGGGGATCTCTCTCCCACAGGGACGGCACACATCGAATGGACAACAAACAGGACAATGAATTCCCCACACTTCTTCGAAGGCATTCATCAGTTTTCCACACGCTAAAGAACCACTCAGCTACGCATAACTGCTTCCCTCCAACGACCACAGGATACTGTGAGAACGAGAGCATGCTCTCCACGTAATCCACATTCAAGTGACCATGGGCAAAGGCACCAAAGACGAATACATACGAGCCGTTTCCTTCGTTCTTCTCCGACATCTCCGTGAGTTCCTCCACGAGGGAAATGGGATCCACCAAGACGCCCGTGACAGAAGTGCCAAAGACGTGCGCACCGATGGGGAGGTGATCCGTGATGGGGTTCTTGATCACCTTTAAAAGACACTCATCTCCACCCACAGAACGAATCTTCATCTTGTCCAGCAACTGAACTATAGAATCAACAACTCACTCTTCGACACACCGATCATGGTACTAAATCGCTTAAATGTTCTGGGGACACGCAGCTTCGGATTGACCTCAATAAGCGTGTTCTGAGATGTATGAATATATACCTAGGAGTCACAGCAAAAACGAACCACACACTTTGAGTAGTCCGGCTTTGTTCAGCACAGAATCCTGAAGAGTCAATAAACACTACGATTCGAGCGAGAGATGTTATTGTACTTGATGGCAAATATCAGGACGCGAATCAGAGGCGTCCTTTCCGATCTTCTTGTGAATGGCCTTGTGATCATCTGCAGTGAGCAGTACATAACCCTACATGTCATTCCCTCTCTTCATTCAAACCTTCTTCGACTTCACCGTCTCCAGACAAGCTCCTTCCAGTACAACAACCACTTTCTGCCTCTTCTTCTGATTCTGGTCCTTTGCTGGCAATGCTTGAGACATTCTACCTATTGGAATTGAGGAACTGGAAGCAGGACAGAGGGGTCCAGAAATCGGTGTGTTTTTGCATCGACACCCAAACTCCTTCTGCAATCGCACAGGCTTAGCGATACGGATAGAAGAGTGCCTCCAGTGAGGAAAGGGAAGGGTTGAAAACAAACAGATGGAATCACTAACAGAACTAGAGTACAAATACATAGGATACAATCAAATAACCGGCTTCTTCACAAGCCGGGCCAGGGGCACATCAACAGCATCATTGATAACGCAGACCAACCACCGTGAATGAGGAATACAGGTAAAAGCGATGGATTGGCACATATTGCCAAAGCAGGACACTTCCGTATCATCTGTGGAAGCAGCGCTAGTAATAGGAGAACTCGCATAAGAAATGGAATGTACCGACTCTATATCATCCATAGGAGCTGTCTTTATCAGATTCTCAGTACTCCTTAATCGCATCGTCTTTGCTTTGAGAAGGCTAAACTGCCGCTTCTTCAGCTGCTTTTCTACTCATCAGTTTCCCCAGCAACGCATTACGGCGATATACTTCTCTCTGCTTCTGACGGCACACGTCACAATTCGAGGTCGACGCCTCCGTATACATGCTCACGAAGTGGTCCAAGGACTTTGCGATTCCACAGGTCTGACATATCCGAACTGGAATCGTGGAGGAAGCGAGGTTTGGCGAATCGACGGTGTACATAGTCTCACGTAATATAAGGAAACCACTGTTTGGCACACAAATCGAAGGAAAGAGTGAGTGTTCTGATCATAAACACATAGGTGACACAACTAAACACAACACAAACAAAATAGTCTACAGTTCTGGCAATCGAACAAATCGAATCTTCTTTAGGGTGATGGTATTCATGATGAGGAGTACTTGATTGCAAGAAGTGCAGTTTTACTGTGTGCCAACTATATGATGAAGGACTTTGGGACGAAGCTCTCTCTGTTCCCAATTCATGATATCATGTATGTATCCCTGCTGATGTGTGCTTCTTGTTGAGTTTCTTCACCCTACTCTTTGGGGCGATTATAAAGGTGTTTTCTCAATTGTGTCGCATATCGGTATTCTCGAAAACCCTTCGTCCTTTGCTGTCTTCTGTGTATTCACAGCGTGCTCCACGATTTCATTGTGTGATTGTCATCATACCAATCTGGGCTATTGGAGTGCTATCTATCGGGGAATTGAGTGTAGCAATCACATAGATTTCAACAATCTGCTTATCCGTCCTGTTTCCCCAGTGTTAGGCGTGATGATGGAGGGAGTGTAGTATCTATTCCTCGATTGTAACACTATAACTACGATGCTCTATACACGATATCGTTGCTTTTAGGCTTCAAATCCTCATTACTATCCTAACAGTCCAGGACGGGAAATTGCTTGCAAAGGATTCTATTCTTCAATAGGGCACTGAGCTGTACTGTATGTGAAGGATGATTTGAAGTGATTCTCAATTCCTTCTTCTATATCCAGTAAACGCACTCTTACTGCTACCACAAGGTTTGACATGAACGATATCACAAGAATTACTCTAGAGAACAGTCAGTCATATGTGATAACCACAAAAGTGGCTCCAATTACAGTTCGTTGCCTATTTATGTCATTCCAGCACGCATTATGTAATCAATACAGCTAGGAAAACAGAGTTGGATGAGATGGAATTATACTTGCTCCAAACAATCGTCAAAATAGTCACCAAAAGTGGATTTCTTTAAGCCGCTATAGTCTTTGTGATCCAAATCCTCATGGCTTCTGAAGAAATCAATGAACCCTCACTGTACAAGTGGAATGGTGAGAGAATCCTTGCTTTGTTAATGGCTAGAAGAGATCCCTGCTTGTTACTTCTTCTATCACAGATGAACCCTAGGTGTGAATTCCAAACCGCTAAAACCGCGGACGCGGATCCCGGTAAGAGTACCGTTGTGGAATCACAATCTAGTTTACGACCTTTCGAATTGATAACGGAACGTATGAACAGAGCAATATCACATTTCTTTCTCACTTCCACTCCGATCATCTGAATGGGTTGACAAAGAAGAAGAATCCCGTTGTATTCGGTAATGTTCGTACATACCATTAAGAGTAGCAACGGATACCACATGCAAGATTCTCCAGAAGACACAAGCCTTTCCCATTGTCAAGAGCGTGACCGTTAACGAGAGTATTCAATACGTTCCCATGGAGTACAATCGCGCCTACGTGTTCACGAACGCGGGAGCGAAGAAGGGGAACAGTAAGATCAAGACGGTGGAGAAGTTCCTCTCTCGCCTGCCCTCTTCCCTCCGGCCACCGTACCAAATCTACCCAACGCTGGGTGTGAACTCAGACAGCGACAGCCCCTTGCTACGGTTTGTGTCTTGCATCCAGCTCACTCCTAGCGTGCTTCTGGTCGTCGCGATCGACGCGAACCACTGTCCCGGTTCCTGCATGTTCTCCTTTTCCCTCTACGAAGGTAGCAAACTCACCGACATGGCGAACATCTTCTCGATGCTGTACACGGGCGATTTCCGCATTTCCCCCCAAATTCTGTCGTTCGTGCAGGGCGCGAGCCTGTCTCTTCTGCACGTGGACGACACGTGCTACAGCAAGCCGAACTACCACCCCTTGCAACTGAACGACGCGGTTGACTTGGCGACGCGGTTTATTCGGAGGGAAGGAACGGAGAAGAAGGTGTGCTTCTGCTGCGGGGTTATGAGAAAGGAGGAGTTGTGAGCTGTGCTATGCGGAGTTGAGTGTAGTTGGATGGAGACGGTCAAGGCGCTGGAGAAGGAACTGCCCGGAGGCATTTATCTCGATTTGTAGAGGTGGTGTGTGAGGTGAAGAGTAGTTTGCATTGGGAGTATCGCGAGTTCTTCATCCCAAGGGGGAGTTCGATTGAGAAGCGGTTGGTGCGGGATATGGCGAAGGCGAAGTGAGTCCTCTTTCTGCTCTTTACAGTAGGTACTTTATCATAGATGGAAAGGATGCTTTGTCCGTTCCGGGACCTCGTGTTGTTATCGACGCAGACAGCAACAAGGCGAAGAACAATACAGAGGGCTACTGCTACATTGGATACGGGTTTGGATTTGTTATGGTTGTTAGCATTAGTCGGCATTGCAGTAAGACTGAGTTGGAGTCGTTCATTACGGCCACCAGATACTGCATACTCTCGTCCATATACAACAAGATACCAAAGGAGAAGCACAGAAGTGTGGAGGATTGGACTCGTGTTTTCAAGGAATAGTTTCGTCTTTTGAGAATTAGTCTGTTTGTTGAGAGACTTGCAATGGTTGTGCTCACATAGGGCATGGACTCATCCTTCATTCACAGATTGCAGGATTTGGAGTGATTTGAGTATCCATACTCTTCCTTCCATCGTCTAATGAATGGTTGGGATGAAACTTGTGGAAATGGAACTGTTGGGCCATTTCCTTATCTCCATTCTTATCCCAGGGATACACATTTTACATATATGTCCTCTCCAAGTTAACACACTTCTCATGATTGAACTTGTTTGTTCCCTATCCTCGTATTCCACTCAATGTGAACATCAACTGTATCATTGCAACGCATTTCATCCATACAGACACTCATTTGTATGGTTATCCTCAATCCCAACACCCATCTCAAAAAAGAGAAGACAAGCTTCTCTCACTCTGGCATACTCGAATATGCAACAAACACATCATAGTGCATCCAATTCATTCATCAAATCCTCCACTGTCTCACCCGCATCTCCACTCCCCTTCACCAACAACATCTTCTCCTCACCCGACGACTCCACACTGCCGTGAAGGACCCGCCCTCAACTCCCCAAAGGATATGTGATGCCCCACTCATTCTCCTCCTCCACCTTCGCCACCTTCGGAACCCACACGTCTGGGGACCACTTGCCCGCGTACTCCTCTTGCCGCCGCCGGCAGTCCGGGTTCGCGCAGTCCTTGGAAGGCCGCAGCACGTCCGTCGGGAAGAAGTTGTTCAAGGCGCTGTAGCCGAGATAGTAAGAGACTTGCCCGAAGTGGAGAAGCGCCTTCAGCACATTCTGAGCCAACAGGCCCGCGACGATGCCCATCGTGGTGGGAAGCGAGGCCGTGCACACACCGTCGCGACGGATGGTTCTCTCGTCCATCCCCGATGCAATCGCCATCGGCGGGATGCACTGGAAGCAGGCAGTTCGGCCCGGCACCACAAACTGGATGTGCCCGGAAACAGCGTCTTCCGACACCCCGCTTTCCATCCAGGAAATGTTGTGGCGCATGCACGCGACGTTGATGGTGATCCTTGCAGAGTAGTTGTCCACACACGACAGCAGCAAATCGATGGGCTGGTCGTCAAGTCCGCCGTGAAGAAGGAGGCGCTCGAACACGGCGTAGTTGTCCATTGAAATGAAGGAGATCACATAGGCAAACAGAAAGGATATCTGTTGAGATGTCGATGGCATGGGCATCAATCTCCACGTCTGGGTTGATTTCCTTACCATCACTGCATTCTATTTTACACTACATGGAGTGTTTGCTTCGCCGCCTCGGTTTTGAACAACCCGCACTGTGATGGACGAAAGAATAACCGATTCATATTCTCCATTTCCACCTTATCGTAGTCGATGAGGATGAGCTTCCCAATTCCACAGCGAGTGAGCATTTCCGAAGTCACACTACCAATGCCTCCGACTCCCACAATGAGCACGGATTTCTTGCGAATCTCCTCATAATTCTACTCATCACATGAACTGGCGACAACGGCCTCCACAACACCCATTTGCTTGAGTGCGAGCAACCGACTGTACTGCTTGTCCATCGTGCCGCGATTCACTGTGTTGTCCTTCTCCATCAATAGGTGAATCTCAAAAGGATACGTGAAACAGCCCAGTTCAGGCAAGCCCGTCTAGCTCAGTCGGTAGAGCGCCAGGCTCTTAACCTGGTGGTCGGG
>ERZ827156.1134-NODE-1134-length-33545-cov-19.926754_pt1 | contig 33545 bp, 32 predicted proteins | sample MGYA00519919_ERZ827156 | MGnify/ENA primary metagenome ERZ827156 (study PRJEB31778, sample SAMEA3449269) | human gut metagenome | biome: human gut; feature: human-associated habitat; material: faeces | place: United Kingdom | collected 2010/2012 ...
ATATCACCAAGACCCTGGCGGTGCTGATGGTGGACTTCTCCTGCGCCCTGAAGCTGGCCATCCCCATCGCGGTGCTGTCCGCCATGCGGGAGAGCAGCAGCCGCCACATCTCCGTCAAGGGCGGCCGTTTCCTGGAATCCGTGGCCAGAGCCGATACCATCGTCTTTGACAAGACCGGCACCCTGACCTACGCCTGCCCCAAGGTGGCGCAGATCATCCCCTTCGGCGGCCACAGCGAGCCGGATATGCTCCGCCTGGCCGCCTGCCTGGAGGAGCATTACCCCCACTCCATGGCCAACGCCGTGGTGGAGGAGGCCCAGCGCCGCGGCCTGTCCCACGAGGAGTACCACTCCCAGGTGCAGTATGTGGTGGCCCACGGCATCTCCAGCATGGTGGAAGGCCGGAAGGTCCTCATCGGCAGCGCCCACTTCGTCTTTGAGGACGAGGGCTGCCGCGTGCCGGAGGGGGAGCAGGACAAATTCGCCACCCTGCCCGACGCCTACTCCCAGCTGTACCTGTGCATCGCCGGAGAGCTGGCCGCCGTGATCTGCATTTTCGACCCCCTGCGCGCCGAGGCCCGCGCTGCGGTGCAGGCGCTGCACGACTGCGGCATCGCCAACGTGGTCATGATGACCGGCGACAACCGCAGGACCGCCGAGGCTGTGGCCCGCCAGGTGGGCGTGGACGCGGTGTTTGCCGAGGTCCTGCCGGAGGACAAGGCTGCCTTTATCCGCCAGGAGAAGGCCAAGGGCCACACCGTCATCATGGTGGGTGACGGCGTCAACGACTCCCCGGCCCTGTCCGAGGCCGACGCCGGCATCGCCATCTCCACCGGTGCCGCCATCGCCCGGGAGATCGCCGACATCACCATCGCCTCGGAGGACCTCTTCGAGCTGGTGACGCTGCGGCGCCTCAGCGAGGCCCTGATGGCCCGCATCCACCGGGACTACCGCTTCATCGTGGGATTCAACCTCTCGCTGATCGTCCTGGGCGTGGCGGGCGTTCTGCCGCCCACCACCTCGGCACTGCTGCACAATATGTCCACCCTGGGCATCAGCCTGAAGAGCATGACCGACCTGTTGCCCCACCCGGAGGAGCCGGACACCGCGTGCCCCGCCACCGTGGGCTGACCACGCATTCCGCAAGAAAAAAACAGGAAAGGCGTATACCGCCCTTCCTGTTTTTTTGCCTTACAGCGTGACGACCTGCCCCTTTCCGGCGCGCTCCGCCGCCTGCACCAGCGCCGCTGCCCACGATGTCGCCGTAGGTCAGCCGCTTGGCGCAGAAATCGCTCAGAAACTGCGCCTTGTCCGTCCCGGTCAGGGCGAACAGCGCATCCGGCGACACGGAGTCCACGCAGGTCTCCGCGATGTTGAACCGCGCGCCCACTTCATATTCATTCATCCATTCCTCCACGCCAATGTCGCGGCCGTTGCATTTTCCCGGCCCTCTGTGCTATAATGGCCCCACTACGGATCGCCCGGCCCCGGCCGGAGAAAAGAGGACCACCATGGACGCAGTCGTTCTGCAGCATATCCACAAAGCCTATACTACCTACAGCACCGACGTCGTGCTCACCGGCCAGACCCGCGCCAGCCGCACCCGCCAGGTGCTGCGCGACCTGTCCTTGACCATCCCCGCCGGGGAGATCACGGTCATCGTGGGCCGCAGCGGCTGCGGCAAGAGCACGCTTCTGAAGCTGCTGGCAGGGAAGGAGCAGCCCGATTCCGGCGCCGTGCAGCTGCCGGAGGGCTGGCACAGCGCCATGCTCAGCCCCGACCCCTACGTCATCACCTGGACCAGCGTCCAGCGCAACGTGGCCATGGCCTGCGGCGTGGGACGCACGCCGGAGGAGCGCTATCAGCGCGCCGCCGACTTTGTCCGCCTGGTGGGCCTGGAGGACTACGCCGACCTGACCCCCGCCGAGCTGTCTACCGGCATGAAGCAGCGTCTGGGCCTGGCCCGCGTCCTGGCCGGTCAGGCGGAGCTGTTGCTGATGGACGAGCCCTTCGCCTCGCTGGATTTCCTCACCCGCGCCGAGCTGCAAAGCCAGCTGCTGGCCATCCAGTCCCAAATGCCCCGCACCATCGTCCTGGTGACCCACCAGCTGGAGGAGGCGCTGGTGCTGGGCAGCCGCATCATCGTCATGCACCCGGACAGCACCCTCAGCCACTTCGACCTCACCGGTCTGCCCTATCCCCGGGATCTGAACGCCCCGGCCCTGCGGCAGCTAAAGGACGCCGTCACCGACCAGTGCCGCCAGCCCTCCGCCCAATAAAGCGCAAAACCACCCCGAACGCCTTCGCCTCCGGGGTGGTTTTTCTATAAGATGCATCAGAATGCGTCAATTCTGCACATCCTGCGCCGCGGCGTAGTACATGCTGCCCACCGCCTGCCCGAACTGGGCCACGGTCACACCCTGCGCTGCCAGCGCCCGCATCAGCGGCGTGCAGCTCAGCTCCTCATCCGCCGCCTCCAGCACCAGCGCAGGCGCTGTCTCCCGGCACCCCTCCTGCAGCAGCCGGAAGCATACCGGCTCCTTCACGAACCGTCCGAACAGATACCGCACCCGGGTCCGGGGCTGCAGCAGCGGCTCCATCTCCCGGCTGATCTGCCCGATGTGCCGTCCTACCCGCCGGAACACCTCCTGCGCGCCGCAGCTTCCCTGCGCCGCCTGGGCCATCAGGTGGGCCAGGCACGCCTTTCGCAGCTCCGGCGGCACGGTCAGCACATCGCCGCGCACCAGCGCGAAACCCTCCAGCAGCGACGGGTCGGCCTCCCAGGCCAGCCGGAACGCGGCCGCCTGTCCCAGATACCGCCGCGCGCCCGGCAGACCGGAATTCTCGTTCCGGGTGCTGCGCAGGTCCTCCGGCGGCAGCGCCCGCTGGGGAAAGCTCCCCATGTCCAGCAGAAAGTCATACAGCTCCATGGGAAGCTCCGGAATGGTCCCGTCCGGGGCCAGAAGGCCCATGCCGAAGTCAGTGCCCAGCGCGTGGGCGATGATCCCGCCGCTAAAGTCCGGCTCGCCCTCCCAGGCCAGCTCCGCCGCCGCCGTAAAGGCCGCGATGTGCCCGTCGTTGGTCATGTGTACGGCCGCGCCGTCGCGGCACAGGGGCCGCAGTTGCTCCAGCAGTCCGCCCAGTCCTGCAAAGGCCGCCTCGTAGTCGACGCTGCGGTTTTCCCGCATGCCCTTGGTCTTGGGGCTCTCGCCGCCCACGATGCGGTCCCGTATCACCACATCCGGAAAGCTGACGCCCAGCACATCCAGCGGCAGGGCGGGGCTGCCCGCCACGGCCTGCGCCATCAGCGCGTCCGGTGCGTCCTTGTCCAGCGCCGCCCGCAGCGCCGGCGTCAACCCCGCCGCGCAGCAGGCCATCAGGCGCACCAGCAGCACGATCGGCCCGGAGATGCCCTCCGCCGTGGGGCTGGACGCCGGGTCCCAGTCGTATTCCTTCACGCACACCAGCTGCCCGTCCACCGCCAGCGCGGCCTTGATGTCCGTGCCGCCGATGTCGATGCCGCAGCACACGCCGTGCCCACACCGCTCCGTGGCCTGCCGCAGCCGCGCCGTCAGCGCCCCCTGCCGCATGGCCGGCGCCGGGGCGGGAACGTATTCCACTCTGCGGCGCACCGCGAAGCGGAACCGCCCGCCGCCGAAGGCCCGGCACAGCCGGTCCGCGATGCTGATGACCTTTCCGTACCCGCTGCGCCCGGTGTCCTCCACCCGGAACACCCGGTCCAGCTCCCGCAGCAGCGCTGCGGTCTCCGCCTCTCCCTCGTCCAGATAGAACGCCAGCTCCCGCCCGCTGCACGCGGACAGCGTATTGTACACGCACGCGGTCACATATTGCGTCACGAATCGTCGCTCCGGGTCACCATGCCAGTGTGGAATGGGTAACGGAAAGTCCCGCTTTGTCCCGTCACACAGCGTCAGCTGCATGGTCACCTTCACGGAATTCCCCGCCGCAGCGCACGCCGCGCGCATATCCGGCAGCCACACCGGCTGCCCGCCGCGGGCCTGCTCCAGCCATTGAGAGATCATAGTTGTTTCCTCCTGAAAGGGAGTGCCGCGGCCGCGGCACTCCCTTTGCGTCGTTGTATTTACAGCACGTGGACCTCTTCCGGGTCGAACACCAGGCGGCACTCCTCGCCCACCTGATAGATGCGCTTGTTCTTGGGGTTGTGCTCCGCCAGCTTCACCAGCGTGCCGCCCACCATCACGTGGTAGTTCTGGTAGCTGCCCATGAAGCAGCTGACCACCACCCGGCAGGGCAGTCCGCCCTGGTCGGCCAGATGGCCGGACTCCGGCCGCAGCACCACGGTGTACGCCTTGCCCTGCTCCAGGTCGTCCCGCCCGGCGATGGGTATCTCGTGCCCCTCGATGTTCAGCAGCGCATGGGTGCCGTTGTGCCCGGACATGGTGCCCTTCAGGAAGTTGGCCTCGCCGATGAAGTCCGCCACGAATTCGTTCACCGGGTGATAGTAGATCTCCTGCGGCGAGCCCATCTGCTCCACCACGCCGTTTTTCATGATGATGATATTGTCGCTGAGGGCCATAGCCTCCGACTGATCGTGGGTGACGTAGATAGCGGTGATGCCCACCTCCTGCTGGATGCGGCGGATCTCCGTCCGCATGGACACGCGCAGCTTGGCGTCCAGGTTGGAAAGCGGCTCGTCAAACAGCAGCACGGACGGCTCGATGACCAGCGCTCTGGCCAGGGCCACGCGCTGCTGCTGTCCGCCGGACAGCTGGTTGGTCATGCGGCTCTCCATGCCCTTCAGCTCCACCAGCTCCAGGATTTTGGTGACCCGCTCCTGGATCTCCTCCTTGGGCACCTTCCGCAGCTTCAGGCCGTAGGCCACGTTGTCGAACACGTTGTAGTGGGGCAGCAGGGCGTAGCTCTGGAACACCATGGCCGTATCCCGCTTGTTGGGCGTCAGCGCGTTGATGGCCTCGTCGCCCAGATAGATCTCGCCCTCGTCGGGGCTTTCAAAGCCCGCGATCATCCGCAGCGTGGTGGTCTTGCCGCAGCCGGAGGGCCCCAGCAGTGTCACAAAGCTGCCCGGCTCGATGGTCAGAGAGGTATCCTTCACGGCGTAGAAATCCTTGCCGGTCTTAGGATCCTGATAAATTTTGGAGATATGCTCCAGGCGGACGCCTTTCTTCACTTTTTCCATGGTTTATTCCTCCTCTTTGCGCTTTCTGCTGGTGCCGAAGTGCTTCATGAACAGGTTCATCAGCAGCACCGCGCCGTAGGTGATGACGATCAGAATGGTGGCGAAGGCACAGGCCAGGCTGTACGAGCCCTTCTCGGCGAACTCGTTGATCTGCACGGTGATCAGCAGGAACTGCGGCGTTACCAGCAGGATGATGGCGGAAATGGCCGTGATGCTGCGGACAAAGGCCGTCACCAGGCCGCTGAGGAACGAATCCTTGATCAGCGGCAGCGTCACCGTCATAAATACCTTGAAGCTGTCTGCGCCCATGTCGTAGGCCGACTCCTCGATGGACTTATCGATCTGCCGCAGGGCGGAGATGCCGCTTCGCGTGCCGGTGGGCAGCGAGCGCACCACGAATACGATGATCAGGATCAGCCCCGTGCCGTACAGCCCCTGCATAAAGCTGGTGTGGAAGATGCCGCCGGAGAAGCCCCGGATATAGCCCACGCCCAGCACCGTGCCGGGCACCGCCATGGCCAGCATGGACACCGCCTCGATAAAGCCCTTGCTCTTGAAGTTGCGCTTGACCACCAGATACGAGATGATCATGCTCAGCAGCGCCGTGATGGGCGCGGAGATCAGGCTCAGCACGAAGGAATCCCGGAAGGCCTGGAAGCCATGGTAGCGGGTGAACACCAGCTCGAACCACTTGGTGGTCAGCGGGAAAAACTTGAAGCCCCAGGTGGGGAAGAACGCGCCGATGGGCACGCAGATATACATGAGGATGACGAAGCTGGCGGCCAGGCCACAGAGGATGGTCAGCGGCGTCTTGACGCTCCTGTCCTCGATGAGCATCCGCGCGCGGGATGCCTTGCCGGTGAGGGTGGCCGCCGTCTTGCGCTCCAGATAGTACTTCTGCACCACGAACATGGCCAGCGTGATGCACAGCAGCACCACGGCCATGGCCGCCGCGCCCGGCTTGTCGTAGGAGCCGGTGATCTGCAGGTAGATGGTGGTGGCCAGGGTGTCGTAGGAGCCGCCGATGATCATGGGGTTGGCGAAGTCAGCGATGGACTCGATGAACGTCACCAAAAAGGCGTTGCCCAGGCCCGGCAGCAGCAGCGGCAGCGTCACGCTGGTGAACACCCTCCAGCGGCTGGCGCCCATGTCCCGGGCCGCCTCCTCCAGCGACGGGTCGATGTTCTTCAGCAGGCCCTTGAGCATCATGTAGCACACCGGGAAGAACGTCAGCGTCTGCACGATGACGATGCCCCAGAAGCCGTACACGCTGTTGTCGTAAATACCCAGCAAAAATCGGGTGATGATGCCCGCCTTGCCGAACAGCATGATCATGGACAGGCTCAGCACGAAGGGGGGAGACACCACCGGCAGCATGGACACGACCTTGAACAGGCCGCCCACGAATTTGCCCATGCGGACATATACCTCCACATAGGCGAACAGCAGGCCGATCAGGGCGGACAGAATGCCCACCAGGAAGCCTACCTTCAGCGTGTTGGTGATGGCGGTGGTGAAGGTGGGCATGGCGAAGATGCGCTTGAAGATGGAGATGCCGAAGGTGCCGTCACCCACGAAACTATCCACCAGCAGGATGGCCAGCGGGTAGAGGATAAACAAAGTCAGAAACGTAATGAGCACGACGATGGTGGTCACCATGATGGGATCGGCCATCAGCTTTTTCCGGTCCAGCGCCGCGCCTTGGGTCCTTGCCATAGAAAGCTCCTTTCTCATCCCGAAAGGAATGGTAAGTGGAATGGAATAGAAAACAGCAGGGGCGGCGGCCGATGCCGCCGCCCCTGAAAAGGTCGCTGGGAAACGAGATCGTTTTATAGAGCGGTCAGATCACTCGGTCTGGAAGCGGCTGGAGTCACCGGTGTTGGCGCCGGCGTCAGCCAGAGCGGCCATGACCTCCTCCACATAGGAGGTGATGTTGGTCTTGGCGTCCTCGAAGTCATAGTCCATGACGTTGTTGGGATCCAGGCCGAACTCAGCAGCCTGAGAGGGCTGGGTGGCGTTGTCGATGACCAGGAACTGATAAGAGCCGTTCTTGGCAGCCAGCTCCACGCACTCGGGGGACAGAGCGTACTCGATCCACAGCTTGGCGGCGTTGGAGTGGGCAGCGCCCTTGAAGATAGCGGTAGCGCCGACCTCGAAGGAGGTGCCGCTGGAGGGGATGATCAGGCTCACGTTGGTGTAGCCGTTGTCCACGATCTGGGTGATGCCGTCATGCAGGAAGCCGATGCCGACGATGCACTCACCGGTGCCCACGTTCTTGCTGGGGCCGGAGCCGGACTTGGTATAGACCTCGATGTTCTTGTCCAGGTCCACCAGATACTTGATGCCCTCGTCGTGGCCGTACTTCTGGATCATGGTGTTGATGACCAGCTTGGCGGTGCCGGCGGTGTTGTAGTTGGACAGCCAGATCTCGCCCTTGTACTCGTCCTTCAGCAGGTCAGTCCAGTCGGCGGGAGCTTCCTGACCCAGGCGGGTCAGCTCGTCGGTGTTGACCATGAAGCCCAGAATGCCCTTGTAGATGCCGTACCAGTTGCCGTCAGCATCCTTATACATGTCGCTCAGCAGATGGGAGGCGTTGACAGCCGCATAGGGCTCCAGCAGACCTTCAGCCGCGCAGACGTTGTACGGATCGGTGGTGCCGCCGAACCAGACGTCAGCGGAGGGGTTGCCGTTCTCCTCCTCGATCTTGGCCTGCACCTCACCGGTGGACAGACGCTGATAGGTGGTCTTGATGCCGAACAGCTCCTCGAAGTGCTGGCAGGCGGCCGCCAGATACTCCTCCTCGCAGGAGCCGTAGACCACCAGCTCACCCTCGGCCTGTGCCGCGGCGATCAGCTCGTCCATACCCTGGAAATACTCGGGGTATGTAGTGCCGTCGCCCTGCTGATCATCGGTGGTGGTCTTCTTCTCGCCGCAGGCGACGAGGCTCAGCGCCATGACCAAGGCCAGCAGAAGTGCAAAAAACTTCTTCATTACTTATTCCTCCTTTTAAGTGTATCCGAAGCAGACAGATCGCCGCCTCGAATAGATGTATTATAGTCATATCGCCGGCTTTTGTCAACATTTCACAGGCTTTCCCGGTAATTGACGGCGTGAAGTTTTACATTTGCTACAAATACGCGGTAACGTTTTCGGCTAAATTGACTATATCCGGCGTAAACAAGAAAGCGAAATCCGCATAAAATCAACGTAAAACTTGCATTTCATAAGAGCCGTGGTATAATATCTATCTACTTCAAGGGACTACGCGCGGCATCGCCGCAGAAAGGGGATATGCTATGCTTTCCGGCCTGACCTCCTATGTGCCCGAGGCGTTACTCACCATATACGACAACCTGGAATTCCTGCTTCGCCTACTGCTGTCCGCGGCGCTGGGCGCGCTGGTGGGACTGGAGCGCAGCAAGCGGCAGAAGGAGGCGGGCATCCGCACCCACTGCATCATCGCCTGCACCTCCGCGCTCTTTATGATCGTCTCCAAATACGCCTTTATGGACTGCGGGGCCGTGGATGGCCTGCGGGGGGCCGACCCGGCCCGTATCGCCGCCCAGGTGGTCAGCGGCATATCCTTCCTGGGCGCCGGCGTCATCTTCAAAAACGGCAATTCTATCCGCGGTCTGACCACCGCCGCCGGCATGTGGGGCACCTCCGCCGTCGGCATGGCTGTGGGCGCGGGCATGTACTGGCTGGGCCTGTGCGAGGCCGCCGTCCTGGTGGCCATCCAGGTGATCCTCCACCGCTTCCCCGTGGGCGCGGACGCCCTCACCACCCAGGAGCTGCTGGTGGAGATGGAGGACACCGACGCCATGCACCAGCGCTTTGACGACCTGCTGAAGCAGCACCGCGGCCAGGTCACCGACAGCAGCCTTACCCGCGAGGACGGCTACCTCCGCATGGAGATCACCGCCAAGCTGGAGCCGCCCATCACCCATGACGAGGCCATGACCTTTATGAAGGAAAACCCCGGTGTCCGCCGGATGTCCGTCTGACACGGGCTGAAAAAGAAGAAAAGGGGAGACCGACATGAAACGTTCCGAGATCAACCGCGCCCTGCGGGACATGGAGTCCATGCTGGAGAGATACCGCTTTGCCCTGCCGCCTTTCTGCCATTATACCCCGGAGGACTGGCAGACCAAGGGGCACGACCACGACGAGATCCGCGACAATATGCTGGGCTGGGACATCACCGACTACGGCCTGGGTGATTTTAATAGGGTGGGCTTCTCCCTGATCACCCTGCGCAACGGCAACCTGTCCCTGCCGGGCAAATACGCCAAGACCTACGCCGAGAAGCTGCTCTTCCTGAAGGAGGGCCAGTATTCCCCCAACCACTTCCACTGGCACAAGATGGAGGACATCATCAACCGCGGCGGCGGCACGCTGCTGATCCGGGTGTATAACTCCCTGCCCGACGAGTCTATCGACCGTACCGGCGACGTCACCGTCCACCTGGACGGCGTCACACGCACCGTGCCTGCCGGCACCCAGCTGCGCCTGACGCCCGGCATGAGCATCTCCATCCAACCCCGGCTGTACCACGACTTCGAGGTGGAGCTGGGCACCGGCGATGTCCTCATCGGCGAGGTCAGCCAGTGCAACGACGACAACACCGACAACCGCTTTGAGCCGCCGGTGGGCCGTTTCCCCGCCATCCAGGAGGATGAGCCGCCCTACCGGCTGCTGTGCAACGAATATCCGGAGGCCCGCGCATGAGCGCCGCCTTCGACATCGTCGCCCTGGGCGAGCTGCTGATCGACTTCACGGACCGCGGCCTGTCCGACAGCGGCATGCAGCTCTTCGAGCGCAACCCCGGCGGCGCGCCCGCCAACGTCCTGTCCGCCGCCGCCCGCTTCGGCCGCCGCACCGCCTTCATCGGCAAGGTGGGCGACGATATGCACGGCCGCTTCCTGCGGGACACCCTCGCCGCTGCGGGCATCGATACCTCCGGCCTTCTGCTGTCCCCAGACGTGTTCACCACGCTGGCGTTTGTGGCGCTGGACGGCAGGGGAGAGCGTCATTTCTCCTTTGCCCGCAAGCCCGGGGCCGACACCTGCCTGCGCCCCGACGAGCTGGACATGCCGCTGCTGCGCAGCACCCGCGTGCTCCACGTGGGCTCCCTGTCCCTGACGGACGAGCCCGCCCGCAGCGCCACACTGGCCGCGGTCCGGGCCGCCAGACAGGCCGGGGCCATCATCTCCTACGATCCCAACTACCGCGCCGCCCTCTGGCCGGACGAGGCCACTGCCGCCGCGCAGATGCGCACGCTGCTGCCCCTGGCCGACGTGGTCAAGCTCTCCGACGAGGAGACCGCGCTGCTGACCGACGCCGCCGAGCCGGCGGAGGCCGCCCGCCGCCTGCTGGCCCAGGGCGTCTCCTGCGCCGCCGTCACGCTGGGGGAGAAGGGTGCGCTGGTGGTCGTTCGGGACGGTATGCAGATAGTCCCGGCTTTTCCTTCCGACCCCGTGGATACCACCGGTGCCGGAGACAGCTTCTGGGGCGGGTTCCTCCACCGTATGCTGGCGTTGAATAAGCAACCTGCTGCGCTTACGGTATCGGATGCGGCGGATTGCGCCCGCTGGGGCAGCGCCGTGGCCGCCTGCTGCATCACCCGCCGCGGCGCCATCCCCGCCATGCCCTCCCCGCAGGAGGTCCTGGCCCTGCTGTAGCCCCCGCCCCCGCCCCCGTTCCGCCCCTGTTCCGGTAAAAACTACTTGACATCGGCACGGTTAGGCAATATAATGGGAGGGCTGACGGGGTGTAGCGCAGCTGGTAGCGCGCTTGGTTCGGGACCAAGAGGCCGGGGGTTCAAGTCCCCCCACTCCGACCAAATAAGAAAACCGAGGAAACACACCGTTTCCTCGGTTTTTCTTTTATTTGCAACGCTTTCAAGGTCTTGCCCTTCTGCATCTTTCTTGTGATATTTTGGATCCGTTTGCGAAAATCACAAGAAATTACACATGAAATTACATATGAAATCCGCTGTCACTTCTTCCAGCGATCTCGTCCCACCCCTTCTTTTTCCCCCGTTCCCCGCATACACTTCCCCAAAAGGAGGTGTCCCGCCATGTCCCAGCGCCCCGCACCCTACGTCGGCAGGCGCGTTGCGCCGCCCCGCCGCCCTGCGCCCCGCAGGAGCGCACCCCGTCCCGCGCATCGCGGCGCAGCCGCCGATGCCGCGCCCACCCCGGCCGCCCGCCGCCGTATGGCCCAGCTGGTGGTCTCCGCCGCGCTACTGCTGGCGGTGGTGGCCATGAAGCTTCTCTTCCCCGCCACGCTGGAGCGCTGCCGCGCCACGCTGCTGGACCTGCTGGGGGCCGACACCGACCTGGTGGAGGTCTTTGCCGCCGCGGGCCGCGCCTTCTCCGGCGATTCCTCCGTCTCCGACGCCCTCAACGACGCCTACACCGCCGTGTTCGGCCCTGCGGAGGTCCCCGTGGAGACCGCCTCCGTTCCCCGCACCGGCGCCCTGCCGGACAACGTGGATATGCTGCAGCAGATCCTGGACATCGAGTACACCGACCCGGTGCCCGGCGGTCATCTCAGCTCCCTGTTCGGCTGCCGCAGCGACCCGCTGGAGGGCGATGGCCGCTTCCACTACGGCCTGGACATCGCCGGGGAGGAGGGCGCGGTGATCCGCGCCTTTGCCGCCGGCACCGTCACGGTGGTGGGCAGCAGCACCGAGCTGGGCCAGTACGTCACCATAGCCCACGAAAACGGCCTCTCCACCCTCTATGCCCACTGCCGCCGCGTCACCGCCTCCCAGGGCCAGCAGGTCCGCCCCGGCGATCCCATCGCCGAGATGGGCGACACTGGCCGCGCCACCGGCATCCACCTGCACTTCGAGCTCCACCGGGACACCACCTACCTGAACCCCATCTACTATGTCACGCTGTCATGATCGCCCCGCCGCCCTCACCGTCTCGCCCTCCGCGCTGGTGCTGCTGGCGGCGTTTTTGCTGTTTTCCCGGGGGCTGACCCTGCCCGCCGCCATCCTGTTGGCCGCTCTCTGCCACGAGTCGGCCCATGTGCTGGCCCTCTGCGCCCTCCATGCCCCGCCCCGCCGCCTGACGCTCTCCGCCTCTGGCGCGGAGCTGTACGTCCCCGGCCTGGACCGCCTGTCCTACGGCGGCGAGGTGCTGGCGGTCTGCGCCGGTCCCGGCTGCAATCTCCTGCTCTGGGCGCTGCTGTCTCTGACGGGCTGGGAGGCCCTTGCGCCCTTCGCCGGCGCGCAGGCGCTGCTGGGCGCCCTGAACCTGCTGCCGGTCCGCCCCATGGACGGCGGCCGCCTGCTCTGGCTGCTGACGGCCCTCTGCACCGAGCCCTTCACCGCCGACCGCGTCTCCGCCGCCGTGGGCGCTGCGGTCTCCGCCGCGCTGCTGGCCCTGTGCCTGTACCTGACGCTAACCACCGGAGGCGGATTGTTCCTGCTGCCCGGCGCCCTCTGGCTGGCCGTAAAAGGGGTATTGCCAAACGGCGCAAAACCGGATAAAATAAGCTGTTACAAGAAATAGCCTCCCCGCCGTCTGCCCGCAGGGCAGGGGAGGGGAGAGAAAAGGATCTTACCATGGATAAACGACTGGAACGCATCCTGCCCCGGGTGCAAAAGCCCGCCCGCTATGTGGGCGGCGAATACAACGCCATCCTCAAGGACAAGGCCCAGGTGGATACCCGCATCGCCTTCTGCTTCCCGGACACCTACGAGATCGGCATGTCCAACCTGGGCATGCGCATCCTCTACGGCGTCATGAACCACATCCCCGGCGTCTGGTGTGAGCGCGTGTTCGCCCCTTGGGGCGACATGGAGGAGGAACTGCGCAAGGCGGATATGCCCCTCTTTGCCCTGGAATCCGGCGACCCCATCACCGACTACGACATCGTGGCCTTCTCCGTGGGCTACGAGATGGCCTTTCCCGCCATCCTCAATATGCTGGACCTGGCCCACATCCCCCTCCACGCCGCGGACCGCACCGGCCTGACCCCGCTGGTCATCGCCGGCGGCACCGCCATGTACAACGCCGAGCCTCTGGCGGACTTCATCGACCTGGTGAGCCTGGGCGAGGGCGAGGACGTCACCGTGGAGCTGGTGGAGCTGCACCGCCGGGCCCGCCGCGAGGGCTGGAGCAAGCCCGACTTCCTCCGCGCCGCCGCCCAGCTGCCCGGCATCTACGTCCCCAGCCTGTACGACGTCGCCTACCACGACGACGGCACGGTGGCCTCCATCACCCCCCGCGACGGCGCGCCCGCCGTGGTCACCAAGCGCATCGTCCACGACATGGACAAGTCCTACTTCCCGGTGAACACCATCGTCCCCTCCACCGAGATCGTCCAGGACCGTGTCACCCTGGAGCTGTTCCGGGGCTGCATCCGCGGCTGCCGCTTCTGTCAGGCGGGCTACGTTTACCGCCCGGTTCGCAGCCGCAGCCGCGACCTCTGCGCCGACTACTGCGTCCGTTCCTGCGACGACACCGGCTATCAGGAGGTCACCCTCTCCAGCCTCTCCACCAGCGACTACCCGCCGCTGACGGACCTCTGCGACCAGCTGGAGCCCTTCTGCGACGCCCGCCACGTCAGCCTGTCGCTGCCGTCCCTCCGGGCCGACAACTTCTCCATGTCCCTGATGCAGCGTCTGGCCAAGGGCCGCAAGACCGGTCTGACCTTCGCTCCGGAGGCCGGCACCCAGCGCCTGCGGGACGTCATCAACAAAAACGTCACGCTGGACGACCTGCTGCAGTCCTGCCGCACGGCCTTCGCCGGCGGCTACAGCGCCGTCAAGCTCTACTTCATGCTGGGCCTGCCCACCGAGACCGACGAGGATGTCCTGGGCATCGCCGACGTGGCCGCTCGGGTCATGCACGCCTGGCGTGAGAGCGCCCAGAACAAGCAGCGGGGCATCCGCATCACCGTTTCCACCAGCTGGTTCGTCCCCAAGCCCCACACCGCCTTCCAGTGGGAGCCCCAGATCCCCAAGGCCGAGTACGAGCGCCGCGTGGCCCTGCTCCGGGACGCCATCAAGACCAAGACCGTCACCTACAACTGGCACGACTCCGACACCAGCTTCCTGGAGGCTGTCCTGGCCCGGGGCGACCGCCGTCTGGGCCGCGTGCTGGAGACCGCCTGGCGCAAGGGCGCCCACCTGGACGCCTGGGAGGAGTATTTCTCCCTGGACCGCTGGCTGCAGGCCTTCGACGAGTGCGGCCTGGACCCCCATTTCTACGCCAACCGCACCCGCTCCGAGGACGAGCTGATGCCCTGGTCCATGATCTCCTCCGGCGTCACTGAGGACTACCTGAAGCGCGAGCGCCATCAGGCCTACGCCGCCGTCACCACCCCCGACTGCCGCACCCGCTGCAACGGCTGCGGCGCCAACAAATTAGTAGGAGGGAAGTGCGATGTCTAAGCTCCGTCTCCTATTCATCAAGGAGGCCCAGGCCTCCTACATCTCCCACCTGGACCTGCTGCGCACCTTCCAGCGCGCCTTTCCCCGTACCGAGCTGGAGATCAAGCACTCCCAGGGCTACCACCCCCATCCCATCATCTCCATCGTCCTGCCCCTGCCGGTGGGCCAGTCCAGCGACTGCGAGCTGCTGGACTTCGAGGTCACCCAGGACGCCGACGGTGCCGGCATCGCCGAAAAGCTCAACACCGGCATGCCCTCCGGCCTCCGTGTGCTGGACTGCTATCCCGCCGTCCGCCCGGTCCGCGACCTGGCGTATCTCCGCGCCGATATCACCTTCGAGTACGACCACGGCGTCCCGGAGAACGCCGCTGCCGCCCTTACCGACCTGTTCCGCCGGGATACCCTGATCATCCAGAAGCGCACCAAGCGCAAGGACCTGGCCGACGTGGACATCGCCCCCATGATCCACTCCGTCTCCTTCACGGCGGGGGAGGGCGTGGTCACCGGCTCCGTGGTGGTGCAGGCCCAGAACCCCGGCCTGAACCCCCAGCTGCTGGAAAAGGCCATCGCCGCCCATCTCCCGGCGCTGACGCCGGACTTCACCCGTATCCGCCGCCGGGAGCTGCTGGACGCTCAGGGCAACATTTTCCGCTAAAATCAAAAAATCTCTTGCTTTTTCCCTCTGCATATGCTATTCTATCATGGCGTGAAAAGGGCGGTCCTCTGTCGCCGGTATCCCCAAAAGTGAGTGGATACCGCCAAATGGCGGCATGAACACCTATAATTTAGGAGGAAATATCCATGGATCTCATCAAAGCATTGAACGAGAAGCAGCTGAAGGAAGTCCCCCAGGTCTTGGTGGGCGACACCGTTCGCGTGCACGTCAAGGTCAAGGAAGGCGCTCGCGAGCGCGTCCAGGTCTTCGAGGGCACCGTCATTGCCAAGAAGCATGGCGGCATCGAGGAGACCATCACCGTCCGCCGCCTGTCCTACGGTGTCGGCGTGGAGAAGGTTTTCCCCGTCCATTCTCCCTCCATCGAGAAGATCGAGACCGTGCGTCACGGCTATGTCCGCCGCGCCAAGCTGTACTACCTGCGCGATCGCGTCGGCAAGGCCGCCAAGATCCGCGAGAAGCTGTAAGCATCGATCAAAAGAGAGCATCCACAAAAGTGGATGCTTTTCTTTTTCTCCTGCGTATGCTATACTACCCTCGAGAAGAGAGGTGCCTCTATGCAAATCGACAATCTAAGCTGGTTCCCCGGTCACATGACCAAAACCAAGCGCATGATCTCCGCCGAGATCAAAAATATGGACGCCGTCTGCGAGATCGTGGACGCCCGCATCCCCCTGTCCTCCCGTAATCCGGACGTGGACGAGCTGACCGCCGGCAAGCCCCGGCTCATCGTCCTCAACCGCGCTGACCAGGCCGACCCGGCCGAGACCCGCCGCTGGACCCAGTATTTCCGCGCCCAGGGCTATGCCGTGCTGGAGGCAAACGCCAAAAATGGCGTGGGTACCGAGAAATTCTCCGCCGCCGTCCGCGAGCTGCTGCGGGATAAGCTGGCCGCCGCCGCGGCCAGAGGCCAGGTGGGCAAGGTGGTCCGCGTCATGGTCCTGGGTGTCCCCAATGTGGGCAAGTCCACCTTTATCAATAAGGTGGCCCACCGCAAGACCGCCCGGGCCGAGGACCGCCCCGGCGTTACCCGCTCCAAGCAGTGGGTGCCGGTGGACGCCACGCTGGAGCTGCTGGACACCCCCGGCATCCTCTGGCCCAAGTTCGACGATCCGGAGGTGGGCAAGCGCCTTGCCTTTACAGGCGCTGTGAAGGACGACGTGCTGGACATCGAGGAGCTGGCCTGCTATCTTATGGACTACCTCTCCGCCCACTATGCCGACACCCTCACCGAGCGCTACAAGATCGACATCGAGCCGGGCGACACCGGCTACGAGCTGCTGGAAAAGGCCGGACGCAAGCGCGGCTTCCTTATGCGCGGCGCCCAGGTGGACACCGAGCGCATGGCCCGCATCCTGCTGGACGAGTTCCGCGCCGGCAAGCTGGGCCGCTTCACCTTGGAGACGGCACCCACGGAGGAGGTAACGCCATGAATTGTCCCATTTGCGGAAAAGAGATGGAGCAGGGTAAGCTCCTGGCCTGCGGCAGCCGCGGTCTGTACTTTCTGCCGCCGGACGGCGATGCCGATGCCCTGATCCTGACGAAGAAATACATCACCGGTCAGAACGGCATCGTGCTGGACGGCTGGCACTATTCGACGGGGGCTGCCTTCAGCGAAACGGAGCTCTCCGCCTCCGTCTGCCGCGCGTGCAGGAAGATAATAGTGGAGTATTGCTGATATGGAAGATCTGAGCTACGAACAGCAGGCCCATGACGCTGGCTATGCCCTTGTCTGCGGGGTGGATGAGGCCGGTGCCGGTCCGCTGATGGGACCTGTTTACGCCGCCGCCGTTATTCTCCCGGAGAAGTTCGACCTCCCCGGCCTTAACGATTCCAAAAAGCTGACGGAGAAGAAGCGGGAGGCCCTTTTCCCCCGGATACAGCAGCAGGCCCTGGCCTGGTCGGTGGCCTCCGTCTCCGCCAGGGAGATCGACGACACCGACATCCTCTCCGCCCGCATAAAGGCTATGCAGCTGGCCATCGACGGCCTGTCCCTCTGTCCTGACCTGGCCCTTATCGACGGCAACCGTGACCACGGTAAGTTCGCTGCCGTCACCACGCCCCACCGCTGTATCGTGGGCGGTGACGCGCACGCCGCCTCCATCGCCGCCGCCTCCATCCTGGCCAAGGTCAGCCGTGACCGCTACGTCACGGAGGTGCTGGACAAAAAATACCCCCAGTACCAGTTTGCCAAACACAAGGGCTACGGCACCAAGCTGCACTACGAAATGCTGGATGCCTTCGGCCTGTGTGCGGAACATCGTTTATCCTTCCTGCGGAAGTGGCAGGAAAAGGGGAAGTGACCCCTTTTGCCTCGTTCTCATCTGATTCCATAGCATTCTGCGCTGTTCCATGATGCAGTCAACATTGTTTTCAGGGGGTAAATTAGCGATGAGCCGTTCAGAAGGCATTTGGGGCGAAGCCCTGGCAGCGGACTATATCCGCGACCGCGGCTACAAATTGGTGGCCCACAGTTACCGCTGCCGCTTCGGCGAGATCGACCTGATCGCCTGGGATAAGGACGTTTTGTGCTTCATAGAGGTCAAGACCAGGACCAACACACAGATGGGCCTGCCCCGGGAGTACGTCACCCCGGTCAAACAGTCACGTATACGAAAAACCGCTCTTTTTTACCTGGCGGACAACGACCTGGATTGCCCCGCCCGCTTCGATGTCGCCGAGGTCTACGCCGATGCGCCCGGCGATGAAAAAAGCGTCCGTATCGAGTATCTGGAGGACGCCTTTCAGTGACAATATCTGGTAATTTTGTTGGAAGAAACTGGAAATCATTGCCGTGCTGGCAGAGCACAGAAAGGAACATTTCGGTGACGGAGATCAATCAGATACCATATTTTGACGGTCATTGCGATACCATATGGCGCTGTATGCAGACTGAGCCGGTGGCGGACTACGGCGACACGGAGGAGGCGCGCCGCGCCTACTTTTCTGCCTGCTCCGCCCTGCGGGAAAACGGCGGCCATGTGGACCTTATCCGGGGGCAGAGCTACCGGAAACGCGCCCAGTTTTTCGCCCTGTACGACGATGTGTCTGCGCTGCCGGAAAACACCGCGTGGACGAAGCTTCGTGAAATGCACGACTGGTTTATTTTCCAAATAAAGGAAAATTCTGACCTCATTTCCCTCTGCAGAACGGGCGCGGAGGTAGACGCCGCCGCGGCGCAGCACAAAGCCGCGGCGCTGCTGAGCATCGAGGGCGCCGACCTGCTGGACTGCGACCTTGGCAAGCTGGAAACGGTGGCCGGCTGGGGCGTCCGTATTCTCAATCCGGTCTGGAATAACGCCAATATCCTCTCCGGCTCCTGCGCCCAGGACCCCGCCCGCGGCCTGTCACTGCAAGGATGTGAATTTGTTGCAAAAATGAACGATTTCGGAATCTATGCGGATGCTTCCCATATTTCTGATGCCGGATTCTGGGACGTGATACGCGTCTCAAAAGGCCCTGTGGTGGCCTCTCATTCCAACTCCCGCGCCCCCGGCCTGTGCCCGCATAGGCGAAATATCACCGATGATATGTTCCGCGCCATCCGCGACACCGGCGGCGTGGTGGGCATCAATTTCTACCGTGATTTTGTGGGCGGCGACACTATGGATGCCCTGGTCGCCCATATCGAGCATTTCCTGTCTCTTGACGGAGAATCGACAGTGGCCATCGGCGGCGACCTGGACGGCTGCGAGGCCCTGGCCGCCGGCATGACCGGCGTGCAGGACGTGGCGAAGCTGTATCAGGCGCTGGAAGAAAAAGGGTATCCAAAGCCGCTGCTGGAGGACATTTTCTGGAACAACTGGCGGCGGATACTGTAAAGTAAAAAAACAGTACATGCGTTGATACTACAGGAAGGAGGTGGCGCATGGCGCTCTACACCATCGGCGATCTGCACCTGTCGCTGGGCAGCAGCAAGCCCATGGACATCTTCGGCGATCGCTGGCAGAATTATGTAGAAAAAATACAGCGCGGCTTCTCCGGTCTCACGGAAAATGACACCACGGTCCTCTGCGGCGACCTCAGCTGGGGCATGAGCCTGGAGGAGTCACTTAACGATTTAACGTTTATTCACAACCTCCCCGGCCGCAAGATCCTGATGAAGGGCAACCACGATTATTGGTGGAATACCGCAGCCAAGATGCAGCGCTTTTTTGACGACCATGGCCTGGATTCACTGGAAATTCTTCACAACAACTGCCTGAAATACGGCGAAATATCGCTATGCGGCACCCGCGGCTGGTTCTACGAGCTGGACAACGAGGGCACGCACAATGGGAAAATGTTGGCAAGAGAGGTTGGAAGGCTGGAAACATCGCTTAAAATGGCGGGAGATAATTGCGAAAAGATATGTTTTCTCCACTATCCACCCCTGTATCAGGGATACGAATGCCCGGAAATTTTGCGTATGTTGCAGCGATATAACGTGAAAGAATGCTGCTTTGGACACCTGCATGGTGCGGCGCAGAAACGTGTATTAGCGGGATCTCACTATAACATAGAGTTCCGCCTGGTGGCCGCCGACTACGTGGACTTCACCCCGGTGAAGCTGCGGGACTGAGCCGCCATGTGACTTTGCTGTTACCAAATGCGAAAAAAACAGGCAAAAAATTGAAAATAATAGTGGAAATCTTGATAGCTTTCTGGTATTATACTATATTGCATTGGCGTTGGTAGGGATACAAAGGCTGGTGCGGAACGGAGGAAATAACAAATGACTGTGAAAAGCTGCGAGAAACTGGAAAAGAGCAGGGTCGCACTGACCATCGAGACGAGCGCCGAGGAGTTTGAGGCTGCCGTCAACAAAGCGTATCTGAAGATGCGCGGCAAGATCAACGTACCCGGCTTCCGCGTGGGTAAGGCCCCCCGTAAGATCATCGAGAAGATGTACGGCGCCGAGGTCTTTTATGAGGAAGCCGTGAATATCCTCCTGCCCGACGCCTATGAGGGCGCGGTGAAGGAGAAGGAGCTGAATGTCGTCGGATACCCCGAGGTGGAGCTGGAGAGCTGCACCAAGGACGGCGTGGTGTTCAAGTGCACCGTGGCCGTGTATCCCGAGGTGAAGCTGGGCCAGTACAAGGGTCTGGAGGCGCCCAAGGCGGAGGTCAAGGTGGCCGCTGCCGACGTCAACGCCCGCCTGAAGGAGATGGCCGACCGCAACAGCCGCCTGGTGTCCGTGGACCGTGCCGTGAAGAAGGGCGACACCGCCGAGATCGACTTCGAGGGCTTTGACAACGGCAAGGCCTTTGACGGCGGCAAGGGCGAGAACTTCGATCTGGAGATCGGCTCCGGCAGCTTCGTCCCCGGCTTCGAGGATCAGCTGATCGGCATGAAGGCCGGCGAGGAGAAGGACATCGACATCACCTTCCCCGAGAACTATACCCCCGAGCTGGCCGGTAAGCCCGTGGTCTTCCATGTGAAGGTCAACGAGGTCAAGGTCAAGGAGGTGCCCGCCATCGACGACGAGTTCGCCAAGGACGTGTCCGAGTTCGACACCCTGAAGGACCTGAAGGCCGACATCAAGAAGAAGCTGACCGCTGAGCGCACCGAGGCCGCCCAGCGCGCCTTCGAGGACGTGCTGATGGCCAAGGTGGCCGAGAGCGTCGAGGCCGAGATCCCCACCGAGATGGTGGAGCTGCAGGCCGCGCAGATGACCGAGGGCTTCAAGCAGCAGCTGGCCTCTCAGGGCATCCCCTTCGATCAGTATCTGAAGATGACCAACACCACCGAGGCGGACTTCGTCAAGCAGGCCTACGGTCCCGCTGAGCAGCAGGTGAAGATGGATCTGGCCATCAAGGCCATCATCGACGCTGAGAAGCTGGAGGCTACCGACGACGAGGTGGAGGCCGAGATGAAGAACGTGGCGGACAAGTACGGCATGGATCTGGACACCGTGAAGAAGTATCTGCGCCCCGAGGAAGTGAAGGAGCAGGTCATCCGCGAGAAGGTCATCAAGGTGGTGGCCGACAGCGCCAAGGCCGTGGCACCCGCAGAGGCGCTGGCCGAGGAAGAGGCTGAGGCCGCGGCTGAGGAGAAGGCCGAGGAGAAGAAGCCCGCCAAGAAGGCCACTAAGAAGACCACTGAGAAGGCCGAGGGCGAGGAGAAGGCTGCCGCCAAGAAGCCCGCCGCCAAGAAGGCTGCCAAGAAGGACGCGGAGTAAGCCCGTCCAGGCGATCATACGAGAGACAAAACCGGAGCGGCGGGGCGAAAAACATTTGCCCCGCCGCCGCGGGCTATTTTGAAAATCACGGTCAGGTGGGTATAATCAGGCATCTATCATACAGGAGGTATTTCTTATGAGTTTAGTCCCTTACGTTGTAGAGCAGACCAACCGCGGTGAGCGTTCCTACGATATTTTCTCCCGCCTGCTCAACGACCGTATCGTGTTCCTGGGCGAAGAGGTGAATGATACCACCGCCAGCCTTGTTGTGGCACAGCTGCTCTATCTGGAGGCGCAGGACCCCGACAAGGATATTCAGATGTATATCAACAGCCCCGGCGGCAGCGTGACTGCCGGTATGGCCATCTATGACACCATGCAGTACATCAAGTGCGACGTGTCCACGATATGCATCGGCATGGCCGCCAGCATGGGTGCGTTCCTGCTGTCCAGCGGCGCCAAGGGCAAGCGCATCGCGCTGCCCAACGCGGAGATCATGATCCACCAGCCCTCTGCCGGCACCCAGGGCAAGGTCACGGATATGGAGATCGACGTGGAGCATTTCCTGAAGATCAAGCAGCGGCTGAACCGCATCATGGCGGACAACACCGGCAAGACGCCGGAGCAGATCAAGGCGGATTCCGAGCGCGACAACTGGATGATCGCGGAAGAGGCCCGCGAGTACGGCCTGGTGGATAAGGTCATTTATAAGAGGTAAAAACGAATGGCAGACGATAAGAAGGCGCTGCGCTGCTCGTTCTGCGGTAAGCCGGAGAGCCAGGTACACCGCATGATCCAGGGCCCCGGCGTCCGCATCTGCGACGAGTGCGTCCAGCTTTGCATGGCGATACTGGACGACGGCTACGCCGCGGCGGGCGGGGAAGTGGACAGCATGGACGACCTGCCGACGCCTAAGGAGATACACGACGTGCTGGACCAGTACGTCATCGGGCAGGAGAGCGCCAAGGTGGCCCTGTCCGTGTCGGTATACAACCACTATAAGCGCATTTACTTCGGCGGCGACGAGGACGTGGAGCTTCAGAAGAGCAATATCCTGATGATCGGCCCCACCGGCTCCGGCAAGACGCTGTTTGCTCAGACGCTGGCCCGGGTGCTGAAGGTGCCCTTCGCCATTGCCGACGCCACCACGCTGACCGAGGCCGGCTATGTGGGCGACGACGTGGAGAACATCCTCCTGCGCCTGCTCCAGGCCGCCGACTTTGACGTGGAGCTGGCAGAGCGGGGCATCATCTATGTGGATGAGATCGACAAGATCGCCCGCAAGAGCGAGAATACGTCCATCACCCGCGACGTGTCCGGCGAGGGAGTGCAGCAGGCGCTGCTGAAGATTCTGGAGGGCACCGTGGCCAACGTGCCGCCCCAGGGCGGGCGCAAGCATCCCCATCAGGAGTTCATCCAGCTGGACACCAGCAATATCCTGTTTATCTGCGGCGGCGCGTTCGACGGGCTGGAGAAGATCATCGAGGACCGCGTGGGCAAGCGCAGCATGGGCTTTGAGAACGCGGTGCAGAGCAAGAAAGAGCGCAATACCGGCGACCTGTTCCAGCAGGTGCAGCCCCACGACCTGCTGAAGTTCGGCATCATTCCGGAGCTGGTGGGCCGCATGCCGGTGATCACCGCGCTGCAGGGATTGGACCGCGAGGACCTGGTGCGCATCCTCACCGAGCCGAAAAACGCCCTGGTGAAGCAGTATCAGAAGCTGCTGAGCTACGACGGCGTGGCCCTGCACTTCGACAAGGAGGCGCTGGAGGCCGTGGCGGACACGGCGCTGGAGCGCAATATCGGCGCCCGCGGTCTGCGGGCTGTGATGGAGGGCATATTGACCAAGGTGATGTACGACATCCCCTCCGATCCCACCATCACCGACGTGACCATCACCAGGGAGTGCGTCACTGGCGGCGCGGAGCCGCGGGTGGAGCGCGACCCGGAGAAGATGGCGCAGCGGGCGAAGCTCAAGACCGGCACGGCGGAGAAGCCCTCCACCGCCCCGGCGTCTTAACGGAGACTCAGAAGGGGAGAGGCGCCGCCTCTCCCTTTTTCCCAACGCCCGCCTGACGGCGGGAGAAAGGAGACATACATGGAAGCTGTGACAAGAAACATAGCGGTGCTGGCGCTGCGGGGCCTGACGGCCTTTCCCGGCCAGACGGTGTCCTTTGACGCGGAGCGGGACATCTCCATCTTTGCGCTGGACAACGCCATGGAGAACGACCGCCGGCTGCTGGCGGTGACGCAGAAGGAGCTGTCCACGGCGGAGCCGGGGCTGGAGGACCTGTACGCCATCGGCACCGTGTGCCATATTTTGCAGATCATCAAGACCTCCGACACCACGGTGCGGGTCATCGTGGAGGGCGAGAGTCGGGCCAGACTGCACCGCCTGTGGCAGGAGAAGCCCTTTCTGCAGGCGCAGGCGGAGCTGCTGCCGGAGCCGGAGACCCGCCACACCGCCCGCAGCGAGGCGCTGATCCGCCGGACGTATGTGCTGTTCGGGGAGTATCGGGAGCTGGCCAACGGCATCAGCGAGGAATTCGCCGCCGCGGTGCTGGACTGCGGCGACACCGGCCGTCTGGCGGACCTGATCGCCCAGAACATCACCCTGCGGCATCAGGACCGGCAGCGGGTGCTGGAGGAGCTGCACCCGGACAAGCGACTGCGCATCGTCAACGACATCCTGACCCACGAGGTGGATGTGATCTCGCTGGAGAGCGAGATGGAGCAGAAGGTGCGCCGCCGGGTGGCCCAGGTGCAGAAGGACATGATCCTGCGGGAGCAGGTGAAGGTGCTGCAGCACGAGCTGGGCGACGACGGCGACGAGGAGCTGGAGGAGTACACCGCCAGGATCCAGGCGGCGGACCTGCCCGACGAGGTGCACACCAAGCTGACAAAAGAGGTGGAGCGCCTGGGCAAGCAGCCCTTCGGCAGCGCCGAGGCGTCGGTGATCCGCAACTACCTGGACGTCTGCCTGGAGCTGCCCTGGCACAAATATACCCGGGAGCGGGCGGACGTGGCCCAGGCCAGAAGGCTGCTGGACAAGGACCACTACGGGCTGGAAAAGGTCAAGGAGCGCATTCTGGAGTTTATCGCCGTGCGCCAGCTGAACCCGGACGCCAAGGGGAAGATCCTGTGCCTGGTAGGCCCTCCCGGCGTGGGCAAGACCTCGGTGGCGCTGTCCGTGGCAAGGGCCATGAACCGCAAGTGCGCCCGGCTGAGCCTGGGCGGCGTGCGGGATGAGGCGGATATCCGGGGCCATCGCAAGACGTACATCGGCGCCATGCCGGGACGCATCATCGAGGCACTGACCCGCGCCGGGACCATGAATCCGCTGCTGGTGCTGGACGAGATCGACAAGCTGGCCAGCGACATGCGGGGCGACCCGGCCTCGGCGCTGCTGGAGGTGCTGGACAGCGAGCAAAACGGCTCCTTCCGCGACCATTTCATCGAGATACCGGTGGACCTGAGCCGGGTGATGTTCATCACCACGGCCAACACCACGGCCACCATCCCCCGCCCGCTGCTGGACCGCATGGAGGTCATCGAGCTGGGCAGCTATACCGACGAGGAGAAGCTGCACATCGCCCGGGAGCACCTGCTGCCCAAGCAGCTGAAGGAGAACGGCATCCGCCGCAGCCAGCTGCGGTTGGAGGACGAGGCCCTGCGGGCCATCATCACCGACTATACCAAGGAGTCCGGCGTGCGCACGCTGGAGCGGCAGCTGGGCAAGCTGTGCCGCCGCGCGGCCATGCGTTTGGTGGAGACGGATGTAAAGCGTATCAACATTACAGCGGACGCGCTGCAGGACTTCCTGGACACGCCGCCCTACGCCGAGGAGCGCGGCCGAAAGAGCGACCTGGTGGGCGTGGTCAACGGCCTGGCCTGGACCGAGGTGGGCGGCGAGCTGCTGGAGGTGGAGGCCGGGGTCATGGACGGCACCGGCAAGCTGGAGCTGACCGGCAACCTGGGCCAGGTGATGCAGGAGTCCGTGAAGGCGGCCTACACCTGCCTGCGCAGCCGCGCTGCCGAGCTGGGCATCGCCTCGGATTTCTATAAGACCAAGGACATCCACGTTCACTTCCCGGAGGGGGCCGTGCCCAAGGACGGGCCCTCCGCCGGTATCGCCATCGCCACGGCCATGCTGTCCGCCCTGACGGGCCGGGCGGTGCGCCACGACGTGGCCATGACCGGTGAGGTGACGCTGCGGGGCCGTGTGCTGCCCATCGGCGGGTTGCGGGAAAAGACCATGGCCGCCAAGCGCAGCGGCATCAAGACCGTGATCATCCCCAGGGAAAACGAGAAGGATCTGGCCGACATCGACCCCGCCGTCCGCGCCGCGCTGCGGTTCATTCCGGCGGAGACGGTGGACGCCGTGTTTGCCCATGCCCTGACGCGGCCCCGGAAGGAGGCGGCGGTGGAGCATCTGGCGGTGATGGGCGTTCCGCCCATGCAGGAGGTACGTCATGGCGATCAACTTTAACAAGGCGGAGTTTGTGCTCTCCGCGGTGAAGGCGGAGACCTTCATCCGCGACGGAAAGCCGCAGGTGACCTTCGCCGGGCGCAGCAACGTGGGCAAGTCCTCCGTTATCAACCGCCTGCTGGGGCGGAAGAACTTCGCCCGGGTGGGCGCCACCCCCGGCAAGACCAGCCAGATCAACTATTTCGACATCGACGGCAGGATCTACTTCACCGACCTGCCGGGATACGGCTACGCCAAGGTGTCCAAGGAGGAGCGCGACCGCTGGGGCCGGCTGATGGAGCGGTACTTCGCCGAGGAGGGGCTGATCACTCTGGGCGTGCTGATCGTGGACGCCCGGCACAAGCCCACCGCCGACGACGTGACCATGTGCGACTGGTTCAAGGGCACCGGCTGCCCCATGATCGTGGTGGCCAACAAGCTGGACAAGCTGAAAAAGAGCGAGATCGAGCCCAATATGGCCCTGATCCGCCAGACGCTGACGCTGCCGGAGGAGACGCTGCTGGTGCCGTTTTCTGCGGAGAAGGGCACGGGCAAGACGGAGCTGCTGGCGGCCATCAGTGAGCGCTGCGGGAAATAAGGACTGCAGCATGCGGCAATTATAATAAAATTTTTTCAGCTATGCAGAAAAATTTTTAGGAAAAATACGAAAAAAAGCTGTTTTTTGTCCTAAACGTATGGTATAATCATCACAGCAAGCAACGCAGCGCCCCACGGCAGCTGCGGTGACATTTCAAACAGGAGGTTTTGCAAATGGAAACTTACGGACTGGAAAAGCTGGGCATCATCAACGCCAAGGCGGTCTATCGTAATCTGACCCCCGCACAGCTGACCGAGCACGCGCTCTGCCGCGGCGAGGGCACGCTGTCCAATACCGGCGCACTGGTGGTCAAGACCGGTAAATACACCGGCCGCAGTGCCAACGACAAGTTCATCGTCGATACCCCGGCCGTCCATGACGATATTGCCTGGGGCAAGGTGAACCGCCCCATCGAGAAGGCCAAGTTCGACGCCATCCGCGCCAAGGTCATCGCCTATCTGCAGGGCAAGGAGATCTTCATCTTCGACGGCTTTGCCGGCGCCGACCCCAAGTACACCAAGGCGTTCCGCATCGTCAACGAGCTGGCCAGCCAGAACCTCTTCATCCACCAGCTGCTGCGCCGTCCCACCGCTGAGCAGCTGAAGGACTTCCACGAGGACTACACCATCATCGCCGCCCCCGGCTTCAAGTGCATCCCCGAGATCGACGGCACCCGCAGCGAGGCCGCCATCCTGGTGGACTACGAGGCCCACGAGGTGGTGATCTGCGGCACCCAGTACGCCGGCGAGATCAAGAAGTCCGTGTTCTCCGTGATGAACTATGTCCTGCCCAAGCAGGGCGTGTTCCCCATGCACTGCTCTGCCAACATCGGCAAGCATGGCGACAGCGCCGTGTTCTTCGGTCTGTCCGGCACCGGCAAGACCACGCTGTCCGCCGACCCCAACCGCATGCTGATCGGCGACGATGAGCACGGCTGGGCCGACGACTCCGTGTTCAACTTCGAGGGCGGCTGCTACGCCAAGTGCATCAACCTCAGCCCCGAGGGCGAGCCCGAGATCTACAACGCCATCAAGTTCGGCGCGCTGGTGGAGAATGTGGTCATGGATCCCGACACCCGCGAGTTTGACTTCGACGACGACTCTCTGGCCGTCAACTCCCGCGTGGGCTATCCCGTGGAGTATATCCCCAATGCCGAGCTGTCCGGCATGAGCCCCAGTGTGCCCAAGACGGTGATCTTCCTGACCGCCGATGCCTACGGTGTGCTGCCCCCCATCAGCAAGCTGGATAAGAACCAGGCCATGTACTACTTCGTCTCCGGCTTCACCTCCAAGGTGGCCGGCACGGAGATCGGCGTCACCGAGCCTGTGCCCACGTTCTCCACCTGCTTCGGCGAGCCCTTCCTGCCCCTGGATCCCTCCGTCTACGCCGCCATGCTGGCCGACAAGGTGGAGAAGGCCGGCGCGAAGGTCTATCTGGTCAACACCGGCTGGAACGGCACCGGCAAGCGCATGAAGCTCAGCTACACCCGCGCCATGGTCACCGCCGCCCTTACCGGCGAGATCGAGAAGAGCGAGTTCGTCACCGATCCCACCTTCGGCGTGCAGGTGCCCACGAGCATCGAGGGCGTGCCCAGTGAGCTGCTGATCCCCGAGAACACCTGGGAGGACAAGGCAGCGTATCAGGCGAGCTGCAAGAAGCTGGCTGCCAGCTTTGTGGAGAACTTCAAGAAGTACACCCACATGAGCGCCGAGGTCGTGGCCGCAGGCCCCAAGGCGTAACGAAAAACAAAAAAACAAGTGCCCTGCGGGGCACTTGTTTTTTTGTGAAAAAATTCTCCGGCAGGGGCCGGAGAATTTTTTGCTTCTTTAAGGTGTGTTTCAGCTATGCGCGGTATGCTGTCCACAGTAAAGGAAATGACTCACTTTTTCAGCGCATTCACCGCCGCGCGCAGGGCGTCCACATGCTCCTGCTTAGTGGCCCAGCTGGCACAGAAGCGCACGCCGGAGTGTGTCTCGTCCACCCGCTCCCAGTACTCGTAGCCGAAGTCCTTGCCAAGAATGGCCAGCTCGTCATCCGACATGATGGGATACTGCTGGTTGGTGGGGGAGTCGAACAGCAGGGGATAGCCCGCCGAGACGAAGATGTCCCGGATCTGATGGGCCATCTCGATGGCGTGGCGGGAGATCTTGAAGTACAGGTCGTCGGTGAACAGGGCGTCGAACTGGATGCCCAGCAGCCGGCCCTTGGCCATACGGCCGCCCCGCTGCTTCATCATAAAGCGGAAGTCCTTTTTCAGCTTCTCGTTCATGATGACCACGGCCTCGCCGAACAGGGCGCCCACCTTGGTGCCGCCGATGTAGAATATGTCGCACAGGTGCGCCACCTCCGGCAGCGTCAGGTCCGTGCCGTCGGCCATCAGGCCGTAGCCCAGACGGGCGCCGTCGATAAACAGCGGCAGGCCGTATTCACGGCAGGTGTCGTACAGGGCGGTCAGCTCCGCCTTGGAGTACAGGGTGCCGCCCTCGGTGGGGTGGGAGATGTACACCATGCCCGGCTGGACGATATGCTCGGTGGACTCGTCGTTTTTGTGCCACTCCACATAGTCCCGCACCTGCTGTGCGGTGATCTTGCCGTTGCTGGTGGGAAGGGTGATGACCTTGTGGCCTGTGGACTCGATGGCCCCGGCCTCGTGGCAGTTGATGTGGCCGCTGACGGCGGACAGCACGCCCTGCCAGGGCCGCAGGATGGCGGCGATGACGGTGGTGTTGGTCTGGGTACCGCCCACCAGGAAGTGGACGTCGGCCTCCGGGGCGCGGCAGGCGGCTTTGATCTTCTCCCGCGCGGCCTCGCAGTACTCGTCCTCGCCGTAGCCCACGGTCTGGACCATGTTGGTCTCGGCCAGCCTGACCATGACAGAGGGATGCGCACCCTCCAGATAATCACTGTTGAAATAGATCATTGCGCTTCTCCTTTGTGGTGATGATGGAACAGGACGGCGCTTGCCGCCGTCTCAATTGACAGACGCTACTTCTATTGTAAGCCCTGGTTTCTCAGAAGTAAAGAGAAACTATTACAAATTCATTACAGCTTTCCGACATCCCTTGCAATGAACGAAAAAAACTGATACAATACCCAACGATAAGGAGGCGTGTACCATGAATGATGCACCCAGAAGAAGATCCCGCGTACAGCAGGATCCGCCGGCAGAGCGGACCGGCAGCAGCCGCAGAAGAAGACACGGCAGAAAGAACGGAAAAGCCCTGTATTACGCCATTTTGGTGATTTTGGTGGGCGTGCTGGTATTCTCGTCCGTCAAGATCATTTCCTACCTGAAGGAGCAGAAGGACACCGAGAGGATCAACGACAATATCAGTCAGGACTTCATCAGTCCGGACAATACCGCCGGCGATACCGATACCGACGGTGACGGCACCGACGGCGACAGCCAGGAGACGCAGAAGCCTGTCAAGAAGGATGAAGAGAGCATCAAGGTGGACTTCACCGCCATGCAGGCCAAGTACCCCGATGTCGTCGGCTATGTCTACAGCGCCAACACCACGCTGCAGCTGCCCATCGTGCAGTCCGCGGACGAGGGCGGCGAGTACTATCTGTACCGCGATATCGACGGCAAGGACAACAAGAACGGCACCGTGTTCCTGGACTATCGCTGCAGCTCCAGCTTTACCTCTCAGAACAACCTCATCTACGGCCACAATATGAAGACCGGCATGATGTTCGCGTCCCTGATGAACTACAAGAGCCAGAGCTACTACGAGGCCCACCCCTACTTCTATCTGTACACACCTGACCAGACCTACAAGGTCAATCTGTTCGCCGGCTGCATCGTGGATCATGACGCGGACGTGTATTCCCCCTCCCTCAGCGACAGCTACCTGCAGGATTGCATCAACAACTCCACCTTCCGGTCCGGCAGCGGTGTGCCTACCGGCAATATCCTGACGCTGAGCACCTGCGACTACGACTTCGACAATGCCCGCTATGTCCTCATGGGCGAACTGATCCCCGTTAAAAATCCTGCCGACACCAGCAGCGAGGGCTAAGCACTGCACCCAATATAAAAAGACCGCCTTCGGGCGGTCTTTTTTGCGCTGTATTTGCTTGAGAATCTGAAAAGACAGGCGCTGTAAAGCCAAAATACATGACGGCTGTCTCACGCGCCTGACAGCTCCAGCACCACCGGGCAGTGGTCACTGCCGGTGATCTCCGGCCAGATATCCGCATTCTTCACCCGGGGCATCAGCCGCTGGGAGACGATGAAGTAGTCGATGCGCCACCCCGCGTTGTTCTGCCGGGCGTGGAAGCGGTAGCTCCACCAGGAATAGGCCCCGGTGCGCTCCGGATACAGGGCGCGGAAGGTATCCACGAACCCGCTGCTCAGCAGCTGGGTCATTTTGGCGCGCTCCTGGTCGGAAAAGCCGGGATTCATGCGGTTGGACTGGGGATTCTTCAGGTCGATCTCCTGGTGGGCCACGTTCAGATCGCCGCAGTAGACCACCGGCTTTTGCGCATCCAGCGTCAGCAGGTATTCCCGCAGGTCGTCCTCCCACTCCATGCGATAGTCCAGCCGGGCCAGCTGGTCCTTGGAGTTGGGGGTGTAGCAGCACACCAGATAGAAGTCCTCATACTCCGCGGTGATGACCCGGCCCTCGTGCCGATGGATGTCCGCGCCGAAGTCGTAGGTCACGGCCAGCGGCCCCCGGCGGGTAAAGACAGCGGTGCCGGAATAGCCGGCCTTGTCGGCGCTGTTCCAGAACCGGTGGTAGCCCGGCAGGTCGAACTGCGCCTGCTCCGGGCGCATTTTCGTCTCCTGCAGGCAGATGATGTCGGCGTCGGCCAGGGCGCAAAAATCCAGAAAACCCTTGCCCAGACAGGAGCGCAGGCCGTTGACGTTCCAAGAGATCAGACGCATAGCTGGTATATCCTCCGCGTTTTTTCTCCAGTATACCATGTTTTTCCCGCAGGCACAACACAAAGCCGACACGGACCGTCTTACTTTTACAGATATCCCATAATTTTTTGCGGCCAAGTGATAGGGTTTGCTATCACTTGCGCCGCGAATGTGCTATACTATAAGCAGAAATGCGCTGTACAGGGGTGAGCCGAACATGAAAATCATCCTGCGGGATACATTTTTGCTGGACGCGGCCGAGACCTCCGGCATCAACGGCGTGGAGGGCACGCTGGCCAATCTCCGCAGCATCCGCGACGAGCTGGCGGAGGAGGTCTTTGACATCACCGGCTTCGTGGACTTCCTGACTATTGAGAACTGACGATCAACGCCCGAAAGGGGAGGAATACGATGCAGGATAAGGACAAGCTTATCGCCGTGCCGGACGATGGCTCCTACGCCGCCGTGCAGGATTTCCTGACGGACCGGATGGAGTCGGCCGGGATCTCGTTCCGGGTGCAGAACCGCGTGCAGGTGGCCACGGATGAGATATGGTCCAACATCGTCCACCACAGCGGCGCCACGCAGGCGTCCCTGACGCTCCAGCCGGAGGGGGAGACACTGCTGCTGCACTTTGCCGACAACGGCAAGCCCTACGACCTCACCGCCGCACCGGAGGCGGACACCACGCTGTCCGCTGACGAGCGCAAGATCGGCGGGCTGGGGCTGCACATGGTACGGAAAATGCTCACCGCCATGACCTATCGGCATGAGGACGGGGAAAACCGCCTGACGCTGGCCTTTTCCCTATCATAACAAGCGCATATCCCCCGGCGGAACCGGGGGATATATCGTGCCGCCCCGTTGCGGGGAGAAAGCGCAAAGTGGTATAAAGAAAAATAACAGAAGGGAGAATTGCGTATGCCTGATCTTTCCAATATGCTGCAAACGACACTGGGCGGCTACAGCCTGTCCCGCATCCTCTCGGCCATCCTGACGCTGATGATCTGCCTTTTCGCGGTGCGGCTGCTGATGAAGCTGGTAAAGAAGCTGGTGGGCCGCAGTAAGCGCCTGAGCGCGCGGCTGCAGCAGACCATCCTCACCACCATCAAGGTCGTGCTCTATATCCTCACCGGCATCATCACGGCCGAGGCCCTGGGCATGAACACCACCTCGCTGACGGCGCTGGTCTCCGTCCTGACGCTGGGCGTGACCCTGGCGGCGGAGGACATCCTGGGCAACGTGGCCGGCGGGCTGGTGATCCTGTCCTCCACGCCCTTCAGCATCGGCGACGAGATCGAGGTGTCCGGCACCGTCGGCATCGTCCGGGAGATCACCCTGAACCACACCAAGCTGGAAACGGTGGCGGGCAGCTATGTGATGCTGCCCAACAAGGAGCTGGCGTCCTCCTGCGTGATCAACTACACCGCCATGGGCCGCCGCCGCATCGTCCGCAAGATCACGGCCTCCTACGACGCCCCCACCGAGCAGGTCCGGGCCGCCTGCCTGGAGGCGGTGGCCACCACCCCCAACGTGCTGGAGGACCCGGCGCCGGTGGTGTATCTGAAGGACTTCGGCAGCAGCTCCATCGAGTACAGCGTCCGCTGTTGGGTCAAGGCCGAGGACTACTGGGACGCGCTGTTCGCGCTGAACGAAAACCTCCGCACCGCTTTTGCTGCCCACCAGGTGGAGATGACCTACGACCACCTGAATGTCCATGTCATAGAGAAATAACGTAAAAGCTCACCCCGGGCAGGCCCTCTCATGGCCCACCCGGGGTGAGTTTTTTGTTCCTCAAGATCCTATCAGCGGTGGGGCGCTGCGATAAATGATATAATTCGAGAACAACTTTTATCGCAAACTAAGATCGACTGCTAATTTATCAAGGTAATCAATATGTCCGTGACTTGCTCCGTATAAGGTCACATATCCATCTTTTTCAGCGGTTATATTCCGACCCATAAAAATGACTCATCCGTTTTCTGCGGCATATTTTTCTGCCCGGCAGTGCAGCCGCTCAGCAGCAGTACCGCGGTGGGCAGAAGCGGCAATGCTCTCCGATACATGGGGTATCCCTCGTTTCTGAGAAGATAAATTCGTTTGTCAGCCCATATCGGCGGCAAGAGCCTGGTCGATGAGCTTTTGCAGCGTCTCCGCCTGCTTCTTTTCCGTGATGGCGCCTACGA
>ERZ827156.1145-NODE-1145-length-33339-cov-6.883277_pt1 | contig 33339 bp, 28 predicted proteins | sample MGYA00519919_ERZ827156 | MGnify/ENA primary metagenome ERZ827156 (study PRJEB31778, sample SAMEA3449269) | human gut metagenome | biome: human gut; feature: human-associated habitat; material: faeces | place: United Kingdom | collected 2010/2012 ...
GATGCCACACTTTTTATCTGCACCGCTTTCCCCTTTTTGATAGTGATACTCTTTTTCTTAAGTTTCAACTGAACCTTCTTAATCACAAGATTATATTTATATCTCTTTCCTTTATAAGAAGCTGTGATTGTAACTTTTCCTGCTTTCTTTACGGTCAGCTTTCCGTTTTTAGATACTGCCGCTATTGTCCGTTTACTTGATTTCCACTTTATCTTTTCCGCCTTAACTGCCTTATTATTTACGAACAGCGCCAGAGAATATGTCTGTTTCTTTCCGTTAAAATAAATTGTTTTTTTCAAAGATTTTTTCTTCAAAACAATCTTTTTATAAGAAGTCTTCTTGGTCTCTGTCTTTTTCGCCGGCTGCGGCTGTGCCGGTTTTAATGGCTGTTTCTGCAGGGATTCTATCTGGCTCTCTGCAGCCTCTAATACTGAAAGATTATCTACCAGATTTTTCTGTGCATCTGTCAGTCCGTCATAGGCACGTCTTGCTGCTTCTACCTTTTCTTTATCGGATAAAGTAACTTTTTTCAGTGCATTAATCTGTGTGATTACGGTATTGGCAAATTCCTGATTTTCCTGTACTTTTTTCAGAGAAAGGATTCTCCGCATCATATTTTTTTAAATTACAATACTTTGGAAAGAAACTCCTTTGTACGTTCCTCCCCTGGATTGCCAAAGAGTTCTTTCGGCTTTCTGTCTTCAAGGATCACTCCGTCGTCCATAAAAAGCACTCTGTCGCTGACTTCTCTTGCAAATCCCATCTCATGGGTAACAACCAGCATGGTCATGCCTTCTTTTGCAAGCTCTTTCATAACCTCAAGAACCTCCCCGACCATTTCCGGGTCAAGGGCTGATGTTGGTTCATCGAACAGCAGCACCTGCGGATTCATTGCCAGGGCTCTCGCGATGGCAACCCTCTGCTTCTGTCCGCCGGAAAGCTTCCCGGGATAGACATCTGCTTTTTCTTCAAGGCCGACTCTTTTCAGAAGAGCCCTTGCTTTCTGGTCCGCCTCTGCCGCATTCCATTTGCCAAGGCGTACCGGTGCAAGAGTGATATTTTTCATTACTGTCATATTTGGAAACAGGTTAAAATGCTGAAAAACCATTCCCACATTTTCCCTGAATTTATCTACATCCAGCTTTGGATCCAGAATCTGCTGTCCGTTTACGGTGATCTCGCCTTCCTCCGGTTTTTCCAGAAGATTCAGGCAGCGCAGAAACGTAGATTTTCCGGAGCCGGACGGACCGATGATACAGATACACTCACCTTTATTTACATGAGTTGTGATTCCTTTTAATACATGTACATCCCCGAAGGACTTTTTCAGATTTTTAACATCAATCACTTTCTCTCAGTCTCCTTTCAAATCTCCTCAGAAGAATGCTCAGGCACTTCACGATCAGGTAATACATGATACCTGCAACGATCAGCGGAATGAACATCTGGTAGGTACGGGAAGAAACATAGCTTGCCGCTTTTGTCAGATCCATGATCCCCACATAACCAAGAATAGACGTCTCTTTGATCAGCTGGATAAACTCATTACCCATTGCCGGAAGGATTGTTTTTACTGCCTGCGGAATGATAATAAAACGCATAGTATCTTTATATCCCAGGCCAAGAGAACGGCCTGCTTCGCTCTGACCTTTATCTACAGATAAAATACCTCCGCGGATAACCTCGGAAACATATGCACCACTGTTGATACCGAAGCTGACCACTGCTGCCACATATCCCAGGCGGCTGTGGAATACTGCAAAATAAATGATCATCAGCTGAAGAACGGACGGTGTTCCCCGGATCACGTCAACATAAATATCCGCGATCGTAGAAAGAATGGTTCTTCTGCCTTTTTTCGCAGCTCCAAGACGTACCAGAGCCACCACAAGACCGATCAGAATACCTACGATCACAGACAGAAGGGAAACGATCAGTGTAATTCCAAGACCGTTGATATAAAATTTCCAGCGATTATCCTGAAGGAAAATAAAGCTTAAAAGTCCCAGGAAGCCATCGGTTGCAGCTACATCAGTCACATCCTCACTGCTTTCTACCGTATCTACGAAATACTGCTGGTAAAGATCATCATAAACACCGGACTTTTTAACCTTTGCAAGTCCGTCATTGATGATCTGAACAAGCTCTGTGTTTCCTTTTTCAATACAGAAAACAGTGTCCTCTGCTGTACTTGGCACAGATTCATACTGCAGATCCGAATTCTGTTTGCAGTAGATCTCAGCCATGATATTATCGATCAGGACTGCATCTGCACCGCCGTTTTTCAGCTCCATTACTGCACTGGAGGCGTTTTTAAATCGTTTCACTTTTGCATCTTTTACTTCGCCATAATCCGTTGTCTCACCGGATGCGATCATATCGCTCTGGGCACCTTCCAGAACTGCAACAGTTTTTCCGGACATCTCCTCAAAATCTTTGATCGGATTATCCTTACGGCTGATGATGCACTGGGTACCGGTGTAATAAACATCGGAAAAATCCACACTCTTTTTTCGATCCTCTGTAGGTCCTATTCCGGCAGCGATCACCTGCACATCTCCGGCTTCCATGGAACCCATCAGTGAATCAAAAGGCATGTCTTTCCATACCAGCTTTACATTTTCTTCTTTGGCGATGGCCTCCAGAAGATCGTAGTCAAATCCTGTGATATTTCCATCATCATCCAGGTATTCAAACGGTGAATACTCTGCATTTGTTCCCACAATGATGGTCTGCTGCTCTGCTGCTTTTACTGCCACCGCACTGCTGAAATATACCGGCAGAGCCATGATCATGCACATTACAAAACAGATAAACGCTCTGCTTTTTCCATAGCGTCTCATTGTTTTCCCCTCCTGTTATTCATATTTTTTTCCGTATCCGAAAGCACCTTCCATACCGCAGATCCCTGCCGCAAAAGCAGCTGCTTCCGCAAGGCTTTCGCGGATTGCTGTTTCCCTGTCCACGCCGGCTTTGGTTTTTCCGATATATCCGGTAAGAAAAGAAGCAATAAGGGAATCTCCTGCACCGAGAGTGTCTTTTACTTCTGCAAGCGGAGCTGCCGCCTGGGCAAAAAACTTCTCACCATCATAAAGGATACATCCTTTTGCACCTCTGGAAGCCATGGCAAGTTCCGGACCCATGGAGATGATTTTTTTCAGATGGGCTTCTGCTTCCTCATCGGTTCCATCAAAAGAACAGAACGCATAGGTAACATCCGGTGCTGTTTTTTCATAATACTCTTCTGTGGAATCATCCGAAAAATCGAAGGAAACCGGGATTCCGGCCTCTTTGATCTTGTGGAGTTCATTCTCTGTAAAAGAATAATTTCCACTGTGTACCACGTCAAAGCCTTTCATGTATTCCAGGTCAAACCGATCCAGAACATATGGTGTTTTTCCGCGGATGCCGCCTTCATTAAAATCCAGGAACTGACGGTCTCCGTCTTTTAACGTGATCCTGGAATAGCCATTCTCGCCGTGCAGCTGTTTACACTTTACCGTTTCCACGCCGATTTTTCCCAGTGTATCCATGATCAGCTCTGCTCTGTCATCATCTCCGAAATATCCCATATATGCTGTTTTTTCACAACCGGCCATTTTTCCGTAGACACTGACATTTACACAGTTTCCACCTGGATACATGGTTTTCAGATGATCATAGATATCCACAACATTGTCTCCAAAACCAAGGAGTTTTGCACTGTATCTGCTCATTTTTCCCCTTTCTCTGTGCCGAGGCACAGCAACATTCTTAATATTCCACAACTCCCATATATCTTCTCATATCCAGCGGATGGCGGCGTTTATCCTGCAGCGCAGTACGGTAAACCGTTGTCATGGTGTAGAAGAGCATTGGTGTAAAATATTCCACGCAGCTGTCATCGATCGCTGCCATGCCAAGTTTATCTGCATCGATCACTTCATATTTTCTTCCATATTTCTCAAGAAAAGTCAGAACTCGCTCATCCATCATACGATTTCTTCCGCGACTCATCATCAGAATGTACAGATGATCCTCGTCTGTCACCTCAAAGGGTCCATGGAAATATTCTGCGCTGTTCAGATATCCGCAGTCCATCCACTGCATTTCCTGAAGAGAGCAGATGGCAAAACCGTATGCCTGAGAATAGGATGCTCCGGATGCCATGATATAAAGATTCGGTTCCTCTGAATATTTTTCTGCAAAAAGCCATGCTGCATTCTGCTGATCTTTAACTGCTTCTGCAATGATCTCATCGATCTTCCCAAAACCTTCCGCAATCTTGTCATAGAGCCCATAACCCGGCTCCTGTATCTTCATAAGTTCATTAAGAAGACGGAGAACGATTCCCTGTGGCTTCTCTGCCTCTTTTACTCCCGGTGCCCAGTCGTATACAATGGAAATCCACTCATCGGTATCGCAGGCAGATCCCGGTGCATGTGTCATGGTCACAACGGCTGCGCCTGCTTCCATTCCCGCTTTTGCGGCTTCCAGACATTCCTTTGTTTTTCCGCTGTGTGAGCAGATGACCAGAAGGCTGTCTTTTCCAAGCTTCCTGGGCGGTGTCAGGGCAAACTCCCTTGCCGGGATCCACTGTGCATCCATCACTGCTGATTCCGCACGCAAGAAATAATATCCCGGATATAAATCTACCAGAGAGCCTCCGCATGCAAGAAAATACACGTTTTTGATCGTTCCATGCTCTTTGGTGATCTTATTTACAATTTTTTCTGCGTCCATTTTTTATCCTCCTGTTTTGAGATGTCCAGTCTGAAAATCCTAAAAATCCTTTGAAAGTTCAGGATCTGAAAGATTTTCTAACTTTGTTTTTTCCTCTTTTGCTTTTACAGTTTACCTTTTTAAAGAATATAACATATTATAACGTTATAGTAAAGAGTATATTCATTATTTATGAGTAATTATTCATCTATATACATTGTTACTGTTCACTCTGTGACCGGCAGCATACCCCGCTATGCTCTTCATCCTGCTGGACAAACCCAGTTATACTATAGTAAAATACTGGTTATGAATACATCAGAAAGGACATTTTCATGTTAAATAAAAATTCAATCCAGCCGCTTTACAAGCAGCTTATGGATATTATTACCGGCCAGTTAAAAAATGGCACATATAAGCCTGGAGAGAAAATCCCCACAGAGCCGGAACTGGCTGAGCTTTACCAGGTCAGCAGAATCACAGTGCGGCGTACTGTAGAGGAACTTTGTACCCAGGGATATCTTGTCAAGCATCAGGGAAAAGGAACCTTCGTAAAATCCCCTATGATCTTCCGGAAATTTGAATCTCAGAAAAATATGAGTTTTTCTGAATCCTGCCGTCAAAGCGGTCGTGTTCCCGGTTCCCATGTACTGGCTTTCTGCAGGAAGTCTTCAGACAGTCTGACCTCTGATTTCCTCCAGCTCGCTCCTGATGAAGAAGTTTTCTTCCTGGAAAGGCTTCTCCTGGCTGACGGGATTCCCATTATCAATGTGCACACATGGCTGCCAGTCCGGCTCTTTCCGGATTTTGATCCCAAGGCTGTGGAAAACGGATCTTTTTTTGAATATCTGAAATCTGCTTACAGCTATTCCATCGCTGATTCCAGCAGAAGCACCGTTTCAGTCACTACCGCATCCGCAGACATGGCCCAGACTTTAAGCCTTGCACCGGGGGACCCTGTGATGATCCTGGATTCCTATATGCAAAGTCCGGACGGAGCTCCCCTATACATCAGCCGGGAATACATTGCCGGCTCACGCTATACAATATCTTTCTGACAAAATGAGCAGCACAACCTGGCCCCACCATCAACACATTTCGCCCACCACTCTCAGGGAACAGGCCCGCAAGTGGGCCTCCTTCCCGTCCACAACCACCAATAGACACAACCTCCCATCCCCAACACCCCCGAATCCCACATCCCGTCAGTGCATTTACGCCCACCACAACGCTGAACAACTGCGTGGCCAGGAGGGGAAGAGCGCGAGAAGGGGAGACGGCCTTCGCTAACTCCGAGTGCTTCCCCTTCTCGCAAATTACCGCCTTCCAAAAGGCAGAACCTTTATCAAAAAAATCATAAAAAACAAATTCCCACATAAAAAGAGACCATCGAACGTCAATACGTCCAACAGTCTCTAAAAAAGAAAAATCCCTTTTATTTATTTTTAACTTTTTCAAGCATCTCCTCAGCTCTCTCAACATCCGTCTTCTCATCCTTAGGAAGAACGATGTTCAAGATAATCGCAAACACCGCCGCCGGAACAATACCGGAACCGCCGAAGATCAGGCTGATGGCCTGCGGCAGATGTGCAAGGATCGCTGTATTGGAACCAAGTCCATAACCAAGACCCAGCGCAACAGAAACGATGGTAACATTTCTCGGTCCAACCGGCCATTTGGTGATCAGCTGGATACCACTGACAACGATCGATGAGAACATCATAACAGCAGCGCCGCCCAGAACACTCTGCGGCATGATAGAGATCAGCGCCGCAAGTTTCGGGAATAATCCGCAGGCGATCAGGAAGATTCCTCCTGTAGCGATACAGAAACGGTTTACAACCTTATTCATGGCAACCAGACCAACGTTCTGGCTGAATGAAGTATTCGGCAGTACACCGAACAGTGCCGCAAAGGAAGAACCAAGACCGTCACACATAACACCACCGGAAAGCTCTTTATCGGTAGCCTCTCTTCCAAGACCACCCTCTGTGATTCCGGAAATATCACCGACAGTTTCCACTGCAGTTACAATAAACATAATGAGGATCGGCACGATCGCACGTGCGTCAAATACCCATTTCACAGGCATAAGTGCCGGTACTGCAAACCATTTCGCCTGAGCAACTTTATCCCAGTTCAGGACCCAGGCCTTTGTAGCCTCCACAGTAGCACCTGTGTCATCTACATATGTAAATGTTGTGGGAAGTACCACAGCCATGATACTTACCAGAATATATCCCACAATAATACCGATGAGGATTGAAGAAAAGCTTGTAAATCCTTTTGTACCATGTTTCAGCGCAATGATCACGATCAGGACCACAAAACCTACGAAAAGGTTTTCCAGAGAACCGTAATCTTTTGCGGAACTTCCGCCTCCAAAAGAACTGATTCCCACGCCGATCAGTGAAAGACCGATAGAAAGTACAACCGTACCTGTTACAACAGACGGGAAAAATTTTCTCAAAGGTTTCAGAAAGCTTCCCAGTACAGTCTCAAAAAGACCGCCGATAAAACATGCTGCCATGATCGAGCCATAAGCAACGATACCATTTCCCATGACTCCGGCAACGCTCTGACATACGCCGATGAAGCCTGAACTTGTTCCCATAACGATAGGAAGCTTGCCACCGACCGGTCCGATCGTAAAGACCTGTACAAGTGTAACAATTCCTGCGATCAGCATTGCATTCTGAAGTAATGCAACCTGAAGATCCCCTCCTGCTTCAATTCCGCAGGCTGCCGTGATGATAAGAAGCGGGGTAAGGTTACCCACAAACATGGCAAGCACGTGCTGCAGTCCAAGGGGAATTGCCACCTTAAGAGGTGGGCGTCCGTCCAGCTCATAAGGGCTGGCTGTGTTTTTCTCCTGTTTTTCCATAATGAATCCATCCTTTCTTTCCCTATGTCCTGACGATAACATAAAAAAGAAGGCAGTTATACCCACTGCTGAATATAACCGCCCTGTTATCTGTCAGTACACGTATCATGTCTCTTCTGTTTCGACACTCTTATCTGAACTGTTATTTCAGACTCCTGAAAAACGGGTTCATTATACAGTATCCCACCATCTATATCAAGTATTAATTAACAAGTTGTTGATTTTTTTGCAGCTTTTTTTACCTGGCTCTCACTCCAGAGCTCATCTGCCTGTTTCTTCCATACCTCTGCATAGTGATCACACTTTGCACAGAGATGCTCAGCTGTTTCCGGAGACTGAAGATCTGTAGATTTCGCTCCTGCACGTTCAACCATCTTGCGGAGAAGCTCCGGATTCTCAAGCATAGGACATGGACGAAGCATGTTCTTGTTGAACGGCTGTCCCTTGTGATACTCCATAAAGATCGGGCTCTTCAGCGCCTCAAGAAGTGTACATTCTTTAATGTTCGCATTGGAGAAATGAATGAATACACAAGGATCCACATCTCCGTTTGCATTGATATGAAGGTAACGGCGGCCACCTGCGATACATCCGCCTACATACTCTGCATCATTCTGGAAGTCCATAGTGAAGAGAGATTTTGTGGCACGGAATCTGCGGACGCTGTCGTACATTTTGATTCTCTGCTCCGGTGTGGGAAGAAGATCTGCTGCCGCATCATTTCCAACCGGCATATAGTGGAAGAACCATGCAAAATAAGCTCCGCACTCGATCAGATGATCGAAGTACTCCTCGCTGCTTACTGCATCTACGTTTGCAGATGTGTAGCATGTGGAAACACCGAACGGAAGTCCGTGGCTCTTCAAAAGCTCCATGGCATGCATAACCTTCTGGTATACGCCATCTCCACGTCGTCCGTCTGTAGTTGCCTCTGTTCCCTCAAGGCTGATAGCCGGAACGAAGTTTTTCACACGGAGCATTTCCTGACAGAATTCTTCGTCAATAAGAGTTCCGTTTGTGAAGGAAAGGAACTCGCAGTCCGGATTCATCTCACAGATCTTAATGAGATCCTTTTTGCGGACCAGCGGCTCACCGCCTGTATAGATGTACATATAGGTTCCCAGTTCTTTACCCTGTTTTACGATAGAATCGATAGTCTCAAGATCCAGGTTCAGCTTGTGGCCATACTCTGCTGCCCAGCATCCTGTGCAGTGAAGGTTACATGCGCTGGTAGGATCAAGAAGGATTGCCCACGGTACATTGCAGTCATTCTCTTCTGATACCCTTTCCTGTGTTGCGCTTCCCTTAAGACTGGCATTTACAATAAAGTTACGGAAAAATGTCTGGCGTACACCTGCATCCAGCTGATACATACGAAGGATCAGCTGATACCAGTTATCCTTTGCCTCGATGGAATGACGGATGGCGTTTCTCTGTCCTGCATACCAGTCATCCGGTGTTACTTTATCAACCATTTCCATGATCTTCGGTATATTGGCCTCCGGATCCTTCTCAAGATAATCCAGTGCTTTTGTTACTGTAGCTGTAAGAGCAGCCTGTTTTGCTTTGTCAAAAATTCCCATCTCTGTTTCCTCCTCTTATTGTCCTCTGAAGTAGTTATGATTATTTTATCTTATGTTTACAGCCGGTTCTTAATGATCCGGATCGTCAGAAGTGCCACACATAAATTCAGCAGTCCTTCCAGAAAAATGGAAAATCCTACCAGGATCATCATGGTCGCCGCTGCATCAAATGGCCGGATAAAAACCAGCACCCCGATTACTCCGGTGGCCAGTGCCACGATCAGGATCTGCCACCACTGAACCAGTCCGAAACGTTTTGCGTCAACGGACATCTGAATCTTAAATAAGGCATCTGCCAGAATCAGAATCCCGAATACAGAAAAGATCAGATCCACCGCAAAATTCTTCCTGGCGATCATGATCACACCTACTGCCATCAGCAGTATTCCGAATGCCAGATCAAACTGAAAAGCCAGGCAAAAAGCATCCCTTGTAAAATAGCCGCTGACCTTAATGATTCCGTACAGGATCAACATGGTTCCCATCAGTACACACAGCATTCTCACGGAACTTTCCGGCTTCGCCATCAGGAAGATGCCCAGTGCACAGAACAGCAATGACATGATGATGTAGACATTTTTTACGATCTTCAGCTGTTTCAAGTCATCCATACGTCTCCTCCTTAACAACTGTTTTTTCTCATTAATACGGATTATATATCACCGTGTTGTGTAAAAAAACAGACAAAAAAGAGCCAGTGCCCAAATTTCAGGCACCAGCTCCATTTTAACCAATTATATCAAAATGCTTCCTTCATATGTTCATAATCTCTTTCCAGACTTCTCTGATAAATATGTTCCAGTTTATGCATATCTGACAGGATATCATACTCCATATCATGCCGCAGCCAGTCCAGGATCACTCCCACAAATACACATTTATAGTACCGGATCACCAGACGCTTATCCTCTTCATCCATTTCAAAGTCTCCAACTGCCCGTCTGATCAGTTTCTCCACCACATGTTCGGCAGCGTGGTCCAGATAATCTGCAAACACATCTCTCTGGATCGAACGGTACAGATGAACCATGGCTTTTTTATTCTTCTGAACTGCATTGACAAGAATTTCCATACATTCACTGACAGATTCCGGAGCCTGCTGACTGGTCAGGATCTCGTCCAGTTCTTCCCGTACCATGGCTTCCACCGCATCCGGAATATCCTGAAAATGGTAATAAAATGTATTCCGGTTCACGCCACAGCGCTCCACGATATCTTTCACTGTGATCTTGGACAGTGGTTTCTCATTCATAAGTTCCGTCAATGTCTGCAATATAATCTGTCTTGTAAAACCTGGCATTTCCTCTCCCCCATCACAAACTTTCCTCGGGCTGTTTCCTTATTATGTCATAAAAATAACACTCTTTCAAGCAACAACATGATCGAAAATATCCATAAAAAGCAAAAAATTTTGTCAGATTTCTTCTTTCGGTTCCTGTACTTTTTTCTCCGGCTGAACATGAACAATACCTTCCGCAACCGTATGGTTTCTGACCTGTTCTACTACAATGTCCAGATTTTTCCAGTTGCACCGAAACTGCTCTCCGTCCTCCGGTACACGTTCCAGCACACCACACACAAATCCACTGAATGTATCATATTTCTCCACAGGAAGTTCTACATTAATAGCCTCTGCCACGTCATCCAGGATCGCTCCGCCCTGTATTTTCCAGACATGTTCTCCCGTCTTCTCTATATCATCCGGTTTCGGCAGATCTGTCCGGTCATCAATATCTCCTACCAGTGTCTCCACCAGATCATGCAAAGTAACGATTCCCACAAAACATCCGTATTCATCCAGCACTACCGCAAAATAATCACGTTTTTCCCGCATTTCCCGGAAGATCAGATTGGCACGCATGGACTCCGGTACAAAAAACGGCGGATAACAGGCTTTTTTGAGAACTACTTCCCTTTCTCTGCTATTTAAACGGAAATAATCTCGGGTGTCCAGAATATATACAATATCATCCTCATTTTCCCCACATATCGGGTAAAAAGTATGACGGTTATCCCGGATCACCTGTTCCCATTTTTCGTCCGAATCTTCCATATAAAGAACAACAACATCCCGTCTGTGGGTACAGATCTCGTCTGCGTCGGTATCATCCAGATCAAAAACATTCTGGATCATCTCGCTCTCTTCCTGCTGGATACTTCCCTGTTCATTTCCTTCACTTAAAAGCATGCGGATCTCATCTTCTGTGGCCTGATCCTCTTTTTCTTCCGGACGGATTCCCATAAGGTGCAGTACTCCGTTGGTAGTAGCTGTCAGAAGCGCAGTGGCCGGCCATACTGCAAGAAGCGCAATTTTAAGCATTCCTGCAAGCTTCAGGGAAAGTTCATCCGGATTCTTCATTCCCAGGCGCCTTGGCACCAGCTCTCCAAACAGAAGACTCACGTAAGAAAGCAATATTGTTACGATGATCATACATACGATCTTCAGAACATTCTGTGATACATCCACGCCTGCTTTCAAAAGCGCCGCTGTCATAGGCTGTGCAAAATATTCTGCCGCAAAAGCACTCTGTAAAAATCCCGCTGTAGTTATGGTTACACGGATCGCCGTCATAAAATGCGCCGGCTGTTCTGTGATTTTCATCAAAATCTGCGCCCGGTGATCTCCCTCTTCTGCCATCTCTTTCATCTTCGGTTCATTCATGGACAGAACCGCAATCTCCGCGCCTGCAAATACAGAGTTCAGAAAGATCAGGAACACCAGTAAAATAATTGCCTGTATCATCTTTTTATTCCCCTCAGTATAGTCGTCCGGAAGTATTCCGAACCGGTTATAATACAGAAAGCGGACTACTAATCCGCTTTCCCGTCTTGTATTTCGAATTATTACTACTTAAGATAGCATAAGCCATCCGGTCTGTCAAACTGGGAAGCCGGTTCTCCAGCCTGATACAAAAAGAAGCAGCATTTTTACTCTGCTGCCTCTTTATTTTCCATATGATGTTTCGGAAATTCCATAATGATCTCGGTTCCCTGTCCCGGCTCACTGTTCAGCCACAGCCTGCCGTTCAGAGTTTTTACCCCGTGCTTCACAATGGAAAGGCCAAGACCGGTTCCTCCGATTTCCTTGGAGTGACTTTTATCCACCCGGTAAAAACGCTCAAAGATGCGTTCCTGATCTTCTTTCGGAATACCGATTCCCGTATCCCGCACATTTACACGAACTACGTCTCCTTCATCCTTCAGCCGTACAAAAACTTCTCCACTCTGATGGTTATATTTGATAGCATTATCACAGACATTGTAGAGAACTTCTTCCATAATCGTCGGCACGGTTTCCAGCACGGTACTTCCACCTTCCATATACATATGCACTTCCTGCTTCCCGGCAGCTTCATGTAAGGTGGAAAAAATATCGTGAACCATACTGTAAAGATCCAGTTCTTCCCACTGATAGGGAAGGCCGCCTTCATCCAGACGGGAGATCCGGATCACATCTCCAACCAGACGGATCAGTCTCTGCGCCTCTTTATAGATACGCCCTGCAAAAACTTTCACATCTTCATCCTTCACAAATCCGTCCTGCATGATCTCTGCAAAGCCGGAAATAGAAGTCAGCGGTGTTTTCAGCTCGTGGGAAACATTGGCGGAAAATTCTCTGCGCAGCTGTTCCCGTTCTACTTTTTCAGTTACGTCCACCAGAAGAATTACCGCACCTTCTGTCTTGTTTTCTCTTGTGACAGGGTTGGCGATCACCTGGATATCACTGCCATCCAGACGAAGAATTTTGTCCTCATGATTTCCTTCAAGAACCTGCTCCACAACGCCCCGGAATTCTTCGGAACGGTTCAGCAGATACACACTTTCTCCTGTTCGGACTTCGTTTACCTTAAGAAGTTTTCCCACACTGGAGTTAACGGAAAGCACCATGGTGTAACGGTCGATCACAAGAAGACCTTCCTGCATGTTCTCCGTAATAATGGAAAACTCTTTCTGCTGCCTTCTGGCTGCCTCAAGCTGCAGACGGATCTGACGGTTCTGGCGGTAGATTTTGCTGATAAGAGGTTCCACCTCTTCATACACATTGATCTCCTCCGGATGTTCCAGATCCAGGTTGTTGAGAGGTTCCACCACCCTGCCGGAAAGTCTGGAGGCAAATACCGCAGAAAGAACAAGGATCAGAAACAGCACGCCCAAAAGGGATGGTACCAGCTGCCAGACAAGTGCAAGCGCCGAGTCCTGAGTGCCGGAAACACGAAGGACATTTCCATTGTCCAGACGTATCGCATAATATATGGTCTTTTCGGAAAGTGTAGAAGACATTCTCTCATCTTCCCCCTCTCCGTTAAGCTCTGCCTCACGGATTTCTTTTCTGTGGCCATGATTTCCCATACTTTCCACATCAGCTTCATTATCATAGAGGACTTTTCCACTTTCATCCACATAGGTGACTCTGGAATCTATGTTATTCAGCTGTTCCAGATAATCTGTCCCTGCCGCTTCTACTCCTCTGGAAATATAAACCGCTTCTTTTTTCAGCTCATTCATCAGCTGATGCTGGAAGGAATGAGAAAGGATTCCAATGACAAATGCCAGTCCCAGCACGGTAACCATGGATGAGACCAGCATAATATACTTAAATATTTTTTTACTCAAAATAATCATTCTCCGGTAAGATAATTGTCCGTGTGACTGGCACTGCTTCTGTGGACTCCGGTAATGGAGTATTCTACCCATTCCGCAATGTTTACTGCGTGATCGCCGATACGTTCAAAATACTTCGCAGCCATGAGAATGTCAAGCCCTAATCTTGCATCCGGGCTTCCGCTGCTTAAGATTTCAACCAGTTTTTCTTTAATCTCATTAAACGCATTATCTACCTTGTCATCATCATCAATCACCTGTCTGCAGAGTTCCAGATCACCCTTTACAAAAGCATCAATGCTTTCTGTCACCATGCGGACTGTATCCTCAGCCATCTTCCGGATGTTGATGCTGTTTCCGGTAACTGCTTTGTCCTCGATATGTTTGGACAGATCTGCAATATCTGCCGCCTGGTCACCGATACGTTCCATATCGGAGATCATCTTCAGCGCTGCAGAGATAGATCTCAGGTCACCGGCTACGGGATGCTCATGAAGAAGAAGTTTCATGCAGAGGTTTTCGATCTCTCTTTCCTGTGCATCGATCTCTTTTTCCGTTTCAAAGATCTTACCAATGAGGGTCATCCCGCCTTCACCCTGAATGGCTCTGGCAGAAAGTGAAATTGCTTTTTCACAGAGGCTTCCCATGGTGATCAGTTCCACGTGAAGCTCTTCCAACTGTCTTACAAAACGTTCTGACATAATATCAACCAAACCTTCCTGTAATATAATCCTCGGTACGCTTGTCCGCTGGCATGGAGAACAGCTTGTCGGTATCCGCAAATTCCACAACCTCACCCAGAAGGAAGAATGCTGTTTTGTCGGAAATACGGGTTGCCTGCTGCATATTATGTGTGACCATGACGATCGTATAGTCTTTTTTCAGCTCTACTGCCAGATCCTCAATCTTGGATGTGGAGATCGGGTCCAAAGCAGATGTGGGCTCATCCATCAGAAGTACTTCCGGCTGTACGGCAAGGGCGCGGGCAATACAGAGACGCTGCTGCTGTCCGCCGGACATACCAAGAGCACTTTTTTTCAGACGGTCCTTCACCTCATCCCAGATAGCTGCGTCGCGGAGAGATTTTTCCACAATGTCATCCAGTTTCGCTTTGGAACGGATGCCATGGGTTCTTGGTCCGTATGCGATATTATCATAAATGCTCATCGGGAACGGATTGGGCTTCTGGAATACCATACCTACACGTTTGCGGAGAAGGTTCACATCCATGTTTCCGTAGATGTCTTCGCCGTCAAGCTCTACTTTTCCTGTGATGGTACATCCCTCTACAAGATCGTTCATACGGTTGAGGGATTTCAGAAGTGTGGATTTACCACAACCGCTGGGCCCGATAAAAGCTGTGATCTCTTTTTCCGGGATCTCCATATTGATGCCTTTCAGTGCATGAAAGTTTCCGTAATGAAGATTCATATTATCTATCAGAATTTTTGTTTTTTCACTCATGATCAGTTCATTATCCTTTCGCTATTTTTCTGGCTACCAGACCGGACAGGCCATTGATAACAAGTACAAAAGCCAGAATGACTACGGCTGTTGCAGATGCCTGGTTTACATGAAGTCCCTCGCTGGAAAGCACATACATGTGAAGTGCCAGGGTACGTCCGGAACCCATCAGGCTGTTTGGAACTGCCGCAACAGTACCGGAGGTATAAAGAAGTGCCGCTGTCTCACCTACCACACGTCCGATGGCCAGGATCACACCTGCCAGGATTCCGGGAACTGCGGAGGGAAGTACGATAGTAAAAATAGTACGGAGCTTGCCTGCTCCAAGTCCGAAGCTTGCCTCACGGTAAGAATCCGGAACGGATTTCAGCGCTTCCTCAGCGGTACGCATGATCAGGGGAAGTACCATGATCACCATGGTCAGGGCACCGGAAAGAAGAGACATGCCCCAATGCAGTGCAGTTACAAAGAACAGCATACCGAACAGACCATATACGATGGAGGGAATGCCGGAAAGTGTCTCTGCGGTAATACGAATCAGCTTTACAAAGCGGCTGCCTTTTTTTGCATATTCCACAAGGAAGATCGCTGCAAAAATTCCTACCGGGGCGGCAATCGCCAGAGATACCAGTGTCATGATCAGGGTATTGATCAGTGACGGGAGAAGGGAAACGTTCTCTGAGGTATAGGTAAAGCTGAACAGACTTGCGTTCAGATAGGGAATACCTTTTACAAGCACATAGCCGATCAGGAAGAACAGCAGTGCAAAAGTGATCACTGCTCCCAGCAGTGTGAGGAATCCCAGGACTCCTGCACCAGGATGTCTTGCATAGGACTTCAGCTGGTCTCCTATGGTAAGTGTATTTCTTTTTTTCATGTTTGTTTCTACCGCAGGATCTGCGGTTACTGATACATTAGTTTGCATGTTCCGCCCTCCTGTTCAGCAGTGAAAGACTTAAGTTGATGATGAGGATAAATACAAAGAGCACAACTCCTGTTGCGATCAGTGCTTCTCTATGAAGTCCTGATGCATATCCCATCTCTGTTACGATGTTTGCAGTCATGGTACGGACACCCTGAAGAAGTCCCTTCGGCATACGTGGCTGGTTTCCGGCTACCATGATCACGGCCATGGTCTCACCGATGGCACGTCCGATCCCGAGGACAATGCCTGCCAGGATTCCGGATTTTGCTGCCGGAAGCATAACAAAGAAAATGCTTCTTTCTTTTGTTGCGCCAAGTGCAAGTGAACCTTCATAGTAGCTTTCCGGAACGCTTCGTACTGCAGATTCCGTAACTCCGATGATCGTTGGAAGGATCATGATTCCCAGAAGGATACATGCTGCCAGCATACTGCTTCCGGTTCCTCCGAACAGCTGGCGGATCAGCGGTACCAGGAGAACCAGGCCAAAATAGCCATATACGATGGATGGAACGCCTGCCATAAGCTCAATACCGGATTTCAGTGGTTTATAGATTTTTTTCGGACAATATCTTGCCATAAATACGGATGTAAAAAGTGCGATCGGCACTCCGATAAGGATTGCTCCTGCAGTTACATAAATACTTGCCACGATCATTGGCAGGATTCCGAATTTATCGTTTGTTGGTCTCCATTCTGTTCCGAAGAGGAATTTTAAGGGACCGATCTTTCCCATTGCAGGAAGACCGTTTGCAAAAAGGAACACGCAGATAAGAAATACTGCAAGAACCGACGCACAGGCCGCAATGAGGAAAACGACCTTCATGGCCTTTTCTCCTAAATGATTCATAAGACACCTTTCTCTCTGTCCCAGTGGATATCCACTGTGCTGATATATAACGGAGCGGCTTTCCTGACCTTGTCATGATCGCCGCTCTTTGTAAGATACTTCAATCGTTTTTTATCCGGGAATTTATTTGGTCACGTCTTCCCAGTCTGTGATGTCACCTGTGAAGATGGATTTTACCTGGTCACTTGAAAGCTCCTCAAGATCATTGGCGTTGTTTACGATGACTGCGATACCATCTTTTGCGATCTCTGTAGCTTTAACACCTTTCTCTGTTTCCTCATCCTTCAGGTCACGGGATGCCATTCCGATATCACATACACCCTCTGTTGCGCTGTTGATTCCTGTTGTGGAGTCGCTGACCTGAACCTCTACTGTGATGTCTTTGTTTGTTTTCTGATATGCCTCTGCAAGCTTCTCCATTACAGGTCCTACAGAAGAAGATCCCATAACTACGACTTTGCCTTTTGCATCTCCGGCTTTGTATGCCTCTGCTTTTTCATCTACTTTGATGTAGCCTTCTTTTTCGATGATGTCCTGTCCGTCAGAGCTCATGATGTAGTTGATGAAATCCTGTGCTGCATCGCTGAGCTTGTCGCCTGTTACGATGTTGAACGGACGTGCTACCTTGTATGTATCATCTGCAACGTTCTCTGCTGTTGCCTCTGCTCCGTCGATCTTTACTGCTTTTACTGTATCGTTGAGGGAACCAAGGGATACGTATCCGATAGAGTTCTCATCGCCTGCTACTGTGGTAAGCATTACATCTGTGTTGTTTGTGATGCTTGCTTCCTGTGTTGTCATATCTACTTTCTCGCCGTCTTTTTCTTCTTCGATCCCAAACAGCTCTACGAATGCTCCACGTGTTCCGGATCCGTCCTCACGGGAAATTACGTCGATTGCTCCGGATGGTGCTGCCATTACAACGGTTCCCATTACTGTAGTTCCGATAAGTGCTGCTGTTAAGATACCTGCGATTCTTTTTTTCATGATTTTTTTCTCCTCATTTCTATGATCATTTTTACTTGCTTACTGCTTAAATACAGGTGTTATTATAGGAACGGAAGGTAAAATATAAAATCGCGGTTTTGTAAAATTTGAGTAAAAAAAAGGCTGCCGAAGCAGCTCTTTTCACTAGATAACGTATTCATCCGCCTTCACGGCCTGCCAGTTCATCAGGTCTTCCAGCGTTATATTGTCTACCACACCTTTGATAGCATCGTCCAGTTTTTTCCAGAGGATCTGTGTAACACAGTTTTCCTCCCGTTCGCAGATGGCCCCGTTGTCGTCCAGACATTCCACAGGGGAAAGACTTCCTTCTGTGAGGCGGAGAATCATGCCGATGGTGTATTTATCCGGTGTCTGCTGCAGTGCATAGCCGCCCTGAGGGCCGCGGACGCTGCGGACAAAACCAGCTTTGTTCAGGATGGAAATGATCTGCTCCAGATATTTGTCGGAGATCTCCTGGCGTTTGGCTACGTCCTTCAGACGGATAGGCTTGCCTGTATAGTTTGTGGCAAGATCCAGCATCAGTCTCACCGCATATCTTCCTCTTGTAGAAATTCTCATGTAATATTTACCTCCAATACTTCAATTCTTATCTTTGTAAACTTTATTCTGTATATTCTTAATAGGTTTTATTCGTTTTCTTTATTATACCCGAAAAAACTACGGGATACAATGGAATTAAGAACAAAACCGGCGCTCCGGCAGCCTGCTTGGACAGGCATTCAGGAGCGCCGTAAATAATTCCGCAGAAGTACGCTTCGGGGCAAAAGAAGCGGTCTTCGGATCGATTATTTTGTAAACAGTGGTGTGGAGTAGTAACGGTCTCCACTGTCCGGAAGAAGTGCTACGATCACTTTCCCCTTGTTCTCCGGGCGTTTTGCAAGCTGGATCGCAGCATAGAGAGCTGCACCGGAAGAAATTCCTGTAAGGATTCCCTCTTTCTTGGTGAGGAGTTTGGATGTCTCAAATGCATCCTCATTTTCTACTGCGATGATCTCATCATAAACCTTGGTGTCAAGTGTATCCGGAACAAATCCTGCGCCGATACCCTGAATCTTATGCGGGCCTGCTTTTCCCTCGGAAAGTACAGGAGATGTTGCAGGCTCAACAGCTACTACTTTCACGTTCGGATTCTGGCTCTTCAGATACTCACCTGTACCTGTGATTGTTCCGCCTGTACCAACACCAGCTACGAAGATATCTACCTTTCCGTCTGTGTCGTTCCAGATCTCAGGACCTGTAGTTGCTGCATGTGCCTTCGGGTTGGCCGGGTTCTCAAACTGTCCTGGGATGAAGCTTCCCGGGATCTCTTTGGCAAGTTCTTCTGCCTTGGCAATGGCACCTTTCATTCCTTTAGCTCCGTCTGTCAGAACTACCTCTGCGCCGTATGCTTTCAGGATGTTTCTTCTCTCAACACTCATGGTTTCCGGCATGGTAAGGATTGTCTTATATCCCTTGGCAGCTGCGATAGCTGCAAGTCCGATTCCTGTGTTACCGGATGTTGGCTCGATGATGGTTGCGCCTGGTTTCAGAACGCCTTTCTGCTCTGCATCCTCGATCATTGCCTTACCGATTCTGTCCTTAACGCTTCCTGCCGGGTTAAAATACTCGAGCTTGGCAAGAATGGTAGCCTCAAGTCCTTCAGCCTTCTCTACGTTCTTTACCTCTACAAGCGGTGTGTTTCCGATCAGTTCCAGTGCGCTTCCGTAAATTTTACCCATGGTGATATCCTCCTTAATTCCCTATCTCTATTTCCTTATTTCCTAGTAACTATATATGTTTTCTGTGATTTGATTGAATTATATCATAGTACAGGGATTTGTCAATACATTTCAGATAAAAAAACGCAGGAATTTTTCTCCAGAAAAATTCTGCGTTTCGTACTGTTTTATTTATTCTTTTTTTGTAATTTTTCCAAGCAGACGCATCATCTCATCCACGTCCAGCGGCTTCGCAAGAAAGCCATCCATTCCTGCTTCCTGTGCCTTCCGTCTGTCTTCATCGTAGGCATTGGCAGTCATGGCGATGATCGGGATCTCAGCTCTCGAATCGTCCAGATGACGGATTTTTTCAGTTGCTGTGTAACCATCCATATTTGGCATCTGGACATCCATCAGGATCACATCATAATATTTCTCCGGCATCTTTTTCAGTTCTTCAATACACTGGAGGCCATCTTCCACCCGTTTCACTTCTATCCCAGCTTCGACCAGAACAGTCTCCGCAATTTCCGCATTCAGGTCATTATCCTCCGCAAGAAGAATCTGTTTTCCCTTCAGCTTCTCTGTAATATCCGGAATATTCTGTTTTTCTTCTTCCCGAACCTGATTTTCTGAACTGACAGGAAAAGAAAATTTCATAATAAAGCGGGTACCTTTTCCCTCTTCACTTTCTACTTCGATGGTTCCACCCATTCGGTCAACCAGAGATTTTACAATCGGAAGTCCAAGCCCTGTGCCTGCAACTCTGGTTTCCGTAGAAGTATGCTCCCTGGAAAATTCCTCAAAGATATGTGGAAGATAATCCTGGCTCATTCCAATCCCGTTATCTTCTACAACAACTTTATAGTCTGCGTTTTTCTCATCCTCGGAATCCAGCTCATCAATAGATACTGTGATCTTTCCATGAGGATTGGTATACTTGATGGAGTTGCTGACAACATTCAGAATGATCTCTTCCATCTTTGTTTTATCACACAGGATCTGATCGTGGACCACATTCAGGCTGCACTGATATTCCAGAGATTTTTTTGTAAGGGATGATTCAAAAACGATGTTCATGGCATCCACCATCTCACGGATATTTACACTTTCCGAACTTAGAGTGATCTTTCCACTTTCGATACGGGCCATTTCCAGAACCTGATTGATGATCGTCAGCAGAATATCGCTGGAAACCCTGATCTTTTTTATATAATCAAGAGATTTCTTTTCGTCATGAAGGCTTTTTTCAAGGAGTCCGGAAAATCCTACGATGGCATTCATTGGTGTCCGGATGTCATGACTCATGTTAAAGAGAAATCTCGTCTTTGCCTCATTTGCTTTTCTGGCCTTTTCCGCGGACTTCCGGATTTCTTCTGTATACAGTTTTTCTCTCTGTTTTCTGTGAAGCATCAGATAACAGATCGCAGTGGCCAGAACCGCTATGCTTACAGCAACCAGAAAAACCAGTGCCTGCTGTTTCACGGTAACCCATCCGGTATGTGGAATAATCTCAAAATACCAGGTGTCATTTGGGACCTTACAGCTGATCTGTACAGCTCCTTTGTGAATCGCATCTCCCCCCTGGGCGATGATGGTTTTCTTTCCGGAATTTCCGTCTTTTTTCCACATCTGATAACAGTAGGAAGCATCGGTAAGCTTATCCAGTTCCAGTTCTTCCAGAAATCGGTTCCAGTCAAGTACCAGGATTGAGAATCCCCAGAAGGATTTTTCCCCGGATTTATCTGTAATATAAATCGGTTCAAACAACAGTGAGCCAAGGCCTCCCTGATTCAGCTCATAAGGACCGGCTATGGTATACTGGCCGCTTTTCATTGCCAGATTCGCTTCATGTTTACGGGCCGGACTATTTAGCATATCAATTCCAAAAGCTGCCTCATTTCCTTTCAGAGGATAAATATCCTTAACTACTCCGTCCGGTGCCAGTTCAATAGCTTTTATAATTTGAGAATCATCGGAGATCATCTGCGACAGAGCCTGAAATTCTTTGCTGTCCATCTGATGTCCGGATCCAATTATATTCTGAAAGAATTCTGAAACATCAAGATATCGGTTAAGCTGTGATTTTATCCGGTTCACGGTTGTTTCCGCTGTAAAAGCAGCTCGCATTTTCTCTTCATTTACAGTATTCCTGTTGAGCAGCTGTCCACAGACGGATACTATAAAGAAGGAAATGATCCCCACGACCAGACAGTAGATCCTGATCTGTTTTGAAGTATTATCTTTTTTTATCATTTGATTTTTTTAACCTTCTCCTGCTCAGTGTAACGTTATGTCAAATGTATATTTTACCATCCTGCTATTTTATTTACAACAAAAAGAATCTCCCAAACAGCAGTGTTTTTGTCTGCTGCTGTTCAGAAGATTTCTTTTTACTGGATTATTCTTTTATTATCTGGCGGATTCGGTTAATGTAATATCTCCGTCGTTGCTGTTTACATTTAAAGTCGGTGCGGAAGCGCCCACTTGGTTCTCATAAACAGAGAAGTCTTCCTCATTGCTGGATTTTCCACGGGAAAGATCTCCTGTATCTACATCCCCGTCTGTGGTTTTCAGATAAATGTTGGTTTTATCCACGCTGCTCTTTTTCATTTGGATGGAAACATCTCCGTTGGAGCTGGTGATTTCTATATCTCCGTTGAAACTGCTGTTGCCCATCTGAAGCTCACCATCATCAAGAGAAATCTGGCCGTCTGTAAGATCTGCTCTTTTTATGCTCACATCTCCGCTTTCGGATTTCAGCTGCATGTTATCCGTACACTGAAGCTCTTTTACATCCAGATCTCCGTCGCCAAGCTTTGCCTCAAATTTTTCAAACACGCCTTTGTCCAGCATCAGATCTCCATCGGAAAGTTGCGCTGTCATTTTTTCACATAAAAGCTGATCGGCAGTAAAATCTCCGTCCGAAAGCTGAATCTCAGCTTCCAGAAGCTGCGCTTTCTCCGGCACATAGAGAATCACTGTATTTACCGCATCTTCTTTCTGGGTCTGCTCTATATGTGTCCGAAAGACTCCCAGATCATATGTTATAAAATAACCTCCCGTTCCTCCTTCGGACTCCTTAAGTGTAAGTTCTCCGTCTTTATCCTCCCAGGTCAGGGGATCTTTCTTTCCGTTTTTCTCAAGTTTATATTCCATATAATAATGGTCATCATCCGAAGTCCGGATATCCAGGTCAAGATCCTCAAAATCTACATTCAGTTTTGTAAAATCATCGATCTGTTCTTTTTTCATAACTGCAAGGTTTTTATGAGCAGAAGAATTTCCTCCGGATACATACACATGATCTGAAGCATATGTGAAATCTTTTCCCCCGGCAAAATATCCTGCTGTAGAAAGAACGACTCCCGCCACACAGAGCGCTGTGCCTGTCATCAATGCTGTTTTTGCGATCTTATTCATTTCTTTGCACCTTCTTTCTTACAAATCGGTTTACCAGACGTCCGATTCCTGTTGCACACCATTTACAGATATATATGGTAAGCACACCGACCAGGATTCCGGCTCCTGCCATAAGAAATCCGCCGCCAACTATCATGCAGGCTGCTGCCACAGATTTCAGGATCAGTGTGGCTCCAAAACCGGCTACCATGATTCCTCCGGCTATGGTTGCGATGCTGGCCACACCCAGGGAAAAAATCACGGCTGCGATCACAACTACTACGGCAAACAATACTGCCAGCACACTGAACATAAGTGCCAGACTTACCGGTGACGCACAGAGGACAAGAATTGCAAGGAGGATGATCTTACCCGGAGAACGTTTCTTCTTTGTAGAATCACTGGTTGAAGCAGCTGTATTTTGTCCTGCTGCACTCCGTCGGTTGCCGGAACCTTCTGCCGGCAGTTCCGTCTCTTTTTCTCCGGTACTGTCTTTCCCGTCTCCCACACTCTCCTGCAGAAGATTCAGAAGCAGTTCCCTGGCTGCTTCCTTCGGCTCGCCAAGTTCCTCCATTACCTGCTGCTCATTCTCCGGACCTGCCTCATCGAAATATTCCGAAAAATATTCAATGGCATTCTCATAATCTTCTTTCGGAAGCCGCTTCAGATATTTCCTGAGCTGCTCCATATACTCTTTCCTCGTCATTTTCGAAGTCTCCCTTCCACAATATCATCTATGGTATCGCGGTATTCTCTCCACTCTTTCCTCAGATATTCCAGATGACTGCGTCCTTCCTCTGTGATGGAATAATACTTGCGCTTCCTTCCCTGGAACTCCTCGGAATAAGTTGTCAGATATCCGCCTGTCTCCAGCTTCCTCAAAATAGGATACAGAGTTGATTCCTTAATCGATGCTACCATCTTCACAGTCTGACTAATCTCATATCCGTAGGAATCCTGCTGTTCCACAACAGAGAGGATCAGGCATTCCGTCAGCACAGCTGACACCGGATAGTAATACATACGCTCACCCCTTTATGTAATTATTTTATATATAAAATTTTTATATATAATTATTTTACATATATAGTATCATACTTTTCTCTTTTGTCAAGGAGAATTTCGCAATTGCTTTTTCCGAAGTCCTTCTTTATAATGTTTTACAAATACAAACTATTTCCCCAGAAAGGACATGATCTTATGGAAAAAAAGCCCCATCTGATGGCGATCGTCCTGTTTCTGACGGGTCTTATCTGTATTGGACTGCTTTTTGGCTTAAGTTACAAAACCTATCAGAAAATTGATGCCGCAGACCAGAAAATGACTTCCGTCATCGAACCGGTCAAAACGAAGCAGAAAGCCATGAAAGAAGATATTGACCTTTATACAGCCAAGATCGAAAAGAAACAGGCAGCCGACAAATATCTGCAGCAACGCTCCCAGACTGAACAGGCAGTAAAGAACAACACCGGCGAACACGAACGCGCACCGGAATCCGAAAACAGCCAGAAAAGTTCCAAACCTTCTGTTTTCAGTGAAGCCGGTGGTGAGGGATTCTCTGACAGAGGCAGCGATACCACTGCTTCTGCTGCAAATGGTCACATCGTAGGAATTGATCCTGGACATCAGGGTGAAAACGTTGATATGAGTGCCACCGAACCAAATGGTCCCGGTTCCTCCACCATGAAGGCAAAAGCTTCTACCGGAACCAGAGGTTCCTACAGCGGCCTTCCGGAATATCAGCTGAACCTGGATGTATCCCTTCTTCTGAAAAATATTCTGGAACAGCGTGGATACCAGGTAGTAATGACAAGAACTGATAATGACACTGCCATCAGCAATAAGGAACGTGCAGAGCTGGTTGCTTCCCAGGGTGCGGAAATCTGCGTACGTATTCATGCAAACGGTGATGATTCTTCTTCTGTTTCCGGAGCTCTTACCATGTGCCCGTCCCAGCAGAATCCTTATGTTTCCAGTCTCTATGACAGTTCCAACCGGCTTTCCCAGTGCATTGTTGATTCCTACTGTGCAGCTACCGGTTTTCAGAACCGTGGAATTATCTACACAGATACCATGACAGGTATCAACTGGAGTACCATACCGGTTACCATTGTGGAAATGGGATTTATGACCAATCAGAACGATGATCTGAAGATGGCAGATTCTTCCTTCCAGCAGACAATGGCAGAAGGAATCGCCAATGGAATTGATGCTTATTTTCAGTAAAAAGGAGTAACTTTTATGAAAAAAAATGTTTTCTTATATATTGTGATTGCAGTCCTTGCCGTTGCTCTGGCAGGACTTGGCGCACTGAATGTCCGATCCCTGGACAAACTTGCATCCCTTCAGTCCAAGGTCAATGAACTGCAGAAAAGTGTACAGGAAGTTTCGGATTCTGCTGCAGAATTAAGCACCAAGGCAGACCAGCTGGATGCCCTCTACCCGGATGACCCTACTGTTGCCAGCGCCGCTGCTGCCGCAGGCGTACAGTCTGATTCTCAGAATTCCGGAGAAGTTGCAGGTCCGTCCGCATCCTCTGACAGTCAGGACAGCTCTTCTTCTCAGGAAGCGGGAACTCTTTCTCCTTCCAGTGGAAGCAGCACTTTTACAGATAATTCTGATTCCAGCATGGACAATCTTCTGAATCAGGTACAGTCCCTTCTTCCTTCCGGCAACGGTACCTGGTCTGTATACGTATGTAACCTTGCCAAAAATACCGAAGGTTCCATCAATGACCAGCAGATGCAGGCTGCCAGCCTGATCAAGCTCTATATCATGGGCGCTGTATACGAAGATTATGACAGTCTTTCCGCCACCTACGGAAAAGATAAACTGGATGACAATCTGAATTCCATGATTACAGTCAGCGACAATGATGCTGCCAATACCCTTGTCAATTATCTTGGCGGTGGTGATGACGCTGCCGGAATGGCCCGCGTCAACAAATTCTGCCAGGATCATGGATATACCAGTACTTCCATGGGACGTCTCCTTCTTGCAGACAACTCCAATGGAGATAATTACACCTCCGTAAAAGACTGTGGAAAATTCCTGAAAACCATTTATCAGATTGATAAAGGTACTTCCACCGATGACACGCTTGCAGGTGCGGAATATATGTATCATCTTCTGAAGATGCAGACAAGAACAAACAAAATCCCGGCACAGATGCCGGAGGGCGTAAAAGTTGCCAACAAAACCGGCGAACTTGACACCGTAGAAAATGATGCAGGTATCATCTACGATACAGCCAAAGGCATTGATCTTGTTGTCTGCTTTATGTCCCAGGATCTTAATGATACTGCCGCAGCCCAGAATACCATTGCTCAGACCAGCCGTTCCATTTACGGTTATTACAACGAATAAAGCACAGACAAAAAAGGATGACGCGCCAGATACGCATCATCCTTTTTTTCAGCTTTTTTCTTCCCCTTCTTCGTAGGATTTCTCCCATATCTCAGAAAATACTGCCAGCGGGCAGTCTGTCAAAAGACACATCAGAAGGAAACATTCATATGGATTTACTATGTAAATTTCACTCATTCCACAGCGGGCCAGAATCTCCTGGATTTCTTCCAGAAAATGACGGTACCTGGTATACGGATCGTCATCTGCCATCTCCTGGGAAATTACAAAAAATTCCAGCGTAATCAAATCAAAACGTTCCACCGGAAACTTGTGATTCAGGATATTATTGATTCTCTGACGGCTGAAACGCTTCTGGCTGAAATGTTTTGCCAGAATGGAAGCGGACATTTTTTTCAGGTTTCCCATCTTGTTAATGGGAATTCCGCTGCATATCACTTTCTCCAGATCAGATGCACTGATATTTTCAGGTTTCCAGATTTTTTTACCGCCGTTTTCTTCTTCATCCTCCTGATACATGGCTGCAATAATCTTTTTTGCACGCTCCACAAGGATCATAAATTCCTGAAAAGCCTGGCTCTTTTCAGATTTCGGATCATCGCATCTGCCTTTGAGAAATGCCAGATATTCCAGAAGTTTTTCCTCACTGTCCAGACAGAGACCTGTGCCATATACAACTTCACCTGTCTTTTTTTCCACAGGCGTCAGCTTTTTGTAGGTTTCTCTGTATTCTTCAGCTTTATAGTAACCAAGATGGTTCCGGTAACAGTACCAGTAAATCACTTCTTCCGGATTATGAAAATCAAAATCCTGCTCCCGGAGCACCCTGGTCAGAAAGTCGGATACATCCTCCGTACTCATTCGAAGCCCGAATCCCAGCAGAAAAACGGTTTCACGCTTCACAGACGCCTGTGTCAGCCAGTTGTTCACCAGAGAACTCAGTTTGGCCGAAGTTGGAGACATGGATTTTGGTGTATAAGTTTCCTTGAAAGATTCCACCACAATATCCCTGTAAACCTCCTGGGGTACCTGGGAAAAAGGCTCTTCCAACTCTGCACGCTCGTAAACATATCGTTTCAGATAATCGCCGAAAGAAACCAGTTCCATTTCTTTATAAAGATAATGAAAAATAACGTCCGCATCCTCATCCTCAAAAGAATCCAGACTGACAACCTGGCGGAACTTCTGCGCCGCCTTTCTTGTAAATTCAAAGTCCTTCACAGAATCGAAGGCAACTGTCTGTTCAAAATCAAGATCCTGCATTCGATTTCTCATCGTAAATTCTCCTTATCCCTTAAATTCCTCTCCGGCAGAGTTGTCCAAACAGCAGTATGAACACCCTTTGCTGCAGATTTTCTACCGCCCGGTACTATACCGTTCTGCCCATCGTTTGAGAGGATTCCTTTCTTCGTAGCCACTGATCTGTGCAAGAACCATGGTTACATTATCTCTTCCGCCTTTGGCCAGCGCCATTTCCAGCAGTTCCTCTACTTTCTCCTCTGCTGTACTGTTTTTCCCAAGGATTTCCCGGATTTCCTCATCAGAAAGCATATCCGTAACTCCATCCGAACAGATCAGATAACTGCTTCCGGTCTGATATCCGATTTCCACAATAGACGGCTCCAGAGCCATATTTTCTTCCTGAAAGCCCAGATATTGTGTCAGAGGGGCTTTTCCCAGCATTTTCCCGCCAATGACATGGTCTGTGGATATCTGGCGGAGTTTTCCCTGAAAATGCCGGTAAATACGGCTATCTCCAAGATTACAGGCATAAATAGCTTTTTCACTGAAAGACAGCAATGCCATGGTGGTGCCCATGCTGTTGATACAGTTTTCTCTGCTGTAACGACATACTGCTTCATTCATATTTTCGCAGGCTCCTGTCAGAAAAGCCACCGGTTCCTTTTTCAGGCTCCTGCGGTTTTCTTCATAAAAACTGCCCAGTGCTTCCACCGCAGCAGAAGCCGCCATTTCTCCACAGCTTTCTCCTCCCATGCCATCAAAAACAGCCAGAACGGGAAGCTGCCAATGCTGTGTATGACCTGCCAGGATTCCGTCAACTCCCTGGTTGTGCACCGGCAGGCGCACACCGCAGCACCAGAAATTATCCTCATTATTTGCCCTCACCTTTCCGGTGTGGCATGTGTATGCATAATCAATCTGATAGGCCATTCTTTTTCCTTTCGTAAAAACCCTTTCGACATTACTGCTGAAGCTCCATTACCGAATTACTCCAGTATTTGTCTCCCAGTTCTACATATTCATCGTTATCGCTCTCTTTATCATGGACCTTTCCTTCCTTATCAATCCATCGGATCAAAAGGCCGTCCTGATAATAGAAATACTGTTTCTCGTCTCCGTCCCATACATAAGTATAAAACATCTGCTCTCCCCAGTAAAAATATTCCTCATAAACACCATCAGCGGAACTGTCCGGATATACAAGAACTTTGGCAATTTCTCCTGACCCATTATAAAAACGCAGGCGATCCCCCTCTGTGCCTTCGCGTTTATAACTGTCCAGAGCATCCTCTATGGTTGTCGCATGTTCTCGTATGGTTTCCATTGCCTGGGCAAAACTCTTATCTGAATTGTCTGCAGTTCCGAAGTTTCCTTTATTCAGAGCATCCGAATCATCGGTATCTACGTACGTATCTTTTCCACCATCTGCAGAATCCAGAACATTACGTGCTACAAGGATTCCACCAATCAGCACAATAAGTATGACAGCTGTAATGATGATCCTGGAAAAACTTTTCCGCTTCTTTCCTTCAGAAACACTTCCGTCATCCTCTGTTACAGGTTCTTCCCACTCCCGCAGATCCTGGTCACGGCTGTCTTCCAGATCGGTTATAGAAGTGACTTTTGGCTTTACCGCTCTGGATACTGGTTTTCCAGGTGCAGATTTCTGTGGACTCTGTACCACACTCTGCACTTTTGCCGTATTCTGCACTGTATTTTTTGCCGTTTCTCCTGGGGAACGTTTTTCAGTCTGTACAGACACCTGCCCGGAATTTTTCCGCGCCTGACGGATCGCATCTGTATTCAGCTGACTTGTTCTGGCCAGCTGTTTGGCGGCACCTTCCTGAAGAAACTTCGGCATGGACTCCGGAACCGGCCTTTCCCCGGTGGTTTTCGGTTTTGAAGGAGTTGTACCCTCATACCGGATTCGCTCCAGCGCCTGCCTCAGTTCCTGCGGCGTCTGATATCGTTCCTTTTCCTCATAGGCACAGGCTTTTAAAATAACCGCGCCAAAAGCTTCTCCCGCATCTGCCGGCGCAGGCGGTGTTTCACCTGACATTCTCCTTGTCAGCGCATTTTCTTTATCTCTGTATGTGATCAGCTGTTTTTCCAGATTCAGAAACGGAAGTCTGTTATGATTCATCAGTTTATACAGCACCAGGCCAAGCGCATAGATATCCACTCTGCTGTCGTACTTTTCTCCCCTGTACATCTCCGGCGCCATATAGGAATAAGTCCCCTTTTTGGAAAGGGTACTCATGGTTTTTTCCAGTTCCCTGGCGATTCCAAAGTCTCCCAGCTTGAAATCTCCGAATCTGGATACAAAAATATTCTCAGGCTTGATATCCCTGTGAATAATGTGAAGCTGCCCGCAGTATTCCAGTGATTTACAAAGGTCTATGCCAAGCTTCATCACTTCTTTTTCTGTGAGATTTTTTCCCGCATAATATTCCATGAAGCTTGTGAGATATTCCATGCGGATAAAAATATCCCATCCGATCTCATCCAGATATTCCATCACCTTGTAATCTTCTACCGACACAATGTGGGAATTTCCTCTGAAATACTCCATGGTGCTTACTTCCTGAATACACTCTTCCACCAGATTTTCGAAATATCCACGGACGGATTTTTCATCACCGGATTCTGAGCGTACACTGTCCAGTTCCCCTTTACTGGCGGGGATTGTGATTATCTTAATTGCCGAGTAAAAAGAACGTCCCTTCTCAGTTCTCTGAGCTTTATATACTCTTCCAAAAGAGCCTTCCCCGATCTTACTTATGATCTTCCATTCCGGCCACGGGGAAATTGGCAGTTCCTTGTCCATCGCAATCCCTCCTCTCTCAGAAAATCCCTGCTTATAAACAGAAATCTCCCTCCGGATTTCCGGGGGGAGATTTATTTATATTAGCAAGGTATATTGACTTATTCTTCTACCGGTGCAGTTTCCTCTGCTGTCTCTTCAACAGCAACGGTCTCTTCCTCCGGAGCAGTCTCAGTCTTCTCTTCCTCTACGGAAATTTCCTCTGTATCCTCAGGCTCCTCGGAAGCTGTTTTTACTTCCGGCATTCCTGTATCAAGACTGATCTCACTGTAACGCTTCATACCTGTACCTGCAGGAATCAGCTTACCAATGATAACGTTCTCTTTCAGACCGATCAGTGGATCGACCTTACCTTTGATTGCAGCCTCTGTCAGGACTTTTGTTGTCTCCTGGAAGGATGCTGCTGACAGGAAGGAGTTTGTAGCAAGGGATGCCTTGGTAATACCAAGCATAACCTGTTTGCCCTCTGCCGGCTGTTTGCCCTCTGCCTCAAGTTTCTCGTTAACTTCCTCAACATCAAGGACATCAACAAGTGTTCCTGGCAGGAACTCTGTATCTCCGTTATCCTCGATACGGATCTTCTTCAGCATCTGATGAACGATAACCTCGATATGCTTATCGTTGATCTCAACACCCTGCAGACGATATACACGCTGAACCTCGCGGATCATGTAATCCTGAACTGCACGAACACCCTTAATTCTCAGGATATCATGCGGATTTACACTACCTTCTGTCAGCTCATCGCCGGCCTCAAGAACCTGTCCGTCAAGGACTTTGATACGGGAACCGTATGGGATCAGGTAAGTCTTGGAATCACCTGTCTCCGGATCATTTACGATGATCTCACGTTTCTTCTTAGTGTCGTTGATTGTGGCAACACCTGGGATCTCTGTGATGATCGCAAGACCCTTCGGCTTTCTTGCCTCAAAAAGCTCCTCGACACGAGGAAGACCCTGTGTGATATCTCCACCGGCAACACCACCGGTATGGAACGTACGCATGGTCAGCTGTGTACCTGGCTCACCGATAGACTGTGCTGCGATGATACCAACGGACTCACCAACCTGTACCGGCTCACCGGTAGCCATGTTCGCACCATAACATTTCGCGCAGACACCAACCTTGCACTTACAGGAAAGGATGGTACGGATCTTCAGTCTGTCGATCGGTCCGCCTGTCACGTTGCTTACGCCCTCTTTCATGATACGGGCTGCACGCTTCGGTGTGATCATGTGGTTTGCTTTAACAAGGATTTCTCCGTCTTTATTCTTAACTGTCTCACAGGAGAAACGTCCTGTGATACGCTCCTGAAGGCTCTCGATCTCTTCTTTTCCGTCCATGAATCCACGAACTTCCATACCGGAGATCTCTGCTCTGTTCTCACAGCAGTCTGCCTCACGAACGATCAGATCCTGGGATACGTCAACAAGTCGTCTTGTCAGGTATCCGGAATCGGCTGTACGAAGAGCGGTATCGGAAAGACCTTTACGTGCTCCATGAGCGGACATGAAGTACTCCAGTACGTCAAGACCTTCACGGAAGTTTGACTTGATCGGGAGCTCGATCGTATGACCGGTTGTATCAGCCATCAGTCCTCGCATTCCGGCAAGCTGTTTGATCTGCTTATCGGAACCACGGGCTCCAGAGTCAGCCATCATGAAGATGTTGTTGTACTTATCAAGACCGGTAAGAAGTGCTTTTGTAAGCTCATCATCCGTCTTCTTCCAGGTATCAACAACCTCTTTGTAACGCTCTTCCTCTGTGATAAGACCACGTTTGTAGTTCTTTGTAATACGGTCAACAGTATCCTGAGCCTGCTTGATCATCTCCGGCTTCTGCGGCGGCACGGTCATATCGGAAATAGATACGGTCATGGCTGCACGTGTGGAGTATTTGTAACCCATAGCCTTAACGGAGTCAAGTACCTCAGCTGTTCTTGTTGCACCGTGAGTATTGATAACTTTTTCAAGGATCTGCTTCAGCTGTTTCTTACCTACAAGGAAGTCAACCTCAAGAAGCAGTTCGTTTCCAGGTACGCTTCTGTCTACAAATCCAAGGTCCTGTGGAAGGATCTCGTTGAACAGGAAACGTCCAAGTGTGGAATGAACATTGCCGCTTAACACAGTGCCATCCGGCATTGTCTTATGGCAACGTACAATGATCTTGGTCTGAAGTGTGATGACTTTGTTCTCGTATGCAAGAATTGCCTCGTTGACACTCTTGAAGAACTTGCCCTCACCCTTGTTTCCAGGTCTCTCCTGAGTCAGGTAGTAGATACCAAGGACCATATCCTGTGAAGGAACGGCTACAGGACCACCATCTGACGGTTTCAGAAGGTTGTTCGGTGATAACAGAAGGAAACGGCACTCTGCCTGTGCTTCCTGAGAAAGCGGAAGATGTACGGCCATCTGGTCACCATCGAAGTCAGCGTTGAACGCGGTACAAACAAGTGGATGAAGTTTCAAAGCTCTTCCTTCAACTAAAACTGGCTCAAATGCCTGAATTCCCAATCTATGAAGCGTTGGCGCACGGTTTAAAAGCACCGGATGGCCCTTTATAACTATTTCCAAAGCATCCCACACTTCTGGTTTTGCTCTATCCACAGCTTTTCTTGCTGATTTAATATTATTTGATGCTCCAGTTTCCACCAAACGTTTCATAACAAAAGGCTTAAACAATTCCAACGCCATTTCTTTAGGTAATCCGCACTGATACATTTTAAGTTCCGGTCCAACAACGATAACCGAGCGTCCCGAATAGTCAACACGTTTGCCCAACAAGTTCTGTCTAA
>ERZ827156.1146-NODE-1146-length-33287-cov-45.785538_pt1 | contig 33287 bp, 20 predicted proteins | sample MGYA00519919_ERZ827156 | MGnify/ENA primary metagenome ERZ827156 (study PRJEB31778, sample SAMEA3449269) | human gut metagenome | biome: human gut; feature: human-associated habitat; material: faeces | place: United Kingdom | collected 2010/2012 ...
CGCAGACTTCGTCTGTTTCCATTGCCCCCTTGTCGCCTCCGCAGAGGCGAAACCCCTGCAACAATAAAATTCAAGTATGTAGAAGAAACCAAAAGCGCCATCAAGCGCGCTTGCTTCCCGTCGCACACGGGTCATACCACCCCGCAGGAACTTGCACCCGGAAGCCCTCGAATGCGCTTTCCGCATCCGCCTTCACCACGCAGTGCGGCGTATACACATGCCGCATCCCCTCCTGCATCCGTTCCATGCACCACTGCGCCAAGTCCACCGCCAGCGAATTTCCTTCCGCCAGCGGCACAAATGCATCCCGCCGCACCAAAAAGCACATCGGCGAAACCGCCGTGACATTGTAGCTGGTTCGGTTCATGCCGTGCCATCCGCCCGCTGACACCGGCAAGCCGCGATTCCGTGACTGCACTGTGCCGTCCGGCAGAATGTCATATCCGGCATGAAGCACCCGATTACGTGCATCCGCCACCAGCGGCATCACCGCGCACACATCCGGGCGCTGCGCGTACATCATCATCTCCCGCAAGCCGTCCGCATCAGGTGCCGCCGTGTCCCCCCACAGGAACAGCAGCATGTCTGCCGACGAATCCGCCGCCAAACGGTTCACATCCGCCGCGGACGCATCCCGCGCAAGCCGCAGTGCCGCGACGGTAAAATCCCCCACGTCATACCGCAGCCGCAGCACGCCGTCCTCCACCCGGCACGTTCCCGGAAACCCGGTGCGTCGCATACTCTCTTCCACCGCCCGCGCCGCCGCGTCCAGGCAAACCGCCAATTTCGTGTGGCTCATCGACCCCTGCAGCGTCCGCCAGTGGTACAGCACGCGTGGAATGTGGATGACGCCGTCCGCCCGCTCGCACGCGCGGAGCAGCAAATCGTGATCCTGCGACCCGTCGAATGCCGGTCGTAATCCGCCGATGGCATCCAGCAGCGTCCGCCGAATCACCGACAAATGGCAGATATAGTTGCCGGAGCGCAGGTTGTCCGGGCAGAAATCCGGCTTGCGGTGCGCATCAACATGAATCGCGCCGTGGGCGGTCAGCTTATCCTCATCGGTGTAGAGCACGTCGGGGTGGTGCGCGTCGATGGCTTCCGCAATCCGCCAGAGCGCATCCGGCGCAAGCACATCGTCGTGGTCGCACAGGGCGATATACTCCCCCGTCGCCATTTTAATCGCGCGGTTCGTGTTGCCGGATATGCCCGCGTTTTCCGCCCCAAACGCGACGCGGAATCGGCTGTCCCGCACGGCAATTGCCTCCAGCGCCTTTCGCGTCTCGGCGGACGTGCTGCCGCCATCGTACAGGCAGGCTTCCCACGCGCCGTGCGTCTGGGCAAGCAGCGAATCCGCCAGCGCGCGTAGGAATTTCGGGCGCGTGTTGAACACGGGGACGACGACGCTGATGCGCACATCCGGGAAGGGGTGCGCGCGCTGGGTCGCCAGTTCGCGCTTAGACGTGCGCTCCCGCCGGAATCGCCATTCGTCCCGCAGCAGCACCCGTGCCGCCAGCATTTCACCCGCGCGGTGCAGCGTGTACCCCGCGCCATGCATCCGCACATACGCCCGAACCCGTTCCGCCCACTGCACGCGCGTCCCTCCCGCCGACTTTCCTGCCCTCATCATACCATGCGCCGCGGGTTTTGTAAAGCGCCGGGCGATTTTCTGCCAATTCGGAACAATTTTCGCAAAACCGCTTGACAAACGCCCGAAAAAGTGCTAAACTAAATCTTGTTCCGGCAATCCCGGACAAACCGCATAGGGGCATGGTGTAATGGTAACACGTGGGTCTCCAAAACCTTTGTTGAGGGTTCGAGTCCTTCTGCCCCTGCCAAAAACGAGCCAGTTTCGTGAGAAGCTGGCTCGTTTTTTAATTTCTAATCTTTTAATAAGTTCTGCATTAATAAAAATTCCCCCGATATGTCACGAGGGAAATCGAACTATTTCAACAATGTGAATATCAGTTAAGGCACCACCGCACAATTCGGCGGCGCGTCTGGCGATGTCTTTTCCGCCATCTGCATCATGCAAATTTCTCGATTTACCGCCAGTAAACCTTCGAAATTTGCATTTGCATCTGACGAAAAATCCATTCGCCAGCCGACCACCTCATTTATGCGGTGTTACCTTAATCTTGACTGGAACAACACGTTACAACAACAAATAAGTTATTCCGCCAAGTACATATGCGATAACGTCATAGACATCACTAACTCCTTGATGCAAGAAGAAAGGCGCAACGTACTCCCAGAATATTCCGCATATTAGCGTTATTGTGACTGCCATCGAAACCGTATCCACTCGATAATGACGATATTTGCTATGCTCTAAAATCAAATTGATATACGCGATTATGAAAATTCCTCCTAAAAAATCATTAAAATGACATTTTAAGATGTACGATATTGCGGGTATAACAACGACATTTTTCAAGTAAAAACGATTCAGTGCATATAGGAATAGGACGCAAACAATTTTACTGATATCACCCATCCTTTTGAATTTATTCATTAAGCGAATGATAGTATGAGCACTGCCACGATGATTGCGCCAACAACGCCCAAGAACCCCATGCCACCATTGTTCGGATTAGACATTATTTTCCCTCCTTGTCATTGTTTTCAATAGTCTTTCCGTTAAAAAACAGTAATTTCATTCTGCTCTTTATCGTCATATTCCACCATTTATCTTGTTTTCTGTGTTTCTTCCCCCCAATGCAGTTTTACTCACAAATACATATTTTATAGTACAGTCCACCGCCTCCTTATAATATACTGCTTTTATTTTACCCCTCTCCTGAAAAAAGTCAAGTGTTTTCTTGAAGAATTATATATTTCTGACATTTCTGACAAAAGCATGGCAAATTGTTGTGTATCTTCACAACGACTTTCGTGTCGGCGTGTAACCACATTTCAGAAAATCGTTTTTTTCTGAAATCAGCTGCCTCAAATCCCCCCTCCAAATTTCAAATTCGCACAGAAAACGCGCCCGCCGACCTTCCGACGAGCGCGTTTATACTATTGGGGCTCTACTCCCGAATTCAGTGCAGGACTTGCTGGACACCACAGTTATCACATTTACACAAATGAGGCGGTCAGCCGCCGAGTTGTGCGGTGTTGCTTTAAATTACTTCTTATTCTTCTGCTCCACCATCGCCTTGACCTTCAGCGGCAGACCGAGCAGGTTGATGAAGCCCGCGGAATCCTTGTGGCTGTACAGGTCGTGGCTGTCGCCGAAGGTGGCGATTTCCTCCATGTACAGGCTGTTCGGCGACTTCACGCCCGCATTGATGCAGTTGCCCTTGTACAGCTTCAGCTTCACCGTGCCGTTGACCGCCTGCTGCGTGCTGTCCACAAATGCGGAGAGCGCCTCGCGCAGGGGCGTGTACCACATGCCGTCGTACACCAGCTCCGCGAACTTGCTCGCGACCAGCTCCTTGTAGTGGCTGGTGGCGCGGTCAAGCGTGATGGATTCGAGGATGCCGTGCGCGGCGTAGAGCATCGTTCCGCCGGGAGTTTCGTACACGCCGCGGGACTTCATGCCAACCAGACGGTTCTCCACCAAATCCGCGCAGCCAACGCCGTTGCGACCCGCGATTTCGTTCGCCTTCGTCAGCAAATCCACCGCGTCCAGCTTTTCGCCGTTGATGGCGACCGGCACGCCCTTCTCGAAGTCCACCGTGACGTATTCGGGCTGATCAGGCGCCTTTTCGGGCGTGACCATCGTCAGCAGCAGGTCTTCCGGCGGCTCGTTCCACGGATCTTCCAAATCCGCGCCCTCGTGGCTGATGTGCCAGATGTTGCGATCCATCGAATACGGGCGATCCTTCTTGACCGGGACGGGGATGCCGCGCTTTTCGGCGTAGTCAATTTCCTCCTCGCGGGTCTTGATGTCCCAGATGCGCCACGGTGCGATAATCTGCATATTCGGGTCGAACGCCTTGATGGTCAGCTCGAAGCGGACTTGGTCGTTGCCCTTGCCGGTGCAGCCGTGGCAGATGGCAGTGCAGTTCTCCTTGTGAGCGATTTCGACGAGGCGCTTGGCAATCAGCGGCCGTGCGAAGGACGTGCCCAGCAGATACTTGCCCTCGTAGACCGCGCCCGCCTTGAGCGTCGGCCAAATGAAGTCCTCGACGAACTCCTTGCGCAGGTCTTCGATGTACAGCTTTTCCGCGCCGCACTTTTTCGCCTTCTCGTGGAGGGGCTCCAGCTCTTCGCCCTGCCCGACGTCGCCCGCAACGCAGACCACGTCGCAGTCATAATTTTCCTTCAGCCACGGCACGATAATCGAGGTATCCAGACCACCGGAATAAGCCAGCAATACGCGCATCTTCGCCATAACAATCGACTCCTTTATCTTCATCCTGATTTTCATCATTTTTGTGTCCGTCTGCCGGACAAGATGGATTATACACCAAGATGAATAAAAATGCAATAGGTCTGCATAAATTTTCTCGGATTTTTCGTAGAGGGGTACTGCAATACTTTCCACACATCCCGTGCAGATTGCAACACGCTACTACATATCGGCAATTTTTCTCTATGATCTTTGCCTCCACACGCCCCGTGCAGATTGCAACACGCTTGACGAGAACGTGACATATGCGATTGACCTTTGCCTCCACACGCTCCGTGCAGATTGCAACTGTTTCTGGCGCAATGGAGGACGCAGACGGGGAGCTTTGCCTCCACACGCTCCGTGCAGATTGCAACGATGACATTCTTGGAAACGGAGGAGGAAAGCTGATCTTTGCCTCCACACGCTCCGTGCAGATTGCAACGGCAGAAATGCACAGAATTGCAATATGCACTTTTTAGAACGTGTGTTGAGTCGGTAGATAGCTTTTCAGTATTGAACAAATCAATGCTGCGCTGACTATTTTCCCGAAATTCTTCTGCTGTCAAGGCAACCTTTGTTGCCATTAGCGACAGCCCCGGACGGACAATCGACCGGTTTTGTTGGTGCGAACCGCACCTGATTCTTGTGTTAGCTGATGATTCGCCTGATACCCATGCTGGGAATCGTATGCGGAAGTTCTGAAAGCCGCTGAATCGTCATGTGATGATACGCAACAAATTGAGGATAGTCACGTTGAAGTGCCTCGCGGTCAAATACTCGGTAAAGCTCTTCTCCAAACTCTTTTTGTAATTCCTTCCTATTATATTCCGGCAAGTCTCTTCTGCAATGCTGAAGCAGGAACGCCGAGTACAAATCGCGCTGAATGCGTTCACCGTCTGGCATAATGTTCCAGCGGTTTTCAAGTGCCTTCTTGATGCAAGTGTCTGTCTGGTGGTTGTACTGACTGGCGCACACATGCGTGTCAACCTCTTTCACCCCTTCCAGCCCGCGTGACTGGCATTTCTGTTTCAGCATCGTAATCAGCATGGCAGGTGCTTTGTTGGCAATGGACTTTCCAAAGCGCTTTTTGCGTTTATACCGTCCTGTCTTTTCGGAAATCTCCGTTTTATTTGCCCTGTGCGCTAAATCGCAGTAACTCATGTTCTCCACAAAGAAGCAATCACCCAGCGTCAGCAGGTAATTCGCCAATTCGTTATGCTGCTGTTTTCGGATATCCGCCTGATGATGCTGCAGCATCGCCAATTGGTGCTGAATCTTTCTGTATCGCTTGGACTTGTTCCGTGTCAGCTTCACTCCTTTCTTGATGGTACCATCCGGCTTATAGTTTTCCGGATTCGTCGCCCGTCGGCTTCTGTCCAGTTTCCTTTGAAGCAGCATTTTTTCTTGCTCAATATTCTGAACACGGTCAGCCAATTCTATCAAATCTACTTTGCTATCTGCCGAGTACGCCAGCGTTCGCGTGCCAATGTCGATGCCGACGACACCATGCCCGACGGGATGCTTCGGTGCACCGCTTGCCGGGTCGCGCTTGATTGCGGGCTTGCCCTCTAAGACAAGCTGTGCATACCAATGCGGCTTTGTTTTTCCTTCCTTTCGGAGAATGCGGACATATTTCACGCGCTTGCTGAGCATTTCCGTTTCATAATCGTTGTCGGGGGACAGTTTCAGCGGAAGTTTCAGCCCTTTCCATTCGACGTAGCTGCCGCGAAAAATTATTTCGATGCCGCCGCTCTTTCCCGCCTGTGAATACCCTCGCAGTGAGGACAGTTCTCCCTTTTTCTTGAAGTGTACCATCTTTCCATCTTTTGAAAACAGCACTTTTTCAAACGCTGTCCAAACTTGTGATGCAATCCCATGAACCGCCACGCTTGAGCCAATGTTTTCCTTAAAATGCTGATAGTAATACTTCATATCCGACTTAAAGCCGTATTCGCTAAAAGCACTTTTGGATAGCAGCTGCGTTCGCTTTTTCCAGAGTTCCTTTGCTTCTTCTTGTTTTGCCTCTTTTAGTTTTTGTTCAATTTCTCGATATTGCGGTGTTCTTTCAACCTGATGCAGCTTTTTCAGTTCCGCACGAACAACGGTATTATAGATTTGTCTACCAATCTCAAAGCGTTTTTCAAGGCGGTCAGACTGCCACTTTTCCAATTTTAGTGGTAACGTGAGGCAACAAGTATCTGTGCTACTCCTTTTCACGCGCGTCCCCTCCCCTTCCGTTGCTTTTCCACCCCATTATACCGCATCTTCCGCACATTTTCAAGCAAGAACAGCAAATTCGACATTCAGCCGCTGTTCTTTTGCTGTACAGCGCTTTTTGTAATTCGTCCCCTTCGTCCATCTATCCACCATTCCATTCATCCCGTTCCGAAAACGTGTGAATTTGTGAAAAAAATATCGTTAAAATCGTGTCATCTACTTGACAAAGGCTTAACAATCTGCTACACTGTTCTCGTCACCCGGACAAACACCGACATCCCCCGTTCGCGGGCGCATCCCCGCAGGACGGATGAAGCATAAGGAGAGAGTATCATGGCGAAAGAGTATCCGATCGTCGATAGCGTGGAGAGCTTCGAGGCTGCCCTCGCCCGCGTCCGCGCGGCACAAAAGGTCTATGCGACCTACACGCAGGAGCAGGTGGACAAGATTTTCAAGGCAGCTGCCCTCGCCGCGAACAACATGCGCATCCCGCTGGCGAAGATGGCGGTGGAAGAAACCGGCATGGGCGTGGTGGAAGACAAGGTCATCAAGAACCACTACGCCGCTGAATACATCTACAACGCCTACAAGGACACGCAGACCGTCGGCGTGCTGGAGCGCGACGAAGCATTCGGCATGATGAAGGTTGCAGAACCTATCGGCGTTGTCGCGGCGGTCATCCCGACCACCAACCCCACATCTACCGCCATTTTCAAGACGCTGATTTGCCTCAAGACCCGCAACGGCATCATCATCTCTCCCCATCCGCGCGCGAAGAAGTCCACCATCGCCGCCGCAAAGGTTGTGCTGGAAGCGGCTGTGGCAGCCGGCGCGCCCGAAGACATCATCTCGTGGGTCGATGTTCCCTCGCTGGAGCTGACCAACATGGCGATGAAGGAAGCTGACATCATCCTCGCCACCGGCGGCCCCGGCATGGTCAAGGCGGCGTACTCCTCCGGCAAGCCTGCGCTGGGCGTCGGCGCTGGCAACACGCCCGCGATTATCGACGAATCCGCTGATGTGAAGGTGGCCGTCAACTCCATCCTGCACTCCAAGACGTTCGACAACGGCATGATCTGCGCGTCCGAGCAGTCCACCATCGTACTGGACAGCATCTACGACGCGGTGAAGGCGGAGTTCGCCAAGCGCGGCGCGTACTTCCTCGAAGGCGAAGAACTGGACAAGGTGCGCAAGACCATCATCATCAACGGCGCGCTGAATGCCAAGATCGTCGGTCAGAAGGCGCACACCATTGCCAAGCTCGCGGGCGTGGACGTGCCGGAAACCGCCAAGGTGCTGATTGGTGAAGTCGAATCCGTGGATATTTCTGAAGAGTTCGCGCATGAGAAGCTTTCTCCCGTGCTGGCGATGTACCGCGCCAAGGACATCGACGATGCGTTCGACAAGGCGGAACACCTGATTGCTGACGGCGGCTACGGCCACACCTCTTCTATCTACCTGAACGCCGTCACCCGCAAGGATTTGATTGACCGCTTCGCCGCGCGCATGAAGACCTGCCGTATCCTCGTCAACACGCCTTCCTCTCAGGGCGGCATCGGCGACCTGTACAACTTCATGCTGCGTCCGTCGCTGACGCTGGGCTGTGGCTCGTGGGGCGGCAACTCCGTCTCTGAGAACGTCGGCGTCAAGCACCTGCTGAACGTCAAGACTGTTGCCATCCGGAGGGAGAATATGCTGTGGTTCCGTGCGCCTGAAAAGGTCTACCTCAAGAAGGGCTGCCTGCCCGTCGCCCTGAATGAACTCAAGGCAGTTATGGGCAAGAAGCGCTGCTTCATCGTCACCGACGCGTTCCTGTTCAAATCCGGCTTCACCAAGGCGATTACCGACAAGCTGGATGAGCTGGGCATCGTCCACACCACGTTCTACGATGTTGCGCCCGACCCGTCCCTCGCCTGCGCGAAGGAAGGCGCCAAGGCGATGACCTCCTTCCAGCCGGACTGCATTATCGCCATCGGCGGCGGTTCCGCAATGGACGCTGGCAAGATTATGTGGGTCATGTACGAGCATCCGGAAGTGGACTTCCTCGACATGGCAATGCGCTTCATGGATATCCGCAAGCGCGTGTACACCTTCCCGAAGATGGGTGAAAAGGCGTACTTCATCGCCGTCCCGACCTCCGCTGGCACGGGCTCCGAAGTCACCCCGTTCGCCGTCATTACCGATCAGGACACCGGCGTGAAGTACCCGCTGGCGGACTACGAGCTGCTGCCGAAGATGGCGATTGTGGACGCAGACATGATGATGTCCGCGCCGAAGGGCTTGACCTCCGCCTCCGGTATCGACGCGCTGACCCACGCGTTGGAAGCCTACGCCTCCATGATGGCGACGGACTTCACCGACGGTCTGGCGAAGCAGGCGGCTCAGCTGATTTTCGAGTATCTGCCCGCGTGCTACGACAACGGTCAGAACGAGCCGGTTGCCCGCGAAAAGATGGGCAACGCCGCCACGATGGCTGGCATGGCGTTCGCGAACGCATTCCTCGGCGTCTGCCACTCCATGGCGCACAAGCTGGGCGCGTTCCATCATCTGCCGCACGGCATCGCCAACGCGCTGCTGATTGAGCTGGTCATCCGCTACAACAGCGCCGAAGTTCCCACGAAGATGGGCACCTTCCCGCAGTACGCCTATCCGCACACGAAGCGCCGCTACGCTGAATTCGGCGAGTTCCTCGGCTTCAAGGGCGCAAACGACGACGAGACGGTGGAGAACCTGATTCGCAACATCCATGCCCTGAAGGAGCGCGTCGGCATCAAGAACACGATTCGCGACTACGGTGTGGACGAAGAGAAGTTCCTCGCGACGCTGGACGAAATGTCCGAGCAGGCGTTCGACGACCAGTGCACCGGCGCGAACCCGCGCTACCCGCTCATCAGCGAAATCAAGGAAATGTATCTGAAGGCGTACTACGGCGAGTAATGCGCCATTCTCCCCGGCTTGGCAGGAATGCTTCTGCTGGGCCGGGCATTTTTGAGCACAAAAAATTTTGTCCGCTTGCAGGAATGTCGTATTTGGGCGGCGAATAGATATTCAGGACAAATATCGGACTTTGCGGGGCGCCCCAATCAGCGCTCGGGCAAGCATGATAACGTGCTCAACTCAATCGCGAAAAGGGAGTCCAGAGGGTCACAGACCCTTTGGCAGGTCAAGGGCAGCGCCCTTGCGCCTCTCCCCCCCAATAAACATGAACCATATAGAAGGAGGTTTCCCTATGGATTTGACGCATGTGATTGCCGAGCGGGAAAATAAGAAGATTTACCGCGACGGCGCCAAGGCCATCAAGGTGTTTGCCGAAGGGTACAGCAAGGCGGACATTCTGAACGAAGCGCTGAACACGGCGCGCGTGGAAGAGACGGGCCTGCCGATTCCGAAGCTCCTTGCTGTTGACACGGTGAACGGTCAATGGGCGATTACGACGGAGTTCGTTGAAGGCGACACGCTGGCGGCGCTGATGGCGGCGCATCCGGAAAAGGAAGACGAGTACCTGAACCTGTTTGTGGACATTCAGATGAAGGTTCACGCCTGCACCTGCCCGATGCTCAACAGCCTGACGGAGAAGATGCAGCGCAAGATTTCCGCCACCGACCTCGACGCGACCACCCGCTACGAGCTGCACACCCGCTTGGCGAGTATGCACGTCCACAAGAAGGTCTGCCACGGCGACTTCAACCCGTCCAACATTATCTTGAAGCCCGACGGGCAGTGGTACATCCTCGACTGGTCGCATGCCACGCAGGGCAATGCGTCCGCTGATGTCGCCCGCACCTACCTGCTCTTCGTCCTGGAAGGCAAGGAAGCGCTGGCGGAAAAGTACCTCTCCCTCTTCTGCAAGAAGAGCGACACCGCCAAGCAGTACGTCCAGCAGTGGATTCCGATCGTCGCCGCGAGCCAGTCCCTCAAGGGCAAGCCCGAAGAGCGCGACCTGCTCATCCGCTGGGCAAGCGTTTGCGAATACGAATAATCATCAAAGGGACTGGCTTCGGTCAGTCCCTTTTTTCGTTGGGATGGGAGACGCGCCATGTAACCATTCCCCCGCATTTGTTGAAATCTGCCACATTTGCAATTTGCCCTATGTAACCCACTTTTCATCCTCTTTTTTTCGTGGTATCATTATTATAAGAAGGGGGAATTTGCCCTTTTCAAACTTATCTGCCGCGATTGCTTGTCAACCGCCTCCACAATCAGCATGAATGAATTATACACGGCAAATATTGCTCTCAGCGTCTTCGCCATGGCGATTATGCTCTTCTCCCTGCGCGGCGACATCAGCCAATCCAAGATCCGAAACCTGCTCTGCGGCGGCCTGTACGCCACCATCGCCATTTGCGCGCTGTGTGAGTGGTCGGGCGTGCAGATGGATGGCACGCCGCCCGCGCTGATTCCGCTGCATATCGCCGTCAAGACCATCGAACTTTCGCTTGCGCCGCTAATCGGGCTGTTCGCGGGCTGCGTTATCCATCCCTGCCCGCGGAAAGTGGTACACAGGCTGCTGTGCCTTGCGGGCTTCCACGCGCTGCTGGTGCTGCTCTCGGCGTTCACAGGGCTGATATTCTATGTCGATGGGCAGAATTTCTACCACCACGGGGCGCTCTACGCGCTCTACATGCTCGCCTACGGGGGCAGCACGGTGTTCTTCCTCGTGCAGATTTGGTTCGCCTGCCGCGCCTACCAGTACACCGGCGGCACACAGCTGCTGCTCGCGACGCTGTTCGTGCTGTTAGGGCTGATGGTGCAGCTGTTCCTGCCGACGGTCAAAATCGACTGGATTACCATCAGCTGCGGTGCGCTGATGATGTCGAAATTCTCCAGCGACATGGTGCTGCAAACCGACGGGCTGACGCAGCTGGTCAACCGCTTGGGCTACGAGCATTATCTGGCGCGCCTGCGCGTTCCTGCTACCATCCTGATGTTCGACGTTGACCGCTTCAAGGACGTCAACGACTGCCATGGGCACTTGATGGGCGACGCCTGCCTGCGGACGATTGCCGGCTGCATCCGCCGCGCGTACGGGAATTACGGGACGTGCTTCCGCATCGGCGGCGACGAGTTCTGCGTGATACTGACGCGGCGGAACGCGCAATACAACACCATGACGGAGATTTTCCAGCACCTGATGGATGCGGCGCGGGCGGAGAATCCGGTTCTGCCGATGGTATCGGTGGGCTGTTCGCATTTTAATCCGTCGACGGATGATTTGGCGGATTCCTTGGCGCGGGCGGACGCGCGGATGTATCAGAATAAGGAAGCGCATAGATAAACACAGCCGCGACGAGTGAATATGCTCGTCGCGGCTGATTTTTATTCACCTGTATTCACCGCAGTGTTGGCAGTAGCGCGCTTCCTTCGGGTTTTCTAAGCCGCAATGCTTGCATGTCGACATTCGGAGTGCGTGCTTTTGTTGATATTACCGATTCACATACGCGTCGATTTCATTCCGGCTGGAGATTTGCAGCTTCTCAAAGATGCTCTCCATGTACGACTTCACCGTGTTGACGGAAACGCCCATCAGCGCGGCGATTTCCTTGTTGCTGCGTCCCTTCGCGGCAAGCATGGCAATCGAAAACTCGTAGGGTGTGAGCGCGTCGGTCACCTGCAGCGTCGACACGGGGTTGTGAATTTTCATCCACCCGCGGCTGAAGCGGTAGACCGACTGCACAATCTTGTTGTACGTTTCCGGCTCCTGCTTGCGCAGCGCGCGCTCCACCTGCCCCTGCAAAATGCCGTAATGCTCCACAAACGGGTGGATGTACCCCTCGCGGCTGGCGATGCTCCACGCGGCATCGAACTTCTGCTCCGCGCGTTCATCCTGCTTCAGGCTCATGCAAATCATGCACAGGACGATGTTGAGGTAGATGCTGTCAATGGGGTAGCGCGTGCCTGCCATCAGCAGGGCGGATTCGGCAATGCCCATCGCGTGTTCGTATTCGCGGCGGATGTAGAGCGCGTGGGCGATGGCGTACATGGCAAAATACTGCATTCCGGGCGGAAGAATACCGATAGCGGGGCGGATAGGGGTCAAGTCGAGCTTCTCGGAGTGGAAGAACACGCTGATGAGCGCGTCGGTAATGCTGCTGTACAGCCGCCACGAATCATCGTTTGCGCGCTGCCCGTCCCGCTGAATCATTTCGAGATTCCGGCGGCACTTGGCGGCATCCCCCGTCTGCAGCATCGCCATCGTGTTGGTAATCAGCGCGGACAGGCGGATTTCGGGGCACTTGCTCGTCAGGTATTTCTCGCTGATTTCGCGGGCTTCCTCGTGCTCATCGCGGAAATAGTGGTGCAGGGCGCGGGCGATGTCGCGTTCCTCCTCGTCGTTCATGGTCAGCAGGAGATTCTGGAAGCCGTTGTCGCACGGGCGGGAAATCAGCGGCATATAGCACTTTGCCATCCGCGGGGGGATTTTCTCCTGCCCGCGCTGCCCGCTCTTGCGCAAATCCGCCGGATGCGGCGTATTCGCCGGAATCAGCCACCCGCCCGATTTCCGGATTGCCCCCTGAATCCGCCCGGTATTCAGGTAGTAATTCACCATGCGGATGGAAACGCCCCACAGCTCCGCTATTTCCTTTACGCTGAGGTAGTCCAATGCGCATCCCCTCCTTGTTCTCCTTGTTTACGCTTACGGAATTGGCTCCCAAAGCATGGTCGCCGTTCGATTGCCATACGAGCCCTTGGGCAGCATGTAGGAGCGCGGCGTTCCTTCTACGCCGTCGATTTTCCAACCTACAAAGGTATAGCCCGGGAGGTAGTAGGACGGGTCTTCTTCCGGTGTCCCGAAATAAACTTGGTTGTTGATGGTGTATTGAACCCAATTATATGCTTTGCCGTGGCTCACGTAGGTAATGGTGTACGTCGCCACACGCCACTCCGCCTTGTAAAGGCGGTCGCCGGTTGAGCCTGCGGGGATAATCATCGGCGTTGAAGGGAACTGACCGCTGCCATCGAGGACCCAGCCGGCAAATTCGTAGCCCGGACGGTCGGGAGGGATGGGCAGGGTGACGGAATCCTCCACGGTGTAGCGTATCGAAGCTATGACTGCGCCGCCGTTCGTGACCAGTGTGATGGTGTATCTGATCACCTTCCAGTTTGCGGTATACGCCTTGTTCCCCGTCGAACCCTTCGGAATTTTGACCCTTGTCTGCGGCGTCGTGATGCGCTCGCCCGTCCAGCCGACAAACTCGTAGCCGTTGCGGGTCGGGGTCGGCAGCTCGAAATCCTCGTCCGTCATGGTGTAAACCACCTTTTCTTGACCGCTGCCGCCGTTCAAATCCATGGTGATGTTGTATTCTGTCAGTTTCCAGTTCTCGATATACGTCTTGTCGCCCGTCGAACCCTTCGGGATGGTCACGTTCGGCTGCGGCGTCGTGATGCCCTCGCCTGTCCAGCCAAGGAACGTGTAGCCCGTGCGGGTCGGGGTCGGCAGCGTTACGGTTTGCTCCACCGTGTAGAAATACACTTCCGACGAGCCCGCATTGCCCCCTTCCAGCAGCGTAATGATGGTGTATTCAATCACCTGCCAGTTCGCGGTGTAAGTGCGGTCACCCGTGCTTCCCTGCGGGATTTCAATGGTTTTCTGCGGTTCGGTGATGCCCTCGCCCGTCCAGCCGAGGAAGATGTAGCCCGTGCGAATCGGGGTCGGCAGCTGGAACGCTTCCGATTCCACCGTGTACTGGATGGGACGGATCGGATCACCGCCTGCCGTGTCCATCGTGACGGTATAAAGCTGGTCGCTATAAAGCGTCAGCGTCACCGGCGCATAGGGCATGATGAAGGAAAGCGCATCTTTCGCCGCGCTGATGCTCAGGGAAACAGACGGGTCGCTCAGGGAGGCGTGGATGCCGCGATAGCCCGCTGCGGGCTGCATCGTGACCGACACCTGCTCACCCGCGCGGCACAGCAGGTCGTTGCCCTCCGCCGGCATATCGCTGCCCCAGAGGACGTTCTGCGCGTCGATGGTCACGCGCTGCGTGTCCGCCGTCCACGTCAGCGTAACGATGCGCCTTTCTTCGCGCCCCGTTACGGGCAGGAATGTGTCCGTCTCCTCGCCGCGCAGTCCCGTCAGGTGAATGAGGGCACGCTCGTCCGCGCCGAAGTCGCTGCGCTTGAGCTGCGTCACCCACTCGCCGCGCTCCTTATCGAAGGTGAAGCTCGCCACGGCGCCGCTGCGCAGGGTCAGACTCGGCGTGAAGTACTCAGGCCGTGCGTTGTTGATGCGAACGCGGTAGGTGATGCGCCCGTCCTGCTCGCCATAGCGGTAGACGTACACCGGGAATTCCGCTACCAGCGTGCTGTCATCCGTCAGCGGGAACACAACATCGCCCTCGCGGGAAAGATAGACATAATTTTCCGCCACGGCAAAGCAGGATTCGCCGCCATTCAGGCGGTAGACCTTGCTCCACGGGTCTGCGCTGCGCATTTCCGGCAGCAGCACATACTGCTCCTGCAAATCCGGATACTTCTCCGCAAACGCCGCCTCGATGCTGTCCAGCATGTTGACCGCGCCCATCGGGCAGCTGTCGCCCGTGTACTGCACCGTCGTTTCGGTCAGCAGCGCGCCGTCCCAATCCGCCGTTTCCAGCTGCATGTCCTTGGCGCTCTGGTCAACAAGGCGGAAGCGCACGGTCAGGCTGATTTTCTTCTCCACCTTCAGCTCGCTGCTCATATGCAGCTTCTGCCCTGGCACAAGCGCGTTCTTGCCCGGATTCAGCACAATATCGCCCGTCGGCAGCGGGTCATCCGTCAGGTTCACGAGGTTCGTCGCAATCCCGATATCGAGATTCATCGGCTTGTCCACCACGATGGTGGAGCGGACATTGCCCTCGCCGTTCAGCGACACATTCCCCGACGCGCCCAGAATCAGCTCCTGAACATCTGCCGCCGCGCCGATGTTCAGCCGCACGTCCTCGTCCGACAGCACATACAGGCGGTCGATTTTGCCGGACGGCAGATTGGCGTTCAGCCCGCCGAGAATCAGCAGATTGCCGTTCATTTCCGGCGCATTGAACTCCGTGTCGCCCAGATGGTCAAAAATCGCGTCGCCGATGAAGGCTTCCGGCGGCTGCGTGTCCTTATTCAACACGGTGATGCCAAGCTGCTTGATGTTCTGCTGAAACGCCGGGTCATCCCAATCCGTATTGTCCCACATGCCAGCGCCGATTTCTTGCGCCAGCCGCATCAGCGCTGAGTCCTTGCCCTGTGGTGTCTGGTTGTTGTTGATGGTGTTCAGCGTGTTCAGCGCGCTCATGTTGTTGTTCACAATCATGGCCGCCGATGCTGTACCCGCCCAAATGATGCTGCATAAGAGCAGGAAAATGGTGCTCCATCGTGCGATTCGCTTCATGCTGCTTCCTCCTTGATGATAGCTTCCGCGGGCTTTTTCCCATTGAAAACGCCCCTTCTGGTTTCAGTATACCATCGGCAAGCGCTGTTCGCCACCGCCATTCAATGGATTAATTGGACGTTTCCCTGCCCTTTTCCTGCTGAAAATTCCTGCATTCACGCATGTTTCACGTCAATTCGCGCATGTTTCCCGCCGGATGCACCTTTCCAAGGCAGGAAATATCAATTGCCAAGGATGGCAAAGTGCATCTTTCCAACATACGAAAAAAGGCGAACCGGTTTTGAAGCCGATTCGCCCGTGGATTTGTCCAAACCGAGATGGAATTACTTGGCGATGGTGCAGTGCATGAAGTACTTGTAGCCCAGCGGGTTGGAGAAGAAGCCCTGCACGGAGTCGTCGAGCATGTAGATGTCGGTGTAGTAGTACAGCGGCACGATGCAGCCGGTATTCATCAGCATATCTTCCGCGATGTGCATCATGGCATAACGGTTCGTGCTGTTGGTGCAGCTCTTGATAGCAGAAATCAGCACGTCATAGGTTTCCGCCCAAGTGCCATTCTCCACCTTCACGTCGTAGCCGTAGGGGGTCAGGTCGAGGTTGTAGATCTTCAGATCCGCATTCGCGCCCTTGCCGAACTGCACGTCGTTGTTGCCGGAGCCGGTCACCCACATGTCGAGGAAGCAGATCGGGTCGTTGTAGTCGGCAATCCAGCCATTGCGGGCAATGGAGTAGTCGCCGGACTTACGGGTGTTCAGGAAGGTGTTCCATTCCTGGTTGGTCAGGTTCATGGTGATGCCGACCGCAGAAACCGCGCTCTGGAGGTATTCGCCAATCGCCTTGTGGGCTTCGGAGGTGTTGTAGAGGTAGGTCAGGGACGGGAAGTTGGTGAAGACGCCGTTCTCCTCGTCGTAGGTGTAGTACTTCTTCAGGGTCTCAACCGCCTTGTCGAAGTTCGCCATGTAGACGTCTTCGTCGTCGGTCACGTCGTAGTAGCCGGTGATGCCTTCCACATGGCCCGCGTTCTTGTAGAACTCAGAGCCGTCCGCATCGGTCATGCCCATAGGAACGAAGCTGGACGCAGGCACCTGACCCGCCTGACCGATTTCTTCAACGATGTAGTTGCGGTCGAACAGCAGACCAATCGCCTGACGGATTTCTGCGCGCGCCGCTTCCGCTTCTTCGGGGGTCATGTTCGCGAGCACGTCAGCGGGCAGGATTTCTTCGTTGATGTTCCAGCAGACATAGTAGGTACCAATCTGACCGGCAATAACGAATTCCGTCGGATACTGTTCCTTCAGGGAAGCGATTTCAGAGGTGGGAACGTCGTCGATCAGCTGCCAGTCGCCCTTCTGGAAGTTCGCCAGCATGTTGTTCGCGTCGTCGGAGAGGTAGAAGTCCAGCTCGTCCATCGTGACCTTGTCCACCGCATGATAGTAGGGGTTCTTGGTCAGGGTGATCTTGCTGTTGTGTTCCCACGCGGTCATGGTGTACGGGCCATTGCCGATGTAGGTGGAAGGATCGGTCGCCCACGCTTCGTTGGCGACGACGTCCTCACGGACGGGCATGTACGCCGGGAAGGCGAGCAGCTCGTTCCAGTAGGCAACGGGGTTGTTCAGGGTAACGGTCAGGGTCTTGTTGTCCACAGCGGTCACAGCGAGGTTTTCCGCCTTGGGGTCGGAGCCGTCCGCAGTGTAGCCCTTGATGACTTCAAACATGTAGCCATAGTCCGCGCCCAGCTCGGAGGAAGCAGCGCGCTTCCACGCGAACTCGAAGTCCTTCGCGGTCAGCTCCTTGCCGTCAGACCACTTCAGGCCATCAACGAGCGTGTAGGTGTACGTCACCGTACCGTCGTCATTGACCACCGGATCCGGCAGTTCCACCGCGCAGTCCGGCAGGATTTCCAGCTTGCCGTCGTCGGTCTGCGCCCAAGTGGACAGGCCTGCGAACAGGTGAGCGACCATCGTCGCGCCGTCCACAGCGGAGTTCAGCGCCGGGTCAAGCGTATCAGGCTCGGACGCGATGCAGACAGCCATGTACGTCTTGCCGTCTTCGGCGACAGCGCACAGGGTGCAGGTCACCATCATTGCGATGGCGAGCAGGAGAGCAGTCAGCTTCTTCATGAAAAAACCTCCCTTAATATTCTGTGACAGCCTTACTTTGCGTAGACTGTCTGTATCAAAAATGCGTGTTGACGCATCCTTGAAGCATGGATTTCGCGCCTGCGGGCGCGACCAAAGGGCTTTGCGGTCGCCCTTTGGAAACCTTCGCAGCGCACACTCCTGTTTATTGAGCTGTTCCGCAGCTTTTTCGCGGATAAACACGCGGACACACTATGCCAGTGTCACCAACTCAATCGCGAAAAGGGTGTCGAGAGGGTCGAAGACCCTTCGCGGGTGCAGGGCAGAGCCCTGCCGGAGTCCAGAGGCAGAGCCTCTGGCGCTTCCCCTCACCCTAACTCCTTCACCCGGTGGCAAGCGACGAAGTGCCCCTTCTCGACTTCGTTGAAGGGCGGCATCGACTGCGCGCAGGCTTCGGTGGCGTGGGGGCAGCGCGTGCGGAACGGACAACCCGACGGCGCGTTCAGGGGGCTTGGAATGTCGCCGGAGAGGACAATGCGCTTGTTCGCGCGCGCCGCCTTCGGGTCAGGCAGCGGAACGGCGGACAAAAGCGACTTGGAGTACGGGTGCAGCGGGTGATTGTAGATTTCCTCCGCCGACGCCAGCTCCACCATCTTGCCCAGATACATCACGGCGATTCTGTCCGAAATATGCCGCACAACCAGCAGGTCATGCGCAATGAACAGGTATGTCAGCCCCAGCCGATCCTGCAAATCATCAAACATGTTGATGACCTGCGCCTGAATCGACACGTCCAGCGCCGACACCGGCTCGTCGCAGACGATGAATTCGGGATTGACCGCCAGCGCGCGGGCAATGCCGATGCGCTGCCGCTGACCGCCGGAAAACTCGTGCGCGTAACGCGAGGCATGTTCGCTGTTCAGCCCGACATAGCCCAGCAGCTGCAAAATGCGCTCCTCCCGCTCCTTCTTGGAGGAATACAGGTGGTGCACATCCAGCGGTTCGCCCACGATGTCCGACACGGTCATGCGCGGGTTCAGCGAGGAGTACGGATCTTGGAACACCATCGTCGCCTTCGTGCGGAATTTCTGCAAGTCCGCTTTCGTTTTAACGGGCTTGCCATCGTAAATGATTTCGCCCGCCGTCGGCTTGTACAATTGGAGGATGGTGCGCCCAACAGTCGTCTTGCCGCAGCCGGATTCGCCCACCAGACCGAGCGTTTCGCCCTTGTTGATAGTGAAGGACACATCATCGACCGCCTTCAGCGGCTTGGTGCGGAAGAAGCCCATGTTGATGTCAAAGTATTCTTTCAGTCCTTTGACTTCCAGCAGCGGCTGGTGCATCTGCGCTTCAGACACAGGGCACTCCTCCTTCCTCCGTGATGCTGCCGTCCTCCACGCCCTTCTTGACGTTCATCCAGCAGGTTGCCATATGGTCGTCATTGATGAGCATCCGAACCGGCTTCTCTTTCAGGCAAATCTTCATCGCCGCCTCGCAGCGGGGCGCGAACGGGCAGCCTTTGGGCATGTTCAGCAGGTCAATCGGCGTACCGGTAATCGGCTCCAGGCGCTGTCCGTTGTTCTCCGCCGTCGGGATGGAGCGCATCAAGCCCTTCGTGTACTCGTGGCGCGGGTTGTAGAAGATTTCATCCGCCGTCCCCTGTTCGCAGATAGAACCGGCGTACATGACGATGACCTCGTCGCACATCTGGGCGACAACGCCCAAGTCGTGCGTAATCATGATAATCGCCATGCCCATCTTCTTCTGCAGGTCGCGCATCAAATCAAGAATCTGCGCCTGAATCGTCACGTCCAGCGCGGTCGTCGGCTCGTCGGCAATCAGGATGTCCGGCTCGCACGCCAGCGCCATGGCAATCATCACGCGCTGCCGCATACCGCCCGACAGCTCGAACGGGTACTGCTTCATGCGCTTTTCCGGCTCGTTGACGTTGACCAGCTTCAGCATCTCCACCGCGCGTTCGCGCGCCTGATGGCGGTTGCGGTCGGTGTGCAGCAGAATCGCTTCCATCAGCTGCCGACCGATGGTGTAAGTCGGGTTTAGAGACGTCATCGGGTCTTGGAAGATAATCGAGATGCGGTTGCCGCGCACGGAGCGCAGCAGCTTCTCGTCCGCGCCGACCAGCTCCTGCCCGTCGAATTTCACGCTGCCGCTGACGATTTTGCCCGTCGGCGCAAGAATCTGCATGACGGAATACGCCGTGACGCTCTTGCCCGAACCGCTTTCGCCCACGATGCCCAGCACCTTGCCGTGGTCAAGGCGGAACGAAACGCCATCCACCGCCTTGACTTCGCCCGCGTCGGTGAAGAAGGATGTATGCAGGTCATTGACTTCCAGCAATGCCATTTTGTCCAGCTCCTTTCATCACGCATTCAGCTTCGGGTCAAATGCGTCGCGCAGGCCGTCGCCGAACAGGTTCAGGCTCAACACGATGAGGCAGATGACCACGGCGGGGATAATCAGGCGATAGGTGTAGGAATAGATGCCGTTGAGCGCGTCAGAAGCCAGCGAGCCCAGCGAGGGCATCGGCGCATTAACGCCCAGACCCAGGAAGGACAGGAAGCTTTCGGTGAAAATCGCGTTCGGAATTTGCAGCGCGGTCGAAATAATCACGACGCTGATGCAGTTCGGCAAAAGGTGCTTGCGGATAATCCACTGCGCCTTCGCGCCCGTCGCCTGTGCCGACAGCACATACTCCTGCTCACGGAGGGACAGAATCTGACCGCGAATCAGGCGCGCCATGCCCACCCAATAGAGCAGACCAAAGACGATGAACATGCTGATGATGTTCGAGCCGATTTTCTCTAAGATGGTGCCTTCCACATGCAGCACCTGCCCCAGCACGACCGACAGCAGGATGATGACCAGCATGTCCGGCAATGAGTAGATAATATCGACGATTCGCATGATGAACAAGTCCACCCTGCCGCCGAAATATCCCGCGACTGCGCCAATCATCATGCCAATCACCAGCACGATGATGCTGGCGAAGAAGCCGACAGCGAGGGAAATGCGTGTCCCGTAGACGACGCGGATGAAGTAGTCGCGTCCGTGCGCGTCCGTGCCGAAGATGTGCGGGAAAACAGATTCCCCTTTGTCGATTTTCTTCAGTTCCGTCTTGCCGTACTGGAACGGCGCGAGGTTGTTGTAGCTATTGTCCATCGGGCGACCCTTCGTCTGCCCCAGCATCTGGTCATACGAATATGGCCAGAACATCGGGATGATGATGGAGGACAGCGTAATCAGCACAATCAGAATCAGGCTGATGGTCGCGACCTTGTTTTTCAGCAGGCGCTTCACGCCGTCGCGGAAAAAGGTCGAGGACGGCCGCATCCGGGAGATGACTTCCTTTTCCTCCGCCGTCGCGGGCATGAAGGAATCCACATCCAGATGCAGGCTAAAGGGCTTTTTCTTGTTCATCATCATGGTGCAGATGCCTCCTTATTCGTAATCAATGCGCGGATCAGCCACCTTGTAGAGCAGGTCGCTGATCAGATTCATAATCACGATTAAAGAGGCGAGGAAAATGGTCGTCCCCATAATCATGGTGTAGTCGCGGTTGGTGATGCTGGATACGAACTGGCGGCCGATACCCGGCACGGCGAAAATCTGCTCGACGACCATCGAACCGGTGACGATGAACGCCAGCATCGGACCGAAATAGGTGATAACCGGAATCAGCGAGTTCTTCAGCGCGTGACCGAAGATAATTTTCTTGCCCGAAACGCCCTTGGCGCGCGCGGTGCGGATATAATCCTGCCCCAGCACGTCGAGCATGGAGGAGCGCGTCAGGCGCGTGATGTAGCTCATCGGGTAGAGCGCAAGGGTGATAATCGGGAGGATCAACCCTTCGGCCGTCGCGCCGTTCGCGGGTACCCAGCCTAACTTGACTGAGAACACTATCAGCAGGAATGACCCCATAATGAACGACGGCATGGACACGAACGCGGTTGTAATCACCATGATAATCTTATCCAGCACGGTGTTGCGCCGCAGCGCCGCCAGCGCGCCGAGGACGATGCCGGCAATCGCCGCGCTGAACGCCGCAATCAGACCGAGCTTCGCGGAGGTCTTCATGCCATCCAGAATAATGTCGATGACCTGACGGCCGCGCTGCTTCAGGCTCGGCCCGAAGTCCAGCTTCGTCACCACGTCGCGCAGATATGTCACATACTGTTCGCCCAGTGGCTTGTCCAGCCCGTACTTGGCCTCCAGCGCCGCCTGCGCTTCCGCGGAAATTGCCTTTTCACTTGCGAACGGTCCACCCGGAATCGAGTGCATCACGAAGAACGTCACCGTGATAACAATCCAGATGGTCAGCAGCGCCAGCAGCACGCGCTTGAGGATATAAAACAGCATCTTGGAATTCATCCGCTCCACCTTCCCGGCAGGGGCGCTGCCGCGTCTGCCTGCGTTTCTTGTTCATCGACACGCCAAGCCAACCGGCTTCACCGTGTCGATGCTTTATTATGCAACACTGTATGGAGAAAATCAAGTGTTTTGTTGCACAAACTGTGTTTTTTTTATGTTTTTCTCGTGTATTTTGAATATTTTCGTCCAAGTTGTTGCATTTATCAAGTTTTTCTGCAAGTCCCTGTTCATTTTTGCGCACAAAAAATGCAGGACGCTCATTCGTCCTGCATCATGGTAACGAAGTGAATTACTCCGCTGCCGCCAAGCTGCCGAAGATCTCCAGCGGCATGTTTTCCAGCGCGTCGCCCACTTCCTTGCTGGCGACCTGGAACGTCACGGCGAGAACCGTCTCGTCATCAAGGAAGGTGTACAGCGCCAGCACGGTGTCGCCGGGGGTGTACATCAGGCAATAGTTTTCGTTGACATACAGCTCAGCGAGCATTTCTTCCGTCGCGCCCGCGTCCTGAATGCCTTGCAGCAGCGTTTCAAAGCTCATCGCGGACAGCTGCGCCGTAATGCTGACCGTCTGGTCGGCGTTGACGGCGAAGAGCAGGATGCTCTCGGCGTTTTCCGTGCCTGCGGGGACTTCCTGAACCGCCCAGTCCGCCGGAATCTGCATCGTCAGACCCGTTTCACCCAGCGCAACCGTCTGCGCCTCGAAGCTGACATTCATTTCAACTGCCGGCACTTCCGCTTCTTCCTCCGCGAACGCAAAGGCAGTGCAGCACATCATGAGCGCCATCAGGAGAGCAAGGAGTTTCTTCATATTTGTTTCCGTCCTTTCATTTCCAGCATGATTCGGCTGATTTTTTTCCATATTGAACAGCCACATCTGGTAACATTTATGATACCAAATGCAAGCCGCTTTTGCAATACGCTTTCGCGCAGGAAAACGGTTGATTCGCGCGGATTTGGGATTTCAGAATGAAGCAGCCTCCTTTTTCATTCGGAAAATGCGAGTGAAGTAACTTTTATTTACTTTTCAATTCTCACCAAAACAAACAGTTGATTCTTTCCGTAAAAGCGGACTTTGCATCCCTCACCCTTCACAAAAAGCGGGGCACCGCGAGAGCCTTCGCCCCCGCAGCACCCCGCCATCCGCGGATGCGCAATTCCGCATTCCGCATTGTCCCTTACTTCTTCGTCCAGTCCTGCTTTTCGCCGATGCCGTAGTTCGCCGGCAGCACGTCGTCATCAACCAGCACGAAGCCCAAATCCGCCGTGTAGGTCGTACTGGCGGAGGTCACCTGCACCGGGTTCGATTCGCCGTTTTCGCCCAGAATCGACGCAATCAGCGGAATATCCGTGCGCATACGCGTCGGCACAACTTCCGTCGGGTAGATGGGCTTGAGCGTGTACACGCCGGGATACAGGTTCTCGAAAGTGTAGTAACCGTACGCGTCGGTTGTCGTTTCCGCGACGAGCTGGTCGTTTCGCCACAGCTCGATGCGCATGTCGCCCAGACCGAGTTCGCCCGCGTCCTGCAGTCCGTTGCCGTTCAGGTCAAGCCAGCAGAAGTCGCCCAGCGTGCCCGGCTGCACCGCGCCAATATTCTGTTCCAGCTGATGCTGGCTCATGCGCAGGGCAATCAGGTCGCTCTCTCCCTCGCGGGCGGTGTAGGTTGTCATCACGCTGATGTTCTGCCCGTCCTTGAGGCGCGTGTCGTCCTTTTCTACGACGACATAGCCATTCGGGAGCGTCACACGCAGACGGTAGTTCCCCGGCATCAAGCCGTCAAAGCGGTAGATGCCGTCCTCGCCCGTCGTCGCGTTTTGCAGTTCGCTGCCCTTTTCGTCCAGCAAGATAACCTCCGCGCCGGACAGGGGCGCAATCTCGCCCGCGTTGTCGCACCAGACCATGCCGCCGATGCTTGTGTCAATCTTCAAGCCCAGCATCGGAGCAGTATAGTTGTTGTTTTCGCTAATTTCAATTTCGGTCATGACGAGCTGACTGCCCTCGGTGGTGAAGGTGCTGTCGCCCAGACGCGCCGCCTGCGTACCTTCCTTGAGGTCGTAGGCAAGGCTGTACACGCCGGGGGCAATGCCGTCGATGGCGAACCGCCCATCCGCATCGGTCTGCACCTGCGCAAACACCGCGCCGGTTTCATCCAGCAGGGTCAGCGTCTCGTTTTCCGGGGTGATTTCGCCCGCGTCCTTGCGCCCGTTGTCATTCTCATCCACCCAAACCTGACCGGACATCTTCGACGGAATCACGCCGCCAAGCGCCTGATTCAGCCATTCCTCGCCCAGCCCGATTTCGATGTTCACCTGCTGCTCGTTCAGCCCGTGCATCAGCGGCAGGGTCACATTGCCGTCCAGCTTGGAGAGCACCATGCCCTCCGGGAAGCGCAGGGTCAGCGTGTAGGCGTCCGGCCGCAGCCCGGTGAAGCTGTACGCGCCCGTCGCATCGGTGAGGACGGTCTGCTCCGTCAAGTCCTCGCGGGAGGGGGTCAGAATCAGCGTCACGCCGGCAAGCGCCGCTTCGTTTGCATCCTGCGCGCCGTTGCCGTTGTGATCGGCAAACACCATGCCTTCAATGTCGCCCAAAGCCAGTGCGCCGCACAGGGGCGCGGTGACTTCTTCGCCCACGCTGATGGTAAAGGAATCCGTCGTGCCGTCGGAATCCGGCGCGATGGTGTTGCCGCCGTCCGCCAGGGGAGCAAACACGCCGTCGCCCGGCAGCTCGTAGCGCAGGCGGTACGTTCCGGGCAGCACCGCGTCAAACAGGAAGCTGCCATCCGCGCCGATGGTGCGGGTCGCCACGTCGCCGGTTTCGTCCATCAGGTGAACCACCGCGCCGAGCAAGCCGCCTTCATCCGCGTCGCGCAGGCCATTGTCGTTCTTGTCGGCAAACACCACGCCGGACACATGGCCGGGGGTAATCATGCCGATATCAAGACCCGTCAAATCCGCGCCCATTGTCAGCGCCACCGGTTCGCTTTCGCCCGCGCCGCCGGAGAGGTTGCGGAGGATATTGCCGTCGCCCGTGCGCGTGAACGCCAAGCCGCGGTTCGCGGTCGCGCTCACGGTGTACTGCCCCGGCGCAAGGTCATCGAAGGTATACACGCCGCTGCGGTTCGTTTTCGCCGTGCGGGTATTGCCGTTTTCATCCGTCAGGGTGACGGTGAAGTTGTTGACCATCTTTTCCGCGTCCATCCGGCTGCCGGAGAAGTCGTCATCCAGATACACCGTGCCGGAGATGCTGCCGTAAGTAATCGCGCCGATGGCCATCGTCATCTCGCTGTCATTCTCCAGCACCACGTCGGAAATCGTGTGCTCGCGGCGGTCAGTGCCGGGCGCGAACAGGTTGCCGTACTCGCCATCGCCCGCAATGGTGTACACATAGCCCTGCGGAATCGTCGCTTTGACGCGGAACGTGCTGCCGCGGATGTTGGCGAAGGTGAAGCGCCCGTTCTCGTCGGAGACGGTGTTCAGCAGCTCCTTGCCGATGGCCTGACGGTACAGGACGACCTTCACGCCTTCCAGCGTCTTTTCGCCCTCGTCGTACACGCCGTTGTTGTTTTCATCCAGGAAGCAGATGCCGTTGATGTCAGAGCCCTTCATCACGCCAAGGAGGACTTCCTCCAAGTCACCGCGTTCAAGAATCACCTGATCCGTTTCGGAGCGCTTGAATTCGCTGGTGATGATGGAGCGGCGATTACCGCCCGTCTGGCTATATCGCGCAAAGACCAAGCCGTCCGGCAGGCTGTATTCGACATTGTATGTGCCGTAGCGCATTTGACCGATGTAGAATTTGCCGTCCTCGCCGCTCTCGGTTTCGTACACCAAGCCGTTTTTCACGCCGACGGCGCGGATTTTGATGCCCGCTTGACCGGGTTCGCCGTCCTGATACACGCCGTCGTCGTTTTCATCCAGCCACACAAGGCCCTGCAGCGCCGCCATCGTCATCACGCCGACGCCCACGTCGGTCACAGAACCGGCTTCGAGGGTCAGCGGCACGCTGCTTTGCACTTGTTCGGTCGTTTCATCCATGATGGACATGTTCGCGCTGACATTTTTGCCGTGCGCGCCATGGCCGAAGCCCGCGGGCAGCTCGCTGCGCAGGACGTACGTCCCCGCCGGCACAGCCAGCGACACTTCGCCGTTCTTGTCCGTTTCGCCGGATGCCACAACAACCTCCACGCCGTTGACTTCGGTGATGAGGCTCATCGTCGCGCCGGACACGCCTTCCTCGTACTTCCCGCGTGAACCGTTGTTATCGTTGTCGCGGAAGGCGTGGATGGTCAGCGCCGCCGGATTCGCCGCCTTCGCGGTCACAGTCGCGGGTTCGTCACTGATGACGAGCGCACCGTTGGCAAGGGTCACGCCCGCATCATAGCGGACGACGTACGTCCCGTATTCGAGGAACTCCGCCTGCCAAGCGCCGTTTTCATCCGTCACCGCTTCCGCCGCGACTTCGCCCGCCTGATTGACCAGCTGCACCTGCACGCCGCTCATCGGCTGACCGTCCAGCCCCAGCACCACGCCGGAAGCGTCGCCGGTGGCATGGTTCGCCAGCGCCGGCAGCACAACGGTTTCGCCAGCGCCGATTTCCACCAGAATGCTCGCCGTCACGCCCGTATCGGTCGTGCTGAGCGTCCAGCCCTCGGTGTCATACAAGCCGCGCGGCAGGGCTGCCGTAATCTGATAAGTATCAGGATACAGGTTGTTCAGCGCAAACGCGCCGCTGACCGTCATCTGTTCGCTCATCCGCTGGCCGGAAATCGTCACTTCCGCCGGGGCAGACAGATCGTCGATGCTGCCGGTCATGCCGCCGCTGAGCGTCAGATCCAGTTCATAGCGGCTGGTCTGCATCGCCTGAATGTTCACCAGCCACTGTGCCTGACCCTTCTGCAGGTTCGGCCAGCCGTTCACGCCCGTCAGCAGCGTGCCTTCCGGCAGCGTCACCGTGACGGCGTATGTCCCGTGGAAGAGGTCGGCTTCCTGCACCGTCTCGCCATCAGTCAGGTGGCCCGTGCGGGTCGTTTTGCCGTCCTCGCTGACAATCTGGTACGCCACTGCCGCGTTCACGCCGCGCATGAGCATCGTCAGCGTGCCGTCCACGGGTTCAGGGGTGGGGGTCGGCGTAGGCGTAGGCGTCGGGCTCGGCGTGGGCGTCGGGCTCGGGGTCGGGGTCGCCGTCGGGGTTGGCGTCGGCTCTTCCGTGGGTTCCTCCGTCGGTTCCTCCGTCGGATTCTCGGTCGGCGCTTCCGTCGGCGCTAAGGTCGGGGTAGCCGTCGGGGTCGGCGTAGGTGTTGCCGTTGCCGTTGGCGTAGGCGTTGCCGTCGGTGTAGGTGTCGGGGTGGGCGTCGGCGTAGGCGTGGGTTCAGGCGTGGCGGTCGGCGCCATCGTCGGCGGCACATAATAATAGGAAGCGTTCACCTTCGTCACGGAATCCGCACCCGTGTAGCGCTCGATGTTGATAATCTTGTCGCGCCAGCTTTCAATGGCCAGCGAAGCCTTCGTCATTCGCAGGGTATACAGCCCCGTATGAATCGCCGTCGGCAGGGCATAGTCGCCCCGGCTGTCGGTGTCGAAGGAGAGAATCGTCTCGCCGCGCTCGTTAATCAGGTCAAAAGAGGAGCTGCTCTCCGTATGCACAGTGAACAGACCCGTGTCCGTCAGCACAGCAATGACCGCTTTGTTCAGTCGTCCATCGACAATTGACACGGTGTAGCTCGCCGCCATAACGGCATCCTCCGGCATCGTTTCCGCCACCGGGACAAGCTGCACATTGCCCGTACCGGGGACGGAAATCGGGTCGCTGCCGAAGTCGGTCAGGCGAATCGTGCCGACCGCCTCCCCGTTCTGCATGACGGTAAAATCGCCCGTGAATTTCCGGGATTCATACGTTCCCGCGCTTGTGGCATACATGCCCAGAAAATCCACTTGCAGCATCGTCAGCTCCGATGCCGCAGCCGCGGGGAGCAGCATCAGCAGCATTCCCAGCGTGAGCAGGAGTGACAGAAATCGCTTGCCAAGCATCCTCATCTTGCCTGTTCCTCCATCTGAATCATCCGCAAGCCGTGCGGAGTAAAGTCACAGAATAATCCATGTACTATGGTAAAGCAATCCGCCCGACTTGTCAACCATTCCGCGCATATTTTTACAATTGGATTGCTTTTCTGGTCGAAAATCAGCATGTTCCGGCAATGAAAAAGAAGGCTGACTTTTTCAGTCAGCCTCCCATGCGGATACTATTTCCAAATGAGAATGCGCCGAGATGCACCGCAAATGATTCGTTCTGGCTAACGCAAACGCCAGCATGGGAAAGGCGCAAGCAGATGGCACAGCCAAATGCAGGAAACAGTATCAGTTGCTGCCGCCCATCAGCAGGGTCAGCATGCTCTCCGGCAGACTCATCAGCAGGGTCATGGGCAGGTTCTGCAGGTTGTTCATCACCTTGACGAACCACGTCTGGAACTCACTGTCCGTCATCGCGCCCAAATCCTGCGCCTTGCTCACGTCCAGCGCGTCCTTCGCGTCGCAGGTGCGGGTTTCCGCCGTGATGGTCACAACGTCCAGACCCATGAAGCGCACCAGCACATCCACCTTGCGGACGCCCTGTTCGCCGTCCATCGTCGTAGCGGTCGTCACCACAACGCCGAAGCCCTGCTCGACACCGTCCACCGTTTCCTTGATTTCCACATCAACAACGCTGCTGTCCGTGCCGACGCCCTTGCCGCTGACGTTGATTTCAACGGAGTCTTCGCCAGCATAGGCGGTCAAGTTCGCCGTGAAGTTCTCCAAGTCGCCTGCGAAGGTCAGCGTCGCCGCGGTATCTTCCGCGCTCTTGATGGTCACAAGCCACGTCGCCACGCCGTCCGCCGTGTTGCGGGTCATCGTGAAGGACATCGGCAAGGGTTCTTCGCCGCCGTTGTTGATCTTCACCGAAGCCGTCATGCGAACCAGCTCGCCTGCTTCAGTCATCCAGTATTCGTAAACGATGTCATCCGCGTAGAGATCTGCTTCATCAAGTTCTTTCAGCAGGTCGTCCCAGCTCGTGTCAGCAGCAGAAAAAAACGCATCCATGTAAGCGCCGATGCTCGGAACGCTGTGGATCATTTCCAGCAGGGCTTTCGTCATCTCGGCCAGCTTTTCCGGCGGAACGGTGACTTTGACGTAGTTCTTCGCCGCGTCGCAGTCGCCGGGCTGCTCGGTCACTTCTGCCATTTCTGCACCGGACAGTATTTCGTTCATCATGGTCATGAACGCCGTGGTGTCCGCCTGCGTCAGTTCTTCCATGAGCTGCTCTTCCGTCATGCTGCTCAGATTCGCCGCTGCTTCCATCAGGGCGGTGTATTCCGCATTGCCGCTCAGCTGTTCCTTCGATTCTTCAATCGCCTTGTCGATCTCCTCGTCGCTCTGACCGGACATCTTCATCGTCGCGCGGAGGGCTTTTTCCTTGATGGCTTCCACGTCCTTGCTGTTCACAGCAATCACGCCGCCCAGCAGCGCGCTGGACACATACATCAGCTGGTTTTCTTCCGCAGCAGTCGTCAGCGATGCCATACCCAGCACGCTCTTGCCGCTCAGGTTCAGGTCAAAGCCAGCTTCGTCGCCCTGCTGATAGCCGGTCAGGGACAGCGCCGCCAGCAGGTCGTTGATGGCAGCCATCGCGGTGTCATCCCCGCCCAGCGCCGCCACGAGGTCAGCGTTCAGGTCGTGGATGGTAATGGTGGTTTCCTGACGCGCAGCATTGTCCCACACGCTGTTTTCCGCCATCGAGGTCAGGGGCATCGCCAGCATCATGATGCTGAGCAGTACCGCAAGCAATTTCTTCATGGGGTTTTCCTCCTTGTTATTTGGTTTCCCTTTTTATAACAGCACTGCGTGGCAGTGATGTTTTCTGTTGCCTTAGTGCGTGTCGTCCAGAATCATCTGCGACACGCTGGTGATGAATTGGCGCGTGCTGTCCGGCAGATTCATCATAAACCGCGGCAGAATCTGCCCGGTGGTGAACATCACGCCCGTCATGTACGCCTTGAAGCGCACACTGCTGATTTCGCCCAAGTCCATCACGTCGCCATCCGACAGCAGCGGACGCGATTCGCACGGGCGTGTTTCGGCGGCAATCGTCAGGAAGTGCTCGCCCTGCCAGAGCAGCTGAACATCCACATTCTGATGCACTTCGCCATCCACCTGCTGGGTGTCCATGCTGGCGCTCCAGCTAAGGCCCTTTTCTTCCCCGTCCACCGTGCGGTGCATTTCCAGCAGGAGATTCTCTTCGTTCGTCAGCGACGAAATGGTGCAGCGGTACAGCTTCTGTTCGCCGTCATCCGACGTAATCAGCACCGCTATTCCGCCGTTGTCCTCCATCTTCAGCTGACCATTCGTGCCCTTGCCCGCCGTTTCCTGCCGCCAATCCAGCCGCACGTCGTCGCCTGTCGGATGGAAATTCACCGTGATTGCTGCATTCAGCAGCGTATCCTGCGCCAGCGTCGGCGTATGGGTCGGCGCAACCTTGTAGCTGATCACCACCCGCAGCAGGCGCATCGACGAATCCACATACTGCGCCACCTGCGCATCTTCCACCAGCAGCGTCTGCTGACGCAGCCACGTCTGCAAGTCCGTATCCTCGACGGGCTGATCCTGCGCGAACGCCACCAGCTGCCGATACGTATTGAGCAAATCCACATACGCCTTGACGGCGGGCGTTTCCTCCACCGTGTCCAGCAGAATGCACAGCACCTCCATCAGCTGCTCATTGCTGAGGGGGAAGTACAGAATGTTCTTCGCCGATTCGCATCCTTCGGGTGGATTCGAGACACTTTCCACCCGCGTAACCTTCAAAATCTTGTTCAAGCGCGTAGCAGCCTGCTGCCAGTCCGTCTCGAACAAGCCATTGGCAACGTCCTTCGGCTGCATTTCGCCCGTTATCAGCGGATTTTTCGTGATTTTCGCCAGCAGTGCGCCCACGTTCTCATACTCTTGCGCAATGGATTCGCTGACTTCCTTGGCAGACAGCTCCGTCCCGGCATCCGCATATATGCTCTGGGACGCATTCCACTGATGGAGGATTTCCGCGATATGCCGCATGTCCTCGTCGAGATTCAGGTACACCGTGCCGCCCAGCACATCACCGCTGATGTAGACATCCGCGCCGCGAGTCTGCACGCCGTAATCCACAATGGACTGGTCATTCAGAAACAGCTCACACGAGGTGAACCCCTGCCGATAGACCTCCACGCGCAGGGCATCCAGCAAATCCCGATACGCGGTTTCCGCTGCTTCCTCCATTTCCGCCACGAGCGCCCGCCCGTTGAAATCGCGGAAGGTGATGGTCGTCAGCGTCGCTTGGGGCGCAGTTTCCTCCGCCAGTCCGTACAGCGGCAGCATCAGCGCCAGTATCAGCAGAATCGCAAGCAGCTTCTTCATTCGTCAGCCTCCTTGACATTCGTTTGTGCGCTTTTCAGCATTCCATTACCATTATATCAAAAAAAACACCTGTTGCAAGCGAATATGCGCAAGTTTTACAATTTCGTGCCCCAAAGATGCAAATTTGCGTCTGAAAGCGCAGCTTCGCGGAAAAATGCTTGATGCCGTCATGCAAAATTTCTGTGAATGGCGCAAAAGGCCGTTTTCCCCTCTTGTGAAGCGCGAAAAAATATGCTACAATAGATAGAGTATTCCGGATTACTGAAAGGAGCTAATTCGCATGGAATTTCTGACCAAGCTTTTGGGCATCGCCACCGCCGTTGCGGAAACCACCACCACCGGTGCGGCCGACCCTGCCGCCGTCACCACGGATTCTGCCGCTGGCGGCATTGTCGGTATTCTCTTCAGCCTTCTGCCGCTGCTGCTGGTTTTCGTCCTGATGTACTTCATGATGATTCGCCCGGAGAAGAAGCGTCGCAAGAAGGAGCAGGACATGCTCGCGTCCCTGAAGAAGGGCGACCGCGTGTGCACCATCGGCGGCATCTACGCCACCATCGAGAACATCAAGGACGACACCATCACCCTGAGCGTCGGCAAGGGCGACCAGACGATGGTTGTTGCGCGCTGGGCGATTCGCTCGGTGGAAGATGTGACCATCGAAAACGAGACCGAATCCCTGAACTAATCGCAAAATTCCCGGCTTCGTGCCGGGTTTTTTTGTGCCCGATTTTCCCGCCACGCATATGCTGGGAGTGAACAGTTCACACGATGGGAGGAATCGCCATGAATCAGCGTCCGAATTGCTGCCGTCCCATGCCGCCGCAAGCGCCTTGCCCCTCCAGACCACCTTGCCCGTCTTGTCCACCGACGCAGAAGGGCGTTTTATTGCCGCGAATCCTCGCCAGCGGGCGGGAGTGGCAGCGCCGCGCGTGTGTGGCGCTGTACGTCGGCGGTTTGCCGGAGGATGCGAACGGGCGATTGCAGCTCGTCGGCGTTACGGCGTGCGGTGACGCGGATTGGGAGATTGCGCCGTACCAAGAACCGCGCCCGTGCGGCTGCCGCGGATGCCGACCGTCTCGACCCGCGCCGTGCCTTCTGCGGGTGAATATTCCGGTTGTTTGCCAAGTGCAGGCGGAGTGCGGGCAGGTTTTGCGCGGCGAAAGTGTGCTGACGACGGATGTTGCGCTGCCGATTCGCTGTGTGCAGGCGGAATGCTGGCGCAACCAGATGATGGTGCTTCCGTGTGTTCGGCTGATTGACGGCGGCGCGCCTGTGTGTGCGGATGGCTGCCGTCCCCCTGTGTTTGATTGCACGATTGAACTGCTTGTCGAAGCCTACATGACGCGATGGGAAGCGTGCGGAAGCCCTGCGCCGACTTGTCCGGATTTACCGCTATTCCCCCCGCCGCCGTTCGGGTGACAAGGGCGTTGGAAGACCCAAGGGGCTTTGCCCCTTGACCCCAGCAGGGACGCTGTCCCTGCACCCTG